>Ga0310696_10004109_pt1 | contig 17940 bp, 14 predicted proteins | sample AusTroGonzalo_MG_4_FD_203885 | JGI IMG/M metagenome (GOLD analysis project Ga0310696, IMG submission 203885) | Bovine rumen microbial communities from tropical cattle in Woodstock, Queensland, Australia - Gonzalo_02 (v2) (version 2) | ecosystem: Host-associated > Mammals > Digestive system >...
GCACCCCAAAGGCGGTATGCTGCGCAAAATTTTGGAAGATTGGATCAAAGACCAAAACTTAAAACGTGGTTATGATTTGGTCGTCAGCCCGCATATTGCGCGCTATCATTTATTTGAAATCAGCGGACACGCAGGTTTTTATTCGGATAGTATGTTCCACCCCATGGAAGTAGATGAGGAAAAATACCAAATCAAACCCATGAACTGCCCGTTCCACGTTGAAATTTACAAAACGCACTTGCGCTCGTACCGCGATTTGCCGCTTCGCTTTAGCGAACTCGGCACGGTGTACCGCTACGAACGCTCGGGCGCGTTGCACGGATTGTTGCGTGTGCGCGGTTTTACACAAGATGATGCACACATTTTCTGCACACCGGAGCAGGTGGAAAGCGAAGTTAAAGCGGCTTTTGAATATGCCATGCACATTTTTAAGACGTTCGGTTTTGAAAAGTACGCAGTGGAACTTTCCACGCGCGACCCTGAACATCCGGAACATTTTACGGGCGACGTAGCCGATTGGGAACGCGCCGAAAGTGCGCTTAAAAAAGTATTGGAAGAAAATAATATTCCTTACACCACCCACGCGGGCGAAGCCGCTTTCTACGGGCCTAAAATTGATATCAAAGTAATGGATGCTATCGGTCGTTTATGGCAGTTATCCACGATTCAGTTTGACTTCAATTTGCCCACGCGTTTTGACTTGGAATATGTCGCGCCCGAAGGCCGCAAACGTCCGATTATGGTGCACCGCGCCATGTTCGGCAGTATTGAACGTTTTACGGGGGTAATTATTGAGCACTTTGCGGGTTTGTTCCCGTTGTGGCTCGCTCCGGTGCAAATGAAACTCTTAACGCTGACCGACGACCAAATCCCCTATGCGCAAGAAGTAGCCGCCAAAATGCGCGAAGCGGGCTTGCGTGTGGATTTGGATACGCGCCCTGAAAAATTAGGGCTCAAGATCCGCGAAGCGCACATGCAGCGTATTCCCTATACGGCCATTATCGGCAAGAACGAAGCCGCACAGGGCACACTGACGATCCGTCTGCGCGACGGCAATAATACGCAACCCTTAAAGGTAGAGGACGCTATTGCCCAAATGCAAGAAGAAGTTAAAACGTTTAGTTTAACCAACTTGCTCAAATAATTGAGACCTTATTTATATTTAGGGGGACCTTAACGGGTCCCTCTTTTTTATAGGTCCTTTTGGAAGTGAAAACTAGGACTTTTTGCCCTTGTGTATATCCGAAAAAAAGTTTAGAATGTAAGTAACGGAGCCAAAAAATTATACATGAAAAAACGTATTGCTTACATTTTTTTGATTTTATCTTTTACGGCGGTTTGCGTGCCGCAAGTTTTGGCACAATCGGTCTTGGTAAAAGGATCCCTTGAAACGGGCAGTAAAGCGGCGGTAAAATCCACTGCAGAAAAGAAAATTCTTCAACAAATAACCGCGGCCGAAGTGTTACAATCGCCGGGAGCACTTGTCGGTAAAGCCGTTGATCCCGCTTGGCAAAACGTGCAAATGGCCGGTATGCAATGGAAAGAGGCGCAAGCCTCCATAAAGCAGGCTAATCAAATTATTGCGCAAAGTAATGAAATGCTTAAACGTTATGATTTGCAAATGGGGCCGGACGGCCGCACGATTTTTGCGACCAGTGCAAAAGGCTTGGCGTTTCTGCGCAAGCACGTAAGCACCCTAGATACGCAGAAAGCGTTTGTTGCGACGGATTTGTCTAAATACAGGCCGAAAACTTCCAGTGCCAATACGCACGTTGCGTTTCCGGAAGAATTTCAACAGGATTTGGGGACGCGTTATTTAGGTTTTAAGTATATCGGTATGCGTGTAAATGCGCAAACCGATATCAATGCTTTTGTTCAAGAATTAAAAACGCGCGGACTTTCGGAAAAAGCGAAAAAAGCATTGGAAGATACGGAAAATCCGGTAATAATAGATGATTTGCCCTATTTACATGGCGAAGGGGGAGATAGAATTTGGCTCAAGCATATGGACGGCTTGGAATATCAACTCACCTTGTCCGACGAAAAGCAATATAATGATTTTACTCCGTCGGCATTACCGGTTCCGTATCAAGTGGTAGGTTTAATTGATACCGGTTTCCATTCGGGATTTGACCCCTACACCATGGAAAAGCAAGACTTTCCCGGCGTGATGAAACATATTTTAATGCAATTGGAAGTGGAAGGAAAAGTCGTTTGGTGTGAAATAATTCCGCAGGCAGACGGGAAAATAAAAGTGATTCCGTATAAATAGTTTTTATGAGCGATAGAATAATAAACAACCCGCTTTGAAAGCGGGTTGTTTGTTATTAGTAACAGGAGTATCACATAGAATTAGATAAAACCGGAAAAACTACGGGATAGAGTCCATAATCTGGCGCAATTCTTCTTCACTTTTGTCGCGTACTTCAATGGTTTTTTCTTTTCCTTTTGCGCCTTTGACCAAGATGATACTTTCGTGCCCGACATTGAAAAAATCGGCTAAAAATTTCTTCATTAAATCATTGGCCGGGCCATCATCTACTTTTTTATTTTTAATTTTCATACGCAACACACTGCCGATACGGCTAATAATTTCGTTTCGTTGTGCGCCTGCGATTAAACGGACCTTTATAATCATACTTCTCTACTCCTCTAAGTGGTCGGAAAACAACTTGCTCCCGATACGCGGCAGAGAGGAACCTTCTTCTACCGCAATTTCAAAATCTTCACTCATTCCCAGCGAGAGATACTTTTCTTCTTCGCCGAAAAAATCTTCGTCAAACACCGCTTTGACTTGCTTGAACAATTCCCGTAAGGTTTGCGAGGTTTTCCCTTGCGGTGCAATGCCCATATATCCGCAAACGCGAATAGCGGGTAAATTCAACGCGCGTAATTTTTTAACCAGTTCGCGCGCCTGCGGCAAGGATAAACCCGACTGGCTCTCTTTGCGGGTTAATTTAATTTGCACCAGCACCCGCAACGCTTTGCCCGCGGGAACTGCCTTTGATAACGCTTGTGCCAAAGCGACGCTGTCAAGCGAATCTATAAAATCAAAAAGAACGGCGGCCTTAGCCGCTTTATTGAGTTGTAAATGCCCGATAAAATGTTTTTTTACTTGCGTAAAAGGAGCAAACAACTCGTTTTGTTTCCAACGTTTCCACGCGTCTTGTACGCGCGATTCCCCAATATGGGTAAGTAATCCTTTGTGAAGCAGTGTAAGTACATCAGTATCTTTGGCGTACTTCGTTACGGCTACTAAAGTTACTTCTTGTTTATCGCGCCTTGCATTGGAGCAAGCACGTGAGAGGGAATTTTGCACAGCGTACCAATTTTTAAGTAAAATTTCTTCCCTGTCCATAAAAAACCCTTGAAATATTATATCAAAATTTGCTTTAATACGCAATTTACGCCCCATCGGCGTGCTTAAAATAGTAAAATATAAATATGATAGACATTGTAAACCTTTCCTTCCATTTCGGTTTGCGCACGTTATTTGAAGATACTTCTGTCATGATTCAAGACGGGCAAAAGGTAGGGCTTGTCGGTCCAAACGGGTGCGGCAAAAGTACGTTATTCAAACTTATTGCAGGGAAGTTTTCGCCGGACGGGGGAAAAATTGATATTTCGCGCGGCACGCAGATTGCCTCTGTGGCGCAGGATATTGCGGACCCGTCGCAACCTTTATTAGATTACGTGTTATGCGCGGATAAAGAATTAACGGCCCTGCAAAAAGAATTGGAAAACCCGCAAATATCCGGTGAGCGTATGGCCGAAATCTTTGACCGGTTAGATTTTTTAGGGGTACATAGCGCAAGCGCGCGGGCAAGTGCCATTTTAAGCGGACTCGGCTTTGTTAATGACGATTTCAAACGCCCGCTCAAAGAATTTTCCGGCGGATGGCAAGTGCGCGCCAACGTGGCCGCCTGTTTATATGCTCCGTCAAATTGTCTGCTATTAGATGAGCCGACCAACCACTTGGATTTGGAAACCGCCCTGTGGCTGGAAAATTATTTAGTCCGTTTGGATAAAACCGTTTTTATTATCAGCCACGACCGCCATATTTTGAACCGCATTTGCGACAAAATTATCCATGTGGAAGAAGGACAACTTAAACTTTACAACGGCAATTACGACACCTACGAACGAACCCGCGCACTCGCCATAGAAGGGGTCAAATTGGCCGCCGCCAAGCATGAGCGCGTGGTGGCGCATTTACAATCATTTGTGGACCGCTTCCGCTATAAAGCAACCAAGGCCAAACAGGCGCAGAGCCGTATTAAAATGATTGAAAAATTGGGCGCGGCCCCGCAAATCCCCAAAGACCCCGAAGCGCATTTTGCTTTTCCGTCCCCCGAAAAATTAAACAATTCCCTGCTTACCATAGAAGAAGGTATCGCGGGTTATGACGAAAAACCCGTTTTAGAGCATTTGAACTTGCGTATAGAGCCTGATGACCGCATTGCCCTTTTGGGGGCCAACGGCAACGGGAAATCTACGCTGGCCAAAATTTTATCGCACCGCTTGCTTTTAATGGGCGGCAAAATGACGACTGCCAAAAAAATGAAAATTGCTTATTTTTCCCAACATCAAACCGAAGAATTGGATGTGGAAAAAACGCCTTACCAGATGCTCAGTGCGCTTATGCCGCCCGCATCTACCGAAACGCAAATCCGTGCGCATTTGGGGGCATTTGGGCTAAATAAAGCCAAGTCGGACACGCTAATCGGCAGTTTATCGGGCGGAGAAAAATCGCGCTTGCTGCTGGCAATTATCACCAAAGACGCGCCGCATTTGCTGATTTTAGACGAACCGACCAACCATTTGGATTTGCAATCGCGCCAAGCGCTTATTGAAGCGTTAAACGATTACGAAGGCGCCGTTATTTTGATTACGCACGATTTGCACGTTATAGAACTCACGTGCGACACGCTTTGGATTGTGCGCGGGGGCACGTGCCAAAGTTTTGTGGGCGATTTGGACGATTATAAAGCGCAACTTTTGAAAAATAACGACCGCAACGATCTGGCAAGCGACAAAATGACTTCGCGCGAAAACGCCCGCAAAATGGCCGCAGAGCGCCGCGCGCGGGTATCTCCGTTAAAAAAGGAAATACGCGCATTGGACGCCAAAATAGAAAAACTTTCCACCCGTAAGCAAGCCTTGGAACAAGCCCTTTTAACGCAATATTCCGCAGATAGCAGTATTGAACTAGCACTTGTTAACGACGAATTACACAAGGCCGAAGAATTGTGGATTAGCCTTAACGAAGAAATGGAGCAACTGCTCAAGGATCACTGATGAATATTTTTTCCAAATTGCCCGATTTTTTACAGGACGCGCTAAAACGCCTTGGCATAACCGAGCCGACCCCCGTTCAGCAAAAGGCAATATTACCCGCACTAGAGGGTAGAGACGTGTTGGCGACCGCGCAAACGGGAACCGGCAAAACGTTTGCTTTTTTACTGCCGCTTGTGGTGCGTTTAACGGCTAACGCGGGCGAAAATGCGCTCATTTTATCACCCACGCGCGAACTTGCCCAACAAACACGTGGCGAACTTGAAAAATTGACGGATTTACTTCCGTCAGCATTGATTATCGGGGGGGATAATATCCATAAACAATATGCTGATCTGCGCCGTAAGCCGCGCGTAATTATTGCTACGCCGGGGAGACTGCTGGACCATATCGGGCGCAAAAGCGTGGACCTGAAAAAGACTTCGTTTGTCGTTTTAGACGAAACAGACCGCATGTTGGATATGGGTTTTTTGCCCGATATGAAACGAATTTTAAGTTTACTCCCGCTCAAGCGGCAAACGCTTTTACTTTCGGCCACGTTGCCGGACGATATAAACACGATTGCGCACGATTTCTTAACCGACCCCGTACGCGTAAAAATCGGCTCGATGGTATCGGCGGGGGAAATGGTATTGCAGGAAATCGTTTATTTGGATGTGCGGGAAAAATTACCGCAATTATTGCACGAACTCAATACGCGCGCAGGCAGTATTTTAGTTTTTACGCGCACCAAACGCAGTGCCGAGCGTCTGGCCAAAGACCTAAAACGCTACGGCCAAAAGGCAAATGCGTTGCACGGGGAATTGCGCCAAAACCGCCGACGGCAAGTGTTGGATTTTTTTAGAACGGGGGCTGTGCGCGTTTTGGTGGCAACGGATCTTGCTTCGCGCGGGTTAGATGTGGCGCAAATTGCGCACGTCATCAATTACGATTTGCCCCAATGCCCGGAAGATTATATCCATCGTATCGGGCGCACGGGGCGCGCCGGTGAAACGGGCAATGCGCTTTCGTTTATTTGCGACGACGGGGAAAAATGGCGGGAAATTTGCAAAGTAACCAAGTTTGCTTTTCCGGTAAAAACCATTTCCAAAACCATTGAGCCTTTGCCCGCGCCTAAATTTGTAGCCGAAGAAGAAAGCGCGGTGCGCCGCCCTAAAAAAGTGCGCACAGCGAAAAAACCGCAAGCGCCCTCGCCGTATACAGAGCGTGCCAAAGAACTATTAAAAACGCAGGAAGTTCCGTTACCCCAAGCGCCTGCGGCAACTAAAAAACCGAAAACTTTTCACAAGGCGGTAGAAACCGCGTGCGTGTTGGAAGCGCCTGAAAATTTGCCTTTCAAAAAAGTGAAAGTGGGCGCGAGTAGACGGGCCTTGCGTGCGGCGCAAGATAAATCGGGCACTAAAAAACAACCTAAAAAGTTTGCTTTTCAAAAATTTATCAAGCGCAAAAAACGTAAATAGTTATTTTTACTATGCAAAAAAACACGCTCTTAAAAAGAGCGTGTTTTGGTATTAAATAACATTTATTTCAATAAATAAGTTGAACCGCCGGAAGTGGTTGGCTCGCCCAAGGCTTCGCATACGGTTTTGTATTTAACGCTATCTTGGGCAGTGCAGGTAATCGTCCCTTTCCCGTAAGTGGGATGTTTCAAATAACCTGTTAACGTATAGGTGTTAGTACAATTCGACCCGTCAGCCATATAACACGCGGTAATTGTATCAGAGTCAGCCAGTGCCCCATTCACATTGGAAATATGGAAAGTGAACTTAAAGTTATCAATATCGGTAGTAGAAGCCGTCGGAGTCTTGGCTGCTTTGAACGACACATTTAAGCCTTGTAATTTATTGGGTTTCGTACCGAAAGATGCGTAATAATCCAGTGCCGCACCCAAAATAGCACGCAAGTGGGCAACCCCTTCTACGGCTTGTGCACGCCGTATGGAACGGCGGTATTGCGGCAAGGCTACCGCCGCTAAAATAGCAATAATCAGTACAACCGATAATAATTCTACCAAAGTAAATCCGTGTTTTTTTCTAAGCATAAAATCACTCTCCTATTGATAAGTATAACGATTTTTAGCACATTTTGCAACCTTCGGGTCTTGCAAGTCATACCAAAAACAATATAATATATATACGTGAGAGGTGTTTATGAACATTAAAACAAGAAAAGGTTTTACATTAACGGAACTTATTGCAGTGGTCGTCATTATGGGTATTTTGGCTGCGGTGGGCATGGGGTCCTATCGTAAATCATTAGAACGCGCACACATGACGGAAGCCTATAACGTCAGTTCGGCCTTATTGGAAGGGGTGAATCGTTACTTTTACGATAACAGAACGCGTAGCGATAAGATGTGTCCCAAACTTTCGCAGTTAGATGTGGGTGCGGCTAAGACGACTTCCTGTTCACCTACGGATTATTGTGTGAGTACGCAATATTTTAATATCACTATCCCATCGGGGGGAACTTCCGGATGTACTTCGGGCACGAGCGGCGTGGTAACCGCGGCAAGCAAAAACGGCGGATATTCCATTGTATTTTATCCCGATTTTTCGTCGGTGCGCAGCCAAGATAAATGTACGTTCACAGGCGACAAAGGCAAGAATTTTTGTATCGCCGGCGGATATACGGCCTGTACTACAAATTATTGCTGTAAAAATACATATAGCGGCAGCATTTGCAAATAATTTAACCGCATAATTAAACATCTAAAAACCCCGCTTTTGAAGCGGGGTTTTTCAATAAGGACCTATACGCAAAATAGGCCTTTTGGCCCTTGTATTAAACCAATAATTATATTAAAATTTTTATTGTGGAAGTGTGTTAAAAAACTTTAATCAATGGGAGTTTTTATGAAATTATTTTATACCTTTATCAGCCGTGCACTTTTGGTAATTTTTACGACAAATTGTTTGTTTCCGTCTGTAACTTATGCGCAAAGAACCCGTCGCAAAGTGGATATCCCCGCCGACGGACAACTTATGGCACAACGGGAATCGTTACGTGTGGATAGCGCGGATGTGGTGCGGATGAGCGGTCAACGTACGCAAGCGTATGCACAAATGTATGATAAAATTGCACAGGCTATTAGACCGGAACTGGAAACCTTGTTGGATGCGTACAATCAGGCAAAAACCGCAGAAGAAATTGAACAAGCCGTCAAAGCATTACGCCAAAAAGCGAACGAATTGGTAGAGCAAGCCCAAATGAGCGGAGTATTTAAGACGTCGGAAACAGCCTTATTATTTTCTGACGAAAATCTGCCCGACCAATTGCGTATTCCGTTTGAAGCGGGCAGAGATTCTTTAATTGGGAATTTGGATAAATATAATTCCGTAAGTATGCTTTTGGAAATTGCCGACCCGATTGCTTACCCGCCTACAAATTATAAAAACAGAACGGAAGCCGTACAAATAATTGCCAATACGGCCGAGCACTTATTATCTGCAAAATCTAAATTAAGTAAAGAAGAAATAGGCATTTTATTGCGGGTGGTTATTCGTCTTTTCCCGCAGACCTATCGCACTGCTTACGAGAAGAAAATAACCGACGAAGCGGAAATTGGAAAAGCCGCCTTAAAAGGTTGGAGCCGTGTAGCCTTATTGAAAATATACCAACTCTTTAAGCAAAACAATGTAAAAGTAGCCGATAAGTACCTCTACGATACAAAAATAGACTCGTGGGATAGCCATTTTATTGCCGAGATGGATGCTTTGCGCAGTACCAAATTTAAGGTGGATTCCGTGGCTTCGGGCGTATATGCCGCCGTGGCGACCGGTGCGGTTAAATTCCGTTTGGCAAAAGACGGGGATATCGTATGGTTAATGCGCCGGATAGAACCTGAAAAACAAAATAAATTTAATACGCCATATGATGTAGCCATAGCGTCGGTACTCAACGAAGTCAGTGAAGAAATTATCAAGGGAACAAACACAGAAGATAAAAAGAAAAAATTAACCGCTATGTTGGTTGATTTTACCGACACGACGGAAAACTCCTTGCCGGCACAAGTTTTTGCGTTGCAAGCCTTAGCTAATATTAAAGCGCAAGGTAAAGCCAACTTTGACGGGGATACATTAGCGCAGTTATCTTGCGAAACGGCCGATTTGTATGTGCCGCTTAACGTTAAAAATTATAAAAGTTACGGGTTAAATGCTACGCAGATGTTAGGGCTTTCGGAACAATTAAAAACAATTTACTATGCCTTTATGGGATGGAAAGAGCCGCCCGCTTCGGTTTTCTTAAGCGAGCAGGAAAAAGCCCAATTGAAAGGGGTAACCTATAACACCTATACTTATAACGGGAAAACCCGATCTATGGCGGAACCCGATTGGAATACATACAACGTGGAAGATGTGGATGATGTAGTTGAAGCCTTTAATAATCCGGTAGCGTTGGCGGATAATCAGGCTTTTCGGGTGAAACAATGTAATGGCAAGGAAGGCATTATGTATGTGCGCTCCAGAGAAAATATCCACAAGGCGGGGGCGGATTTTAACAAAAAAGCGTTGCTCGTGATGGTGGACTTTTATTTAGGGAGTGTAATTATTGAGGCTGTTGCCCCTTATTTCATCTACTACGCAAAATATGTATATGTGGCGGTTAAGGGAAAGGCAACGGCTGTTTTTGCGCGTACCGGCGGGAAAGTCGCCCAAGTTGCGGGTAAAGGTAAAAATGTTTCTAAAGGCGCGGTGGCGTTATCTTCAAAAGGCGGCGAAGCCCTTGAAGAAGGCTCAAATGTGGCCAGATCTGCTTCGCGAGCCAAGGTATTGGAAAAGGTGGAGCCTTTGCCTAATAATGTAATGGATTTGAAAGTTACTTCTAAGACAGGGGAAGAAGCCGCTTCGGTAATATCTCCCGCTAACTTAAAAAGCAGTGTGGAAGGCCCGTTGGAAACTCTAGTGAGTGAAGCAAAAATACCCGGAACCACTTTAGGGGATCGTTTCAAAAATGCGTGGGGATGGATGGAAGACTGGAGCAAATCGGGCAGATTAGCAGCAGCGCGCAGCGGTCAATTAAACGCGCAAGTAATCCCGTTGCCGGATCTTTCTAAAGCGAGAATGGATATTTTCAAAGACTTACGTGCTCAACGTTTAAGCCCGCAGCAACTTACTCAAAGAATTGCCGAAGCGCAAGAAAAAGCGGCCACACTGCGCGCCGGTGCCAATAAAGCGGCGGTCCAAGCACAATATCAGGCTTCCATGAGTTATCGCGGTGCGAACAAATCAACCTATTTGTCCAAAGTAAAAGAAGATACCTTGGCGAAAATAGAGCAAGAAGCGAAAGAATGGGATAACTTGGGCCAAACTTATCGCGAAGCCTTACAGGCCGAAGAAAAAGCCGCCAAAGCCGCGGCAGAACAACAAGCGGCCGCCCGATCGGCAGAACAAGTCGCCGCAACACAGGCAGATGAAGCGGCAAGAGCAGAAGAAGGATTAAAAGATCTCGCTCGGGATTATTACTTAGAGCAAACGCGCATTGTGGAACAAGCGCGTTTGGGCACGGATACCCGTGATGCTCAACTTGCATACGAAAGAATTGCAAGAGATGCGCGCGCAAAAGGACAGAAACGTTTGGCTATCATGGCAGAGCAACGTGCCGAACAGACCGGGCAAAATATCTTGGCTAAAGTATCCGAAAGAGCGCAATCGGCTAAACAGGCAGGGCTTAAACCGTTGGGCGAAATGAAACCCAACGAAGCATGGCAAACCATTGTTCCCGATACCCGTGAAGGGTTGCCGTCGTTACATAACGGGATGTCCACGTTTACCGAAGAAGTCCGTGTTCACAAGGGGATTACGCGCCGGATAACGGATATTCAAAACGATTTGCGTGCCAGCGGGCAACGTTTAGCAAAAGCAGTCAATGATATGCCTACGAAAAAAGGCTATGAAATAACGATAGAAACTTATCAAAAAAGAATGCAAGACGTCATCCAAGATGTAAATGCTTTCAGTTCCGATAGTGCGTTATCGGCCGATTTGCGTGAAATTCAAACGCTCATGGACAGGGTGTCTTCGCGTGAAGTTCAGTTGAGTGAGAAACAGGCCTTGTATGCCCAAATTTCGCAGAAATACGACGCAGTCTTTGCAAAACAAAAGTCTTATCGGGATGCGTTGCGATCTCACCGAGCGTGGGCTAATCGCGCCGTAAATGAGGTTGACCCTTCCGTTTTAAGAGAAGTGGAAGCGAATTTAGACCACGTGGAAGCCTTGCTGTTGGAAGATACCCAAAAATTAGAGAATATGGCACAACAGCATTTATCGGTGGTGCAACAACATATTACCGGTATAGAGAAAAAAGCCGCGCGCAAAGTTGCTAAAGCGGAAAACACGGCCAGAAAAGCGGCACAAAAAGAGGCCAGCCGTCAGGCTAATGCCGCGCGCAAGAGAAGTCTTCGTGAATTTGATGCAGAGAGGGATATGAGAGCATTTGATGAAGACCCGTGGGAGCGTGTTGCCCGCGAAGAAATTGAATCTGCATGGGATAATGGAATATATCATCCTTAATGCAGTATAAGGGCTATATTTTTGGCGTATGATGAAAATAAAAACGGCTATATGGGGTTTAGTTTGCGCGTTGATTTGTGCGCTACTTATCGGCATATTCCCCGAAATTTACGGGTTAGTAAGCGGGGGAGTGATCGGCATTTTATTTGCTGATTTTTTGGCCCGTCATGAAACGCTCTATCTTTGCGTGCAGTTTTTGCTTTCCGCCACTTATACATTGCTTGTGGTAAGCGCGTTTGATTTCTTATTTCTCTATATGGGATATATGCTGCTCAATGTGTTTTTCAAGCGCGGCGGGAGTTGGCGCGATATTGCCCGTTTATCCTTTCGGGCATTATCAAGGCTACTTATTTGGCAGATTATTTTAGCCGTTACTTTTTTGATTTGCTTTCGGCATTGGCAAGGCTTTTCCGTATTTTACCTTATTCCGTCGTTTCTTTCCGCCGGTTTGGTTTCTTGCACCTATATGGTATTATGGGAAATGTCGGTATTGGTTTTTTGTTTTGGGTTTGCGGTAACGGAGCAGGGGGTTAAAGCATGGCTAGCGGGGGGAGTAATTGCGGTTAATAATTTTTTAATTATGTTGCTGGGCGCAACGCTGATATGGATTTTATCTCTGCTTTTTGCGGTGCTGTTTAACAAATTTAATGTGCCTTTTTGGGTATGGACGTTATTTGGCGCTGTACTGCATATCGCTTGGTTTAACGGGATTATTTTGCTTTTGTTGCGCAAAGATAATGTTACCGAATTATTTGCCCCTAAATCTTAATTTTTTGTTACTTGTTTAGGACCCCCTTATATTGTGCAAAATTATATAATATAATTATGCGGATATTATCTACAGATTGTTTAGTTATCGGAGCCGGTCTTGCCGGTTGCGTCTATGCGCATGAAGCCGCCAAAAAGGGCCTTAAAACCACGTTACTCTGTTGCGGGGAACTCGCACAGGCCAACAGCGATTTGGCGCAAGGCGGTATCGTTTACGAGCCGAATTTGAATATGGAAGAACTCCTTGCGGATGTGCGCATGGCTACCGCGGGAATGTGCAACGAGCCCGCCGTGCAGATGCTTTCTCAAGCGGGTTGCAAAGCCATAGAAGAAATTTTTTTACACGATATATCCGTTCCCTTTGACCGCGACGCACAGAAAAATTTGCGTTTCACGCGCGAAGGGGCCCACCGCAAAAACCGCATTATTTATTCCAAAGATACCACCGGCCACGCTATGCTCTGTGCACTGCAAACGGCGGTTAAAAATAATCCGCTCGTTACCATTAAAGAATTTTGCGCGGCCATTGATTTGCTGACCCTTTCGCATAGTTCGGTGGATATCAAAGACCGCTACTATCCGCTTACCGTTTTCGGTGCGTACGTGCTGGATAATAAGACGGGCGAAGTGTTTGCGGTAACGGCTAAAAAAACCATTTTGGCCACCGGCGGCGTAGGGCAAATTTACCGCCACACCACCAACGCCGAACACGCCTACGGGCACGGAATCGCAATGGCCTACCGCGTCGGCGCGCGCGTGATGAATATGGAATATGTGCAGTTCCACCCGACGGTGTTTGCTAAAGGGAAAAGTTTTTTAATGTCCGAAGCGTTGCGCGGCGAAGGGGCAATCTTACGCAATAAAAACGGCGAAGCGTTTATGGTAAATTACCACCCGCTTAAAGATTTAGCCCCGCGTGATATCGTCGCCCGCGCGATAGAAGAAGAACGGCTTAAAACCTCGCACGAGTGTGCCTATTTGGATATTACCGCTAACGATGCCGCACAAACCAAAGCGCGTTTCCCCGCTATTTATAAAAAATGTTTGGAAGAAGGTTTTGACCTTACCCGTCAACCTGTTCCGGTAGTGCCGGCGGCGCATTATTTTTGCGGGGGGGTGTATGCCACGCCCGATGGCCGCACGAATATCACGCACTTAAACGCTATCGGCGAGACGGCGTGCACGGGGTATCACGGGGCGAACCGCTTGGCGAGCACGTCCTTGTTAGAAGCGGTGGCGATGGGGTATTTATGCGCCCATGCGGACGCGCAGGATATTGCCGCGCAAACGTTCCACATCCCCGAGCCCAAAGCATGGGTTATCCCCGAAGAAAAACCCGACGTCAATTTGATTAAGCAAGATTTGTCCGCCTTGCGCAGTACCATGTGGAACTATGTGGGGCTTATCCGCAGCCAAAAACATTTAGCGCGCGCGGAAAAAATTTTACGCCACCTGCATAACGAAATTGACGCATTTTACAAAGGTACGGCGTTATGCCAAGAATTGTTAGATTTGCGCAATGGCACGCGCACCGCGCTTTTAATCACGTACGCGGCCTTGCAAAATAAACGTTCGGTAGGGTGTCATTACTTGTCGGACGCTAAAAAATGAAGTGCGGTGCTGTTTAGAACCGCACGAATTTGCTAAAATATAGAAGAAGATTTATTTTACAATAGGAGACTTACTTTCATGAGTTGTGAAAAATGCACCCCTGAAGTACAAGCCATGTGCTGTGTCTGCAAAGGCGCCAAGCACGAGCCGGCCCCTATTCCCGAAGAAGGAAAATGGGTCAAAGCCAAACAAATTACCGACATTAGCGGCCTTACCCACGGGGTAGGCTGGTGTGCACCCCAACAAGGGGCCTGCAAATTGACGCTTAACGTCAAAAAAGGCGTCATTAAAGAAGCGTTAGTGGAAACGTTAGGTTGTTCCGGCATGACGCACTCCGCGGCTATGGCGGCGGAAATCTTGCCCGGCAAAACCATTTTGGAAGCCTTAAACTCCGACCTCGTTTGCGACGCGATTAACACCGCTATGCGCGAACTTTTCCTGCAAATCGTTTACGGCCGCACGCAAAGTGCTTTCTCCGACGACGGACTTCCGATCGGGGCCGGTATGGAAGATTTAGGTAAAGGACACCGCAGCCAAATCGGTACCATGTACGGCACCGAAGCCAAAGGCGCACGCTATTTGGAAATGGCCGAAGGGTATGTGCTCAAAATCGGCTTGGACGCCAATAACGAAATTATCGGTTATCAGTTTGTCAATTTGGGCAAAATGATGGACGCTATCAAAAAAGGCGAAGACCCGAAAACCGCGTTTGAAAAGAACGTTAACAAATACGGCCGCTTTGACGAAGCCGTAAAAGTGATTGACCCGCGCAAAGAGTAAACCGAGGAGAATTTAATTATGGTAACGTTTGAAGGATACGAAAGAAGAATTGAAAAAATCAATGCCACGTTGAAACAGTACGGCATTGGCTCCTTGGAAGAAGCCAAGGAAATCTGCACCAAAAAAGGCGTAGATGTGGAAGCCATTGTCAAAGGGATTCAGCCGATTGCTTTTGAAAACGCCGTTTGGGCCTATACCGTAGGAGCGGCTATCGCCTTTAAGGCGGGTGCCAAAACCGCGGCCGAAGCCGCCGAAAAAATCGGTATCGGCTTGCAAAGTTTCTGTATTCCGGGCTCGGTGGCCGACCAACGCGCCGTAGGCCTTGGGCACGGCAACTTGGGCGCTATGCTCTTGCGCGAAGAAACCAAATGCTTCTGCTTTTTGGCCGGGCACGAAAGTTTCGCCGCCGCGGAAGGGGCTATCGGTATTGCCCGCACCGCTAACAAAGTGCGCAAAGAACCGTTGCGTGTTATTTTGAACGGGTTAGGCAAAGATGCGGCGTATATTATTTCCCGCATTAACGGCTTTACCTCCGTGGAAACCGCTTACGATTACAAAACGGGTAAACTTAACATTGTCAGCGAAAAAGCCTTCTCCAACGGCGACCGCGCCAAAGTGAAATGCTACGGCGCCGACGACGTAAACGAAGGCGTAGCCATTATGCGCCACGAGGGTGTGGACGTGTCCATCACCGGTAACTCTACCAACCCGACGCGCTTTCAACACCCCGTTGCCGGTACCTACAAAAAATGGGCGACCGAAAACGGCAAGAAATATTTTTCTGTAGCGTCTGGCGGCGGTACAGGGCGCACCTTGCACCCCGATAACATGGCCGCAGGCCCTGCCTCGTACGGTATGACCGACACCATGGGTCGTATGCATAGCGACGCGCAATTTGCGGGTTCCTCGTCCGTACCTGCCCACGTGGAAATGATGGGGCTTATCGGTATGGGGAACAACCCGATGGTAGGGGCGACGGTGGCGGTAGCCGTAGCCGTAGCCGAAGCGAAATAATAACGACATTTCGCGCTGTAACGATTGTACGCACAAGAGCGGAAACAAAGATTTCCGCTCTTGTGTCTTTCCTGCGAAACAATTTCTTGCGCGTATTTAAGATATTTGATATATTAAAATCTATGATAAAGCAGAATAAAAAATCTCTGGCTGTTCGCCCGATTCCGCCCCGTGAGAAACATCTGGAACGGCGTGCGGATAAGAAAGAATGTTCAGAACTGATATCCCGCCTGTCGGGCGATTTATCTGTTGCCGGAGATAAACAAAAAAATAATATTGATATTTCCCGCATAAAAGGAACCGTTCGGAATTTGACTCCATTTATGACGTATCTTTCCGAAATAAACAATAATAAAAAGGTGCTTGCCGCGGATATCCCCCAAATGATTGAGCGCGGGTTAAAAGACGGGCAACTTTGCTTTTCACAAGATAAATACGGGCATATTTTGGCGCAAATAAAAGATAAAAACGGGAAAATAGCGCATAATTTACGTTTGAAAGAAAGCACCTTACCTACGAGTAATGTATCTATGGTGCAGAATATGATATTGCAACAGCAACTGGCGGAAATTCAGTCCCAATTAGAAGTATTACAACGTAGTGTGGACCTTATTCTTAAAGAAATGCATTTGGACCGCTGTGCCAAAATAGTGGCGGCGGTAAAGCAGACGGAAAATGCTATTTCCTTGCCGGAAAAAGACCAGTACCGTGTGCCGCTTTTTGTTGCGGCGAGTACATTAGCCCTAGAGGGTATGGAAGAAATAAAAGCCGTTGTGGAAAACCGCGTAAAATTATTGTGTGCTATGAAAGAAAAAGGGGGTTTTTCTGCGGTTTGGACAAAGCATCCGCAGAAGGAAGTAGATCAACATGTGCGTATGTTATGCGGTCAAATACAAGATTTACATTACGCGGCGTTTAGTGTGGCATATATTTACGTACATTTGGGGCGCCCGCAATTTGCGGATAATGTGTTGCGCGATTATAAAAAATTTTTAGACAGCACGCTTACAAGAGAAGTTATTCTTGAGTTAAATAGTCAGGCGGGTAATGTGCCCGAAATTAAGGCATGGAACGAAGGGCGTAATATAATAAGACGTAAATTAGATGACTATTTAACGGTCGTTGAAAAATGTGCACCCAAGGAGTTAGATTATGGCGGAAACTAAATGTAAAAAATGCGGGGTTACTATAGCGTCGGGTTGGTTTTGTGATAGGTGTAAAAGACAAATTAAAGGCTGGGGGAAAAAGGGAACCGTTGTGGTGGGATGTTTTTTAATAGCCGTTATAACTGGAGGAAAAATAAAACCAAAAATCTAAAATCGGATTTTTTATTTTAACGCCAAATCCCCGTTACTAGCGGGGATTATTTTTATCAGCGCGGTAAAAAGCGTTTTTTGCTTTCCCGTCGCGCTATAAATTTATAAAATAACTTTATGAAACCCATTGTATTGTGCGGGCCTACCGCGTCGGGAAAAACCGAACTCGCCCTTGCGCTTGCGCGTAAGACGGGGGGTATAATTATTTCCGCCGATTCCCGCCAAGTCTATACTAGCCTGACTATCGGCACCGCCAAACCGCAAGGGGCGTGGAAAGACGGGCAATATCTCGTGGAAAATGTGCCGTATTATTTGGTAGATTTTTTGCCGGTTACGGATATGTTTAATGCGGGGGATTTTTGCGCGCGAGTGCGGGATATCGTCGCGCAAGCGGGTGATAAACCCGTCATTTTTGCCGGCGGAACGGGGATGTATTTGCACGCCTATTTTGTGGGGATGGATAAACTCCCCGCGGGGACCGCGCAAACGCGCGAATACTTGGAGCGGTTCCTCGCCGAGCAAGGCAAAGCGGGCTTACACCGCGCACTGGCGGAAAAGGACCCGTTGTCTGCCGCGCAAATCCCCGAAGGAAACGTCCAGCGTACCATGCGCGCGTTGGAGTTATGCTTGCTGACAGGCAAACC
>Ga0310696_10004111_pt1 | contig 17938 bp, 14 predicted proteins | sample AusTroGonzalo_MG_4_FD_203885 | JGI IMG/M metagenome (GOLD analysis project Ga0310696, IMG submission 203885) | Bovine rumen microbial communities from tropical cattle in Woodstock, Queensland, Australia - Gonzalo_02 (v2) (version 2) | ecosystem: Host-associated > Mammals > Digestive system >...
CTCCGTTCGCTGACCGGCATGAATATCAGTAGCTTCATTCGCGACATCCGCATGAAGGAAGCCCAGCGCCTGGCCCGTCGACAGCCCGACATTCGCGTCAGCGACCTCGCCTACCGCGTCGGTTTCCAAGACCCCAAGTACTTCGCCACCGCCTTCAAGAAAGAGTTTGGCGTCACCCCCACCGAGTTCCTCGAAAATCTGAAGAACTAAGAATACAAACTACGGTCTCTGATAGAGATTTTTCCACCGTTTTTTTTAAAAAAAAGGAAAAGATTTCACGATTTGATTCTTCGTGCCAATGCTTTGGGATTCATTCTTGTGTCCCAAATGTCAACTATATGAACGGTATCCTCTACCTCATCATAATAATAGATGAGTTTGAAGCGACGGTTCATCAAATGACGTCCACGATAGAGTTTCTTCTTTAGCCGAAGCAACTGTTCAGGAGTATGAGAGGTTGGGTAATGCTCCAGACTCCACTCTGCGTCCTTACGTTCCTTTTGCCATCGCTTAGCAGTAGAAGCGCCAAACTCAAGGCGTGCATTCTCAACGTAATCGAACAAAACGATTAACGCACTATGCTCCCAGATTACCTTAGCCATGGAAACTTCTCATAAAGCATTCTGTCTACTTCTTCTGAAGAATACCATTTCACCTGCCCCTTTTCAAGCCTCTCCTCAAACGCGTCAATTCTGGCGATGGCTTCTTCCTCTGAGAACGGACCATGACTGGGGAACCTGTCCCAATCGAGGTCGTCAATCCAATCATGGACTTCGGCGATGCCGTTGACGGAGTTAGAGTTTACAGGCACTGCAGCCACAGGCTCGCAGCACATGCCGACGTTTTCTTCCTCATCAAGGACGGGATACCTCTTTTCTTCCATTGCTTTATTCGTTGATGGCGCAAAGATAGGAAATAATTCTGAAACTTCCAAGAAAAAGACAAAAATATGAAGACAAGCTCTACGAAAGAAGTATTCAGCATATCAACCTCACATACACCCATGACACCCTTGAAACATCAGTAAACAAAGGATATAAGAGACGGGAGGAGTCATCGTGGCTCCTCCCGTTAACGTCCCGTCAATCCACAAATCCGCTGACCCGGATTCTCCTTTGGAGGTTCACGAGGATTATCAATGAATTACCACGACGGAGGCGTGTTATCATCCCCGTTCGGGTCGCGATGAGGATCCACCTTGCCTCTTTGGGTGACTGTTATGGAAACCTTCTTTGTATCATATTCAATCGTTATCGTAGCGGTTCTACCCACATACGTAGTATTCTCATCTACCGAAATCGCAAGCGAATAATCACCCGTTCCCTGTGTTCTATACAGACGGCACCAAGTCGCATCGCTGCTAACACTCCACGCGCAATTACTCTTTATTTCCGCCGTCAGTTTTCCTCCCTCGGCTTCAACTTCAAAAACAGTTGGGGTGACCGTTAGCGTTGCGACTTCTACTATTTTCCGTTCTTGCAGCACCTCAATGCTGTCCAAATTATCAATAGGCTCACACGAGAAGAATGTGAGTATCACTATCGTCATATATAAGAATCTCTTCATAGTCTTCATCGTTTTAGAACGTAATTACCACACCAGCCTCCAATGCGAATCCTTCCGCCCATTTCTTGAACGTGTCATTACCTTGCATCATCAACTTGTAGCTGTCACTCTTATAAGCAGTAATACTATACTCCGGCTTAACATACCACGCGAAGTTATTCCCCAGACATAAGGCAAGACGGGCCGCAGCCGATACAGACAAGGCCATGCCATTTCCAAATGCATGTTTCTTTCCTGTATTATTTTCTTTATTGAATTTTCCACGTCCCAATGCCAATGCACTGTTGATACCAATCAATGGTGTGAATGCGAATGCGGTTTCTCCCTTCGTACGGTATTCGTAACCATATCTCAAAGAAATCTTCATCAGGCGATATTGATAGGAGCCGCACCATGCATCGTTATGGTAATAATGCAGACTATCCGTCATTCCTAATGTCATCGCGGCACCAGCCTCAACAATATGATGATTCGCGTTAATTCCCATCGTAACAGACAAACCCGACTGAGGCATAATCACATAGCCCGCCCCAAGGAAGAACCTTGTTTTACTTGGTTCTGTGGGCGAAGAAGTATCTGCCAAGGGAATCACCGGTGGCAACACCTCCTCTTGGGGTATTTGAACAACTTTCGGCGTGTCTACCACGATTGGCTTTTCTTCCTGCTCAACTATCGGTTCCTGCTCCTCAACGACAGGAGCGCTTATCGTACTCCACAAGTATGCATGATACGCAGCCTTCGACTCTATCGGTTCCGGAATCGCATAGTCTCTTAGCGGGAACATCCTTTCATGCCTTACGGTCAGTCTCTTTGTTCCAGCCGGCACCCATAAGCGTATCTCACCGACCTTACACTCCCGCTTCACGAAACCCAGATTTGGCTCTATCACATAGGTTGTGTCTCTCACAGAGAACTTAATGATAGCACATGCCTCCCCATTATTGTCGTAAACAGGATTGACACGCGCCGTCATATCTGTGACGGCACGCTGGAAGTTTGTCACGACAATATCCTGTTGCGGCTCGTTCGTCTGTGCCTCTGTCTTTACAGAGCCAACCGCCAAGAGCAGGGCACACAGTCCTATTACATATCTTTTCATCTTACAATCACCTTTTGTCCGTTCATGATATATACACCTGCAGGCAGCCTACGTTTCAACTCGTCAATCGACTCGTCTCCCGCGGTCTTTCTTTTCTGACCATTCAGATTATATACATTTACCCGCTTTGCGTCTATCAGTTCCTCAATGTCGCGAATCTCCGTCGACGTATCTTCGAATATGCCAAACGATGTTCTTGCGTTGTTCGTGGTTGTCATATATGCCTCGAATGGAGACGCATCTCTTTTGGCAGCAACGAATTGGCTGCCCTCGTCGCCAGACGTATTACTATACAACTCATTATTAACATTCAATGTGAACAGACTTCTACTCTTCTGCTGATGCTCAAAGTTTGCTGTGAAGGTCCGTCCTTGGTATGTCACCGAATTGGCATTCGTCACAGGCACAGTCACATCCGTTGCCGAGAACGTAATCCTTCCGTTCAGACGTGCATTGTCATAGTAAAGGTCGTTGTTAGGCATACTGATAATATAAGGTGTATTCGCCTTGACTGCCGACGCCGCTCTCCAGCCATTGCTGGTCAGCTCATACAGCCAGAATGCCTTTTGACTATTACCCGTCTTTGCGGCAAATGGCACAATCACCCCCTTCGTACCATGACTTATCGTCTGCACATCAAACGGCAGTGCAATGGTCTCCCATCCCTGACATTTATCGATGCCTGTCGTCATCTGGTAGCTATGCGAATACGTGATGCTCCTTGCCGTGAATGACTGTGGGCAATAGAAATCATTCTCCGAATCAGATTCCTCCAGCGTAATCTTCTGTGCCAAATTGTTTACAATCACGTTGTTTACCGACGACGGGGCAAAGCTGGCGGATTTCACGTAGAGCAACAGATTCGGATTCACCGGGTTCTCTGTAAACGCCACAAACGGATTCCAAATAACGGCCGCCAGTTTTTCATTATTAACGAGAGCACCACTCTCTATGCCATCCACCGTCCACGTCTCTCCGTCATAATCAAACGACAAAGGAACCGTCAGAACCTTCCCATAGTCACCAGCCGCCACCTTCACGGTCTTCCCGTCATACGATGTCACCGTATAGTTCACACCACTGACGGTCATTGCCTTCAGTTCCTCTACGAACGTCACTTCAACAGTCGTGTTCTGGCTGATGTTGCTAACCGTGTACTGGTTATTCACCACATTCGCCGTCACGTCCACGCCATTTACCACAACACTCTTCAGGCGATAGCCACTATTTGGCGTAAAGGTTATTGTGTGTGAAGTCTTCTCATTGACAGTAAAGTTTCGAGTTCCATAAATCGAATAGCCTGAATATAAGACATTTCCACTACCGTTTGCCGTAATCGACAGTATGTAAGTTGTCGGAGGAATCACCTCGAACGTCACACTTACAGTCGTGTTTTGGCTGATACCGCCAATCGTATATTGATTATTCACCACACTCGCAGTCACATCCACACCATTCACCACGACACTCTTCAGCCGATAGCCGCTATTAGGCGTGAAGGCCAATGTTGTCGATGTTCCAACATTAACCGTATACGACTTTGTTGTTCCACTAATCGTATTTCCTGCGTATGCAACAGAGCCCCCAGTCGATGACGTGATAGATAAGGAATAAGTTGTTGGCGGTACTACTTCAAATAGAACCTCCAGCTGTTTGTCCTCTTTTATATTACTTACGGTATACAGGTTATCAACAATCGAGGACGTCACATCTTTATTATTCTCTTTCACACTTGCCACACGATAACCTTCATCTGGAATGAGTTCGAAAGTCAACGAATAACCTTCTGGTATGTTAACCCACTCTTGTGATTTATTTCTAATAGTGATTGATTTGTATTTCACATCTCCATTTCCAGAGGCAACAAGACTTAATGTATATTGGGGAATAGTCTCATATGTTACGCTAACCGTAGTGTTCTGGCTGATATTGATTATCGTATACTGATTATTCACAACACTCGCAGTCACGTCCACACCATTCACCACAACACTCTTCAGACGGTAGCCGCTATTAGGCGTGAAGGTTAGTGTATGAGATGTACCTTCATCAACATCAAATTTATTAGTACTATATACCATAATGCCATTACGGCTAATGGTGCCGCCTCCTGATGACAAAATTGTCAACGTATATGTATTTGGCGGGATGACCTCGAACGTCACGCTAACCGTGGTGTTTTTGTTGATGTCAGATATGGTATATTTATTATTCACCACACTTGCAGTCACGTCAGTACCATTTACCACCACGCTCTTTACCCGATAGCCACTATTAGGGGTTAACGTCAATGTCGCAGATGAGCCATTATCAACTGTAAATGATTTCGTTGCACCTCCAATAACAGTATTTCCCAAACACGTTACCTTTCCACCACCAGATACGGTAATAGAAAGAGAATAGCTTGTTGGAGGTATTGCCTCAAACGTTACACTTACAGTTGTATTCTTGCTAATATTGTTGATGGTATATTGATTATTCGTAACACTCGATGTAACATCCACACCATTCACCTTCACACTGCTCAAACGATAGCCGCTATCAGGAACGAATGACATTGTGAGAGAAGAGCCTGCATTGAGCGAAAGCGCATCTGTCATATTACGAATTGTCATGCCATCATAAGCAACCGAGCCATTACCAGAGGATGTAATCGTTAACGAACAAGTCGGAATAGTCAACGTCTTGAAGGAAATCACTTCACTTTCCAACTGGCCACCTGCTGTCTTTGGAATTGTCACCTTGAGGAAATAATTTGTATTCTGCGTCAGTCCCGACAGATTAATGGTTATCGTCGTAGCCTTACTTCCCGTCACGCTCCGGTTCAAGCTATTCTCCGAAGTACCATAACTGAAGACAACGTTATCCTGAATATCATCCAAGTCACCACCTAATGTCACTACTATCGTTGCTTTATCATAAGTTACAGAGGTCACATTTATGGAGGATATTGATGTTGGAGTTGACATCACCTCAAACGTTACACTTACTGTCGTATTTTGACTAATACTATTTATGGTATATTGGTTATTCACTACACTCGATGTAACATCCACACCATTCACCTTCACACTACCCAATCGATAACCATTGTCAGGAACGAATGACATCGTGAACGTAGAGCCTGCATTGAGCGAAAGCGCATCTGTCATATTACGAATTGTCATGCCATCATATGCAACCGAGCCATTACCTGAGGATGTAATCGTCAGCGAATATGTTGTTGGAGGTATTGCCTCAAACGTTACACTTACTGTTGTATTCTTACTTATACTACTTATGGTATATTGGTTATTCACTACACTCGATGTAACATCCACGCCATTCACCTTCACACTGCTCAAGCGATAACCATTGTCTGGCGTAAATGTAAGAGTGGCAGATGTGCCTTCATCAACATTAAATGATTTCGTGGCACCACTAACCGTATTGCCCAAGTATGTCACGCTGCCTCCACTTGATGCGGTGATAGACAACGAATATGTAGTGGGCACACCATATTCCACAATCTCTTTAAAATCTTTCCAGTAATCAGCTGCCGCATAGGCATCCTTACTACCATATGGGACATAGAGCGTCGCGTTTTTGCTATTACTGAAGCAAGATACGTTGATATTGACTGGAGAGCTTTTCTCCATAGTAACAGAGATTAGGGCTTTACAAAGATAGAACACATTCTCACCTATACTTGTCACGCTATTGGGGATGGTAATCGTAGTCAGGCCGCTGCACCAATAGAAAGCATAGCCTCCAATGCTTGTCACGCTGTTGGGGATGGTAATCGTAGTCAGGCCGCTGCAACTAGCGAAAGCCCATTTCCCTATGCTTGTCACGCTGTTAGGGATAGTAATCGAAGTCAGGCGACTGCAGCCATTGAAAGCATAGCCTCCAATGCTTGTCACACTGTTGGGGATGATTGTGTTTTTGCAACCGGCTATCAGCGTGTTGGATGTTGTTTCAATAATAGCATTGCAGTTGTCGCGTGAGTCATATTTAGTATTTCCAGATTCTACTTTAATCGAAGTCAAGTTGTTGCAATGTGAGAAAACGTCGTCTCCTATACTCGTTACGCCACTGGGGATGGTAATCGAAGTCATACTTCTGCAACTATAGAAAGCATAGCGTCCTATACTTGTCACACTGTTTGGGATGGTCGTGTTTTTGCAACCTGTTATTAGCGTGTTAGATGTTGTTTCAATAATAGCATTGCAGTTGTCGCGTGAGTCATATTTAGTATTTCCAGATTCTACTTTAATCGAAGTCAAGTTGTTGCAATATGAGAAAACGTCGTCTCCTATATTCGTTACGCCACTGGGGATGGTAATCGAAGTCAGGTTGCTACATTGATAGAAAGCCCTATATCCAATGCTCGTCACACTTTTAGGAATAGTGATAGAAGTCAAATTATAACAATATGAGAAAGCATAAGAAGGAATAGCTTTTATTCCTGTAAAGTATTTAAATTCATCGAAGGTTTTAATAGTTGCTTTTTCTTTAAAAAAGGTTCCTATATCCGTAACTGCCGCTGCCTCAGCTTCACTCAACTCCTCATCACCATTCGTGTCCCAATTAGCGACACAAATAGCCTCCACATTGGGGTCGACAAATGTTATAATAGGTGAATCTACTTCAAATGTTACTTCAAGGGTTGTGTTGCGATTTATATTGTTAATGGTATACTTATTGTTAAAAACTTCTAATGTCACATCTATATCGTTTACTATCACATTTGCAACTCGATAACCATTGCCTGGATTGATTATTACAGTAGCCGAAGAAGCTTCTTCTATAACAAACGACTTCGTTTGGTTTTTGACAGTTGAACCACTATATGAAACACTACCATTCCCCGACGATTTGATATTAAACGTTATTTGTGGAGCCACTTCTATAATTGTAGCATTTTTCCAATCAGAATTCATATATGCCTGCTTAGCTCCTTTAGGTACATATAAAGTAGAATTACCAAATTTTGTGTAGCTGTTATTTCCCCTATATGCGACTATTGAGGGAGGTGTTTCGTTATTAATATGAATATTCAAAGCCGCGGTTGTATATCCAGTAGTTTCTCTTCCTCCACTATCGATACAACTTCCACTTATTGATTTGATATTTTTATCAATAAAAACATGTTGTCCATCCTTACAAGAAAAAGCAAAAAGAATAAAAGGATTATCAAGAGATCCTGGTATAATAAGCGTATCTGGCTGATACAATTCAGTAGAAACCATATACCCTCCACAAAACGCACCAGGACCAATGTATTTTAACTTTCTTAATTCATTAAAATTTACATCTGTAATAGACTGATAATTCTCCATAAATGCCCTTTTTCCTATATACTTCATTCCAACAGGCAATTTTAGAGAAGAAACACCACCTTTATCAAAAAAAGCATCATCTGGTATGGAATCTATCTTTTCTCCTAATATAAGGTGCTTTATTGAACTCTCAAATTGTCTATTATCAAAAAAACTAGCTTTTACATAATTGATATTATTGGGAGAGAATTCTAAGGTGTCAACTTTTAAATAGCTGAATAGATTACCTGTATAAGAACACATACATTCCCTTAAATCCGTTAAAGACTTAGGCAAGACTAAATATTGTATCGTATATGATGGATCTTTAGATATTCCAAAATTATTAGTATATGCATCCATCTTGTTTCCAACAACACCCACATCAGAAAGGTCAACCCGTCCATGAAGTTGGCAATTTTCCATCAAACTACCGATAAAATGTAAGTCATCCGAATTAATATATCCAGTGACTTTCAAATTTTTAACTGTCAGTTGGTCGCCATAATAAATCTTGCTTGATAGCCAACCCGGTGTTTGACAATCAACCTCTATGTCTGTTGCTTGTGAAAATGCAGTTACGCAAAAACAAGCCATTATCAAGAAAAAAAGTAATCGTTTCATTGAGGCAAATATTAAATCATATTATTGCAATCATGTGCTAACGAATTAATACCATCCATAAAACGGTACATCTTAAGCATAATCTTCTTCAATTTAACGACATCATTCAGTCGAGTTTGATCAATCTTCGGCAACCTTCTCATGCCATTATCATCTATCTCATACGGATACCGAAAGGTTTCTGAAGTGGAATCTATATTGTTTACTTCAAAAATTAGTTTTTGCATGATATCCACCTCCTCTCCCTCACCTATATATGGCAACAAAGACTTCCATAAAGTTTTTAGATTATGCTCTCTTCTTAATACATCTTTCGATACTTCCAAGGAATTTGAAAAATAATTAATTGAGTCTTTCATAGTTAATTCCAAATAATGACGAAAAGAAAACAAGGCAGGATAGATTAACCCATCTCGCACTCCATTACTATTTGTCATAATAATCATTTGTAGCAAAATCATGGCAGTATTTATATATGCATCTGGAAGATGGACTTCATTAATGATTATCCCTCTATTTAGAAATGGATCATTTAAGTTTCTACTACCTTCCAAAAATTTGTCTGTTTTCTTCAATGGAGGTACATTCCATAACAAATCAGAGGCTTCCTCTCTTGATAGAAGCAATAATTTTCTAATGATGCGTCTTTCTATTGATTTTTCGTAGTTTTTTTTAAAAACGTATCTTTTATTGTTCTTTCTATGCTTATTTTTATTCATATATTGCAAAAATGTGATTCTTGTTATTATGAGTTCTCATAGCATGACTTATAATCTTCCGCACTATAATTTGTCCACCCCTCACACGGAGGGGGAGTACGAGTAATTACAAGTCGAAGTCACCTAAGGTGAAGACATCGTTCGGATTCATCTTCTGGCCTCGCGCCTTGTCGATGAAGTCGGGCTGCCAGGTGCGTACGTGAATCTGGGGTTCGTCGGGGTTGCGGAAGTCCCACATCATGAAGACATAGCCCTCGTCATTGTAGTTGCCTGAGTTCCACTTCTGATGGACGGTGACGCCATAAATACCCTTGATGGTGGGGTGCGACACGATGGTGATGTCATCGAAGTTCACCTTGATATAGCGTGAGTTCTTAAAGGTACGCTCCAGATTCTTCAGGTATTCGTGCTTGGTCTGGGTGCTATATATAACCTTGTTGCCTGATGGCATCACCTCGGTTTTCTTGGTTTTGATGACGCGACCAACGATAATCAGGGCATCGTCGGAAAACACCTGGCGCAGGAACTTCAGGTCCTTCTGGTTGTAGGCCGTTCGGAAGTGCTCTACGTAGTCGAGAATCATCATACGGTCTTTCAGGTCGGTAACCTCGTAGCGCTTGTCCTGTGACTGATTCATGCGCAGACGGGAGTAGAGCTCGGGGTTGATGGTGTAGTAGAAACTGACGATGACGCCATTCGCATCGAAATTGATGACAGCCTCCTGATAGCCCAGTTCCTCGTCCTCATCAGCCGTTTTCACAATGAGGGGAATGCCACGAACCTGATAGCCTGAGTGGGTGGTGAGCAGACGCTCTACAATCTCCTCCTCTACACACTGGAACCGTTCGTTCTCCCACAGTTTGTTCAACTCTGCCTGAGCATCCTTTATCATGTAGTTCTCGGCAAATGCCAGTTTGGCTTTGTTGGCATCATACGAACGGTTTATCTCCGTCATGACCGATGACACGGCACGCTCCATCTTCTCCTTGAGCTGCGGGTTGTCAATGCCGTCGTTGATGACCAGACGCACTTGGTTATACGCTGCGCAGAACGACAGCTGGCAAATAATCACTGATAAGGTTAATAATATTCTTTTCATAATACATCAATTTTTCAATTCTTCAAAAAACTTCAATCTTTCAATCCTTCAATTCTCTAATCCTTCTCGTCTTTCATAGTAAACCAAATGGCACCACAGCCACGATAGTTGTCAAGGCGGTCTTCCTTGCCTGTCTTCAGGTTGGGGCGTTTCTCTTCCCCCTTACCAAGCAATGCCTTGATGTTGCCTGCAATATCATAGACAATGAGGTAGCACTCCTCCAGATCCTCGGCTGTGGCCAACTTGCCGTAGTTGATGATGCTGCCGTCGGCCTTCAGTGGAGGCAGGATATGCTTCAGCTCAAAGAAGTTGCGGGCTCCGGCTATCTTGCGGATGACACCATTCTTGGGTGCGAAGAAGTGCTGCTGCAACTCTTGCTTCAACTTATCATCTATCATCATCTTCTTTGGGTTCTTGGCCTTGCTCTCGACAATCTCCCTCGTCATGAGCGAGTCCCTAACCACAACGGTATCGATAATGGTCAGTGACGGATTCTCCAAGATGCCGGTGTCCAGCGAATCGTCCAGGACAGGCCCCTTGTCGTAGAACAACGTCACGAGCTTGTCTTTCTTGACATAGGCGAAGACGCGGAACATGTCGGCACGACGAAGTACGATAGTATCAACGAGATTGTTGATGTCGCGAAGTGACACCTTGTCGATGGGACGACTCACACGGGCCGATGCCCAACTGAGCACTTCGTGCTGAATCTGCTCGTAGGCTACTGAGGCAGCCTCCTCTTGCGTCGGCATGGTAGCCTCGCTATAAAGGTACTCCTTGTTCTTCTTGATGTCGTTGACCTGAGTCAGCCTGTCAATGGCTGAGACTGTCAGAGCGACAGAGAGAAATATGATGATACTTATTACCTGTTTCATTTTGTTACAAACGTTTTGGGGGTTGATTTCTGATAGGCACCAAATAGGTTCCTGACGTTCTGGGTGGGAACATAAGAGTAGAGCCGAGCCTCAACGGTGCCCTGTTGGGCGGCAATAACATCAGCGGGAACGGTGACAGTCAGTACGTGGTTATAGTTCTCCTCCCGGTTCACAGCCAACACGACAGCCTCGACGGTACCGTCGTCAGCAATATTGTCAACACCAAAGAATAACTGGCAATGTGTGTTCCGGCAGAAGGTAATCCACTGCTTCAGGTCAACCTCGGCGGTCGACTTACGAAAACCGTATTCCACCTGCGTAAGACGTAGCATGACGCTCCCCTTCATCTCTGTGCTCAGCATCATGTTGGCTACCGTCTCAGCCGGATAGCGGGAACTGGCCACCAAGCGTTTTCCAACGAAGTAGATTCGGTTGGTACACGACTCTACAATGTAGTGGTCGTTCTGCTGTGTCTCCATATTGTCTGGCGTATGGACAATAGCCGTCTGCCTGATGTCGCTGAGGATGTGGTTCTCGGCGTCAATCTTGGTCTTACCGCTCAACAGCTGATACTCCACGGGGAAGGATACCACCAGAAACGGTCTGTCATTGCGGCTCCACGAAGCCACATAATGGTGGCCGTCAGTATGGTATTCGAAGTTGTCGGTAGGCAACAGCGTGCCAATGGTCCGGATCGAGCCGCGCTCGAAGCGGAATGCATCGTCGCGAATCATCTCGGCAACGGTCTTCTCTGAAGGCGGATACTTCAGCTGAAGGAAATAGCGCTCTAAGAAGTCGAAGACGGGCGTCTGCGACATCTGTCGCATCTCCTCTGTGAAAAGGCTGAGGCCGATGTGGTCCAGTTCAGTGTTCTGAAGATGAACGGTCAGCGGTTGGTTGTCCACGGAGAGGTAGTTATACCCGTCGTGTAGCCTACTGATGTCAATCCTCAGCGTCGTAGCCAACCGTTGCAGTTCCGAGGTTCGGAATGCCATCTGTGCCGTTGCTGTCAGTGCGACTGCGAGACACATTATTATATATAGGGCTGTTCGCTTCATAGTTTTATTGGTCTATTCTCATCAGAATATAATACGCAGCACTGTCTGTAGTTGCCTCCCGTTGCAGTTCACGGACGGTCTGGTGCCAGACTTGTTTAGCCTCACTGGAGCCCTTGCCGGCAGCCTGGCGCAGATAGTTCAGACCAAGGATGACGTGATGGCTTTCACGACGCTTCACCAACTGACGTCCCAACTCCAACTGGGCATCGGCATCGCCATGAAGGGCGGCTTGCTCCAACTCATACGCGGAACGCGTAGGTTTGGGTGCCTCCGTCGTCTTATCAGGAGCGTCAGTTTCGACCTGACGACCTTTTCGGGCATTTTCCCTGATGACTCTTTTCTCAGGTTCTACGCTCGGAGTGACGATGCTGATTGTATCAGCAGCTTGCTCGGGTTGAGGTTCTTCCTTCTGTTTGGGCCATAGCAAAAAAGCCACGATGGCAAAAGCCACCAGACCGACAACTGCATAGAGCCAATTGTGGTTACCTTTCGGAGCCTCTGGAGGTTCAGGACCTTTCGGCTTCTGGGGTTCCTTGTTTTCGGGCTTAGGTTTATCGACCGGAAGACTATAAGGCTTGTCATAGCAGAGCTTCACATGTCCTATCTCCAGTCTGTCGCCCTTGGCCAGTACCACCTGATCATCCTTCTGTAACACCTCACCATTAATCTTGACAGAGCCATCGGCCACCAACGGCTGGACGACACACTTGCTGCCACCATCGGCCAGACGAACGACATTGAGCGCTACGCACTGACTGCCTGGGAACTGAGTGTTGTTGACACCCTCCTGCAGGGGGATGCGCATCTCGCCATAGTAGAGAGCGCCCAAGGGCTGTGCTGCTGTCGGTTCCGGTTTGTTCTCCTCCTCGAAACTGACAGCCAGATGCTGCTTGCACTGAGGACAGGCAATCTTCTTGACCGTCTCGTTCTTAGAGTTTTTGACACCAAGGACGGCACCACAGGAGGGACATTTGATGAACAGCTCTTTCATGACTAAAGGTATTTTTAGATATCGACAGAGGTAAAGACTTCGGCTGAGTCGTCGTTATCGTTGGTGAACGACAGAGGCTCGCCCGTGTGGAGATCAATAATCTCGCCTTCGTCCGGCAGATGATTGTGATTCAGGTCAGATACTGCCAAATCGGCTTCGCCATCCTGATCAACATCGATGATTCTCACGCGCTGGCCATTCAGTTCCAAATCCTCAATGGTAATCGTACGGCCATTCTCCAGCTGCATCTCGCCCTGACCGATGACACGTACGTCATTGTCATCTATTGTCTCATCACTGGCAGTCTGTACCTGAGAATCAGCCTGAGCGACATCTTCGGTATTGTTCTGCGCAACCACGCGAACGTCACCTTCCTCTGTCGGCTCCACTGCTGCCGTGACCTCTTCAGTCTGAGTATCTGCAGTTTCCGCTGGGGCTGCTGATGCCAGCTGAGTCTCAACCTGCTCAGCAAACTCCTGCTGCTCCTGCTGCGTCTTGGCATTCCACTCTGCAGCGGTATAGGTATTGTAGACATTACCATGCCAAGTGAACACGCCACCAGGCCCCATATCGGAACGGGCTGCCTCGAAAGCATCCTTGAAACTCATGCTGTCGTAATCGACAGGCTTGGTTTCCGACTCAGTAGCTGAAGTGCTACCGTTCATCACTGTCTGCACACCATAGGCAGAGGCTGCACCCATCAGTATTCCCGTGAATCCACTGATTGTTACCGGCTTCCAAGTTTCTTTCTTCATCATAGCTGTAATTGTTTTAAAGGGTTTAACTTTCGAGTGCAAATATCTGCATTATTTCTGAACTGACAATGAAATTCTCCGCATACTCCATGAAATGGCGGGGTTAATGTATGAACTTTGTCCTGCAATAAGGACAATTGGTGTTTTGAGCAACAATATCGTAAGACTGGTTGCCCAAGAAACGGCCACAACGGGGACATACATAGTCGCGCTGGAACTGGCGTACCAACTCCTGACGGCGGTGAGGAATCTTGGAGGCATCACGATAAGCCTTCACAAAAAAGATGAGAGAGGCAATGATGGCCACGGCATAGAGGGCGACATACCACATGCTGCGTCCGCCTGTGGCGATACTCAAGGCAATGGCAACCATCGTGATGAGACCTGTAATAGAGCGCAGGGTGTTGAAACGACGCTCATCAATCTGCAAGGCTATATTCTGTTTCTCATACTCCTCCCAGATTTCCTTTAGCGGACGGATATTGGCAACAGGAGGAAGCATACTTTCAAGGTTTTTCCAGTCAAGGGGATAACGGTCGCGTCCCAGTTCTATCTTATCGGTCTTATGAATGGCCTTTGCCTCGACTGCCTGTCCATTAACATAGGTATAGTTATTGATGTCCAGGTTCTTCAGTCTCATGGTCTGCTCGTCAATCTCTATCAGACAATGCTCTTGGCTGACAGATGACGGGACATCGGCCTTGTCTGACAATACTGACTTTCCGTCAACTGTCAGCTGTAGTTTTGAAGTAGCAATATCTCTGCCAATCTGTATTTTCATAGTGACGACGGTGTTTGACGGGTTTGCAACATGAGTTCTTTCATCTTCTTCAGGGCTTCCTTGGAAATGGAGACCTGAAAAGCGAAATGGTCGTAGTCGGAAAGAATCAGCTGCTGCTTCAATACGTTAATGGAGTACACATATCTCAGGTTAATGATAAAGCGCTTGCCTATACGCATGAACATCTGCGCCTCAACACCCAACTGTGCTGCCAACGCTTTCTCCATCTCACCAAGATTCATCAAGACGGATGCACGCAGTTTGTTGACCATCACGATATCGGTATAGTTGCCGTCGGCCTCGAAATACACGATTTTCGAGACTTCGATACGTTGTAACTCATCACGTGAATTAAAATAAATGTATGACTGCTCGATTGCCATTTCTCAAACGTTGTTTTTCAGTATTTCCAGACCCTCTCACCCACGAGGGCTACCTGAGTCGGGGACAAAGATAGAAAATAAAAATGAAAGTTCCAAAAAAAATCACAAAAAACTCCAAAGCGGCAGGCTTCGGAGAAACAGGTTGTCCAATAATGAAAAGAGAATCAAGGACGGCCAAGGACGGAAGAAGTCGGCCAACGAGCGCCTTCTAGCGCCTTTTACGTCCTTCTAATGCCTTCTAGCGCCCGGAACGGAAAGTGACGAAACGGGATGTGGTAACTTTGCATCGTGAAAAAGCTGAGCGAAGCGATGCAAAAGAGAGGGTGACGGATTTCGGGAAAAGGAGCATGACTTTCCAGAAATACCCCATGAGTTTTGTGAAATACTCAACGAGTTTTGAAAAATTCTCCATGACTTTTGCGAAATACTCCATGAGTATTTTCAAAAACTCGTGCACTATTGGAAAAAAGACGATACTGCACAAGAAAAAGGTTTTGTAGAGATGTAACCTCACATACACCTATGACACCCTTGAAATGCCGATGCACAAAGGACTTGAGGCACGGGAGGTCCGCCAGAGACTCCTCCCGTCAACCTCACCAAACATATCATTAACATATCAATCTAAGCAACATGAACGAACAAATGATTGTGAATGGCGAGGCCGTTCAGGCCTCAACCGAGGGGATGCTCGCATGCGAGTCGTTCCTTCACGAGAATTACCTCTTCCGTCGCAATGTGTTGAACGGAAAGGTAGAGTTCTTGGCAATGCCAAGCGGCAAAGCCGAGCGTTTAACCTTGTCAGCCGATGGCAAGCCCTCGGGCGACTACCGTCCGCTGACGACACAGGCGCTGAACAGCATCATTCTGCGTGCCAAGCGCGAGGAGGTGTGCGAGCAGGGCAATCCGAAAGGCGACATCCAGGAGATTGTGAACTCCGAGGAGGTGCCACAGTACAACCCCGTCCAGTCGTTCCTCGACGGCCTGCCCCAGTGGGACGGACAGAACCACGTGGCGCAGCTCTTTGGGCGCTTGCCTGGTGTCAGTTCTGAGCAGTTGGCGTTCCTCGCCGTCTGGCTCCGCTCGACGGTGGCCCACTGGCTGCAGATGGACACGCTGCACGGCAACGAGTGCGTGCCCACGCTGATTGGTGCCCAGGGCTGTGGCAAGACCACCTTCCTGCGCCGTCTGCTGCCCCAGCCGTTGCGCCAGTACTATCTGGACCACCTGAACCTCTCGAACAAGTTCGACAAAGAGATGGCGCTGACCAACAACCTGCTGGTGAACCTCGACGAGCTCGACGCCATCCGTCCCAGCCAGCATGCGGCCCTGAAGCAGACGCTGTCGAAGAGCAAGGTCAACGGTCGCCCCATCTACGGCTGTTCGCAGGAGGACCGTCCGCGTTTTGCCTCGTTCGTGGCGACGACGAACAACCCCCATCCGCTGACCGATGCCACAGGCTCGCGTCGCTACATCTGCCTGACCATTCCTGAGGGGCAGTACATCGACAACGTGGGCGACATCGACTATGAGCAGCTCTATGCCCAGGTGCTCCACGAGTTGCGCGAGCTGAAGGCCCCCTACTGGTTCAACAACGACGAGGTGGCGCGCATCCAGCAGCTGAACCTAGGCTACATGGCGCAGAAGGACATCGGCGAGATGATTGAGGCCTGCTTCCGCAAACCCAAGGAGGGCGAGGTCGCCAAGACGCTGAGCGGTACTGAGATGCTGAAGCAGATGAAACTGCAGTACCCTACGCTGGAGATTACCCACAGCGCGAAGGTGTTGTTGGGCAAGGCGATGAAGGAACTGGGCTATGAGCACACGGAGCACAGCCATGTGGCCTTCTACAAGGCCGTTCCGCTGAAAGCCGCGTAACCGTCTCCGCCACAGGACGGGAGGTTGACGGGACGTTAACGGGAGGAGTCGTTACGACACCTCCCGTTTCTCTTTCCCTTTATTTATCGGCATTTCAAGGGCGTCATAGGTGTATGTGAGGTTTATCTCAGAAAACAGTCTGTAGCGGTTTTAGTACCACTGCACGGCGTTGGAGTAGCTGGAGCGCTTGTCGTACTTCAGGGCGTCGGTCAGGGTGGAGGCGTTACAACGGAAGGAGAAGTTGTAACTGGCGTAGGGGGCGAGGACGACGGAGCAGGTCATGCTGAAGCAGTGGAGGTCGCGGGAGAGGGAGGCGGTGGTCATGGAGATCTTCTTGTTGTCGAAGTCGTAACCGCTGGAGAAGGAGATGTTCCAACCGTCGGAGAGGCGCAGGTTACCACTGATGTTGAGGTTCTGTGTGAACTTGTAGGGGTAGCGCATGGTCTGGTAGTTGAATCTCTTGACGTTGTTGTCCTCGCGCATGGTGATGCCGTAGCCGAGGCTGATGGACCATGGCAGTGAGAAGGCGAGGTATCCGTCCTCGTCGGTCTCGCCCTTGCCGGCGTTCTCCTTGCGTGCGCCGTGCTTGCCCTCTTCGAGTGAGTTGTCGAGGTTGGTCTCGATGTCGTCGTCGAGGTCGTCAAGGTCGTCGTCTTCGTCGTTGCGACGGTTGCGGTTGTCGTCCTTCTTCTCCACCTTCTCACCACGCAGGCGCTTGATGAGGTTGGTTATCTTGGAGTTGTCGAGCGTGTAGCTGAGGTTCTGTGAGATGCCCTGGAAACGGCCTATCTTGCCGAGTCCCCAGTAGGT
>Ga0310696_10004114_pt1 | contig 17932 bp, 12 predicted proteins | sample AusTroGonzalo_MG_4_FD_203885 | JGI IMG/M metagenome (GOLD analysis project Ga0310696, IMG submission 203885) | Bovine rumen microbial communities from tropical cattle in Woodstock, Queensland, Australia - Gonzalo_02 (v2) (version 2) | ecosystem: Host-associated > Mammals > Digestive system >...
GCTCGTACGACGACGTGATTACCCTCTCCCCCGGTTCCAGCCCTTCGAGCACCTCGTAGTACTGCGGGTTCTGGCGGCCGATGCGGATTTCGCGCTTCACGGCTTTGGTGCCGTCGGGCGAGAGGACGTAGATCCACTTGCCGCCGGTGGTTTGGTAGAACGCGCCGCGGGGGATCAATATTGCTTCCACTGGCTGACCAAGCTGCAGATTCAGGTAAAAGGTCTGTCCGTTACGAATGTTCGAGGGCTGTTCTCCAGGAAATTTGAAGTCGGCCTTGAACTTGCCGTCGCGAACCTCGGGATAGACCTTGCGTATCAGCACGTTATGCTTGCCGCCCTGACGTTCCACCGTGGCCTCCAAGCCCGCCGTCACCCGGTCGATGTAGTGCTCGTCAATCAGGGCTTCGATCTTGTAGTTGTCCTGATTATTGATCTGTCCGACCTTGCTGCCCATCGCGACAGATTGCCCGAGCACTACGTCCACCAGACCCAACTCGCCGTCGATGGGCGCTTTGATGGTGAGATTGTCTTTGCGCTTACGTATCATCTGCATGTTAAGTCGCATATTTTCAAGACTTTCGCGCATCTGCCGGATTTCGACAGAGCGATAGAGGCTGTCCTGCTTAGCGCGATTTTCGACCAATTTCAGACGATCCTGCGCCAGCTGGTAATCCTCTTCGGCCTGTATAAACGCCTCTTTCGCAATGAGGTTGTCCTGATAGAGCGCCTTTTGCGAGTCGTAAGTGCGTTTTTTGCGGCGCACTTCCATCCGTAACTGCAACATCTCCTGCTGCAATGTCAGCTTCTGTTGTTCCATGGAAATCAGAGTGTTACGGAGGATATTCTCCTTCTCGGCCAAGTCAGCTTCAGCGTTCAGAATCTGCATGTCGAGACTCTCGTTGCTGAGGACCAAGATGACGTCGCCCTCGCGCACATGCGAGCCCTCCTCCGTCACGATTTCCTGCACTATTCCACCTTCCAACGGACTGAGCTGCACGGTCGTCATGGGTACCACGCGCCCGCTCACACGGATGTAGTCATTGAACTCGCCGCGCCGCACCTCACTCACGGTGAGGTCGTTACCGCCCACGCGCAGCTTCTTCGCATTGTCACGCAGCGCTAACCACCCGATGAAGACGAGCAGGATCGCTCCTCCCCAGAAGGGCATGGCCTTTCGGGTGAAGATTTTTCTGATTCCTTTTGTTGGTTCTATTGTTCTGTCCATAATTTTTGTTCTTATCTGCCCCACATTGCGCTCCTCCTTCACTTGTATGGGGTTAATTGCTTTACCGAGCTCTTGTCCCTTCGGGCTCCTTCCGGCCCCCACATTACGCTCCTTCGTCGCTCATGTGGGGTTATTAGCACTGCGTGCATCTTGTCCCTTCGGGACTGCTCAAGGAAGTAGTTTCAATTATTCTTCATTATGCATTCTTCATTCTTCATTGATAAGCCTCGCGTAGTACCGCACCACCTCGCACTTCACAAAATAGGTCAGCCGCGCATGCAGGTACTCGGCGGTGGCGTTCAGGTGGTTGTCGGCGACGGTTTGGTATTCGACGGCGGAGGTGAGGCCTTGCTCAAACTGCTTGGTGCTCAGGGCGTAGAGTTCTTGCTGGAGGGTGGCGTGCTGTTCGGCCTGGCGCAGGGCTTCGGCGGCACCGTCGCGGTCGGCGATGGCGCGGCGCACCTCCGCGTCGGCCTCGTGTTGCGCCTGCTCGCGCCGCGCCTCCGCACGGTCGAGTGCATTACGGCGTCGCGCGATTTCCGACTGCTGCGAGAGACGGTCGTAAATCGGGATGCTCAGCGACAACTGCACGTACTCACCGCCGTTGTTCCCGATTTGATGCCAGTAAGGTGCTGGCACGTAACCTGCTTTGCCTGGGTAGGTGAAGTAGGTGGAAGACCAACCGCCATAGAGCGACAACGACGGCAGCAACCGCCACTTCGCGGTCTTAAGGGCGATGCGGGCGGTTTCCAACTCCCCATTGGCTATGATGACTCGCGGGAGCTTACCCACCGCCTGCATCGCCCTTGACGCTTCGAACTCACTGCCCGAAGCTGTCTCTTCTGACAAAGAATCCGGCCATTCCAAATCAATGTTCAGCACTTTCTTATTATCATACAACATAATGTCTGTCAAGGTGATATATGCATTGTCAAGTTGATTGCTGCATATAGTCAATTGATACTCACGATCGGACAGTTCCGCCTTCGTATGCAAGACATCGGAGTAGGATTTCTGTCCCAATTCATACTGTCGCTGCGCCGACAGCATCGACTTTTCCGCCGTGCTTACCTGCGCACGGATCACGTTGCCCAATTCGGTGTAATAGAGCACGTTACAATAGGCTTCTATCACGGCCAGACGGAGCCGGTCTTCAACCTGCTGCTGTTTTGTCAGCCCCATCTGCTCCGCAATCTTCGTGACTTTCAGGTTGTTGACCGCCTGAAAACCGTTGAACAGCATAATCCCTGCGGAAAGACTATAGCCATTATGAAAAGAAGTAACGGTACTGTAGGTGTTCGTTTCGGGGTCGATGGAACGACCGAAGTTGGAATAGGCGTAGGTGCTGCCACTAATGGAAGGAGTGAAAGCGTCCAGAATGGCGTTGCGACGGGCAAGTTGTGCGTCCCGACAGTCGGCCTGCTGCATCCGCACCTCCGCCGAATGTGCCAACGCATAGTCGATGCACTCCCGCAGACTCATCCGCACCGTGTCCTGCGCATGTCCCGTAAACGAGAGCATTGTCGTTAGCAGCATCGTTATTCCTATTCGTAAATGTTTCATTTTATGAACTTTGACTTTGGCTGTTGATATTAACCTTCTAACCCTTTAACCCTTAAACTATAAACCTCAAACCGAAAACAAACATGCCAACGCCGTGCCAAATCAGCAATCCGCTAATTGACAATGTTTTACACAAAATAAAAAAAGGAACAGTGTAAGAATTTATTACAACAACTGTAAGGGGATTTTACGCACAACTGCTAACTGCTAACTACTAACTGCTAACTATCATCGTTTCACCACAATCATCAGCACCGCCGCCAGAATCAGCACGATACCGCACACGAGACGTGGGGTGAATAGGCCGTCGAAGACGAGGACGGAGATGCAGACCGCGGTGACGGGTTCCAGAGCGCCCAAGATGGCCGTGGGAGTCGAACCGGCGTTCAGGATGCCGATGTTGAGCATGGTCATGGCAATGATGGTCGGCACGATGGCCACCATGCAAATCCAGCCGAAAGCCGTCCAGCTCGGGATGGGCATGATGCGGCTGCCGGGCACGCAGAACGAGTAAAGGGCAATGACGACCGCCGCAAACATCATGATGTAGAAGGTCATCTTGAAGGGCGGCATCGAGATTTGCGTGCGGTTCACCACGACGATATAGACAGCGTAGGTAAGCGAGGAAATCAGCACCAAAATAACGCCCCATAGCGACATTTTCGCATCGCCGTCGCCTTGATAGAGCAACAGTATTCCAATGATACTCAGCACAATGGACAAAATCATCACCATCGAAGCCCTCTCTTTGAAGAAGACCGCCATGATGACAGCCACCATCACGGGATAGGCGAAGAGGATGGTGGAGGCGACCCCGGAATCAAGGTGCTTGAAGGAGGTGTAGAGCGACAGTGCGGAAGCCGCGAACAGTACGCCCAACGAGAGCAGCACCTTGAACTCGAACTTCGTGATTTTGAACGGCACTTTCTGCACTAACAGAATAATTGCCAAGATGATGACCGCGAACGTAAACCGGTAGAAAATCACGCTCGGCGGGTTGAACCCTTCCTGATAGAGGAACAACGCCCCCAACGGATTGGTTCCGTACGCCACCGCCGCGACAATCCCAGCGAGATAACCTTTTAATTTCGATTGTTCGGTCATTATCTTTTGCCTGTTGCCTTTTGCCTATTGCCTTTTGCCTATTGCCTTTTTCCTCCTTACTGCATCACCATCACTTTCCGCGGTTTGAAACCATCAACACGGATGATATACACGCCTGACGAGGGCATGCGGCAATATCCATCAGCATCCGGCTTGCTCACCACCAGACGACCCGTAAGGTCGAAAATCTGCAAAGCATGGCCTTCCGCGCCCGTAATATTGAGCTGTAAACCTTGTGCTGTAAGCGTATAGCCCAAAGATTCGGCATAAGTAGGAACTAAAACGGAATCTTGCGCAATCTCAATAATAAAATCTTTCAGCGACAAATAAGCTAACGGTCCCACACAATTATGGTGTCGCAATGCAATACGGACAACCTGTCCCTGAAACTCAGCCAGAGAGACTACGAAGTCTTTATCTTCAATAGCTGTATAGGTATAGTTATCAAGCTCCGTTGTGAAATCCGACATCTCACTGCCAGAAGTGGACAACAACAACGAGCACTTTTGCGAGCCACCTGCATTGATAGAATGTGTTGCCACTCTGAGATTCAAATTCTGGTTGACCTCAATGGCCGGACTGATAAACCAATTATCCGTATTGGCAGCACCCGCCCCTACAACCATAGAACAGACAGACGAAGATAATTTCCCCCAAAGTTCCCCGTCGCCGTCGGCATCAATCAATTTCCAGCAGGTGAGCTCCTCGTCAAACGTTGCACTCCAGGGAAAATCCACTATGGTGTCACAATCCTCATAATCAAACGGGGCGAAAACGGCAATAAAGGTGGTGTCGCAGGTGACATTCACCGTGCGAGGATTGTCGGTATTGCCATCCTCCCATGACACGAAAATATGATTTGAGGCAGGAATAGCCGTCAGAATATGCGTACCTTCCGTCACCACGCCTCCACCTTCCACACAACCGGAGCCATCCACCATATCAAAGGCGTTGAGCAGCCACATTGTCGTATTCGTGGGCAGTCCACCGAAAGCGTTCACCTTTCCATGTCCCCAAGTGTTGTTGGGGGTCGTCAAGCAATTTCCAGTAAAACGGTCATTGTGGGCTGTTCCATGCAAGATAGCGCGTACCGAATCGGTGCCTAACGACGGATTGTGCTGCATCCAAAGGGCAACGATACCCGTCACCATCGGTGACGACATCGAGGTTCCTTGCATAGCCGTATAATGTTCAATTTGTCCGTTCCACTCTATCGTATCATATACGATTTCCATCGGGTCAAATCGATTGCAAGCCGCCACGATCATACTGCCAGGAGCAGTGATGTCGGGCTTCACGCGACCGTCGAAAGTGGGTCCTACTGATGAAAAATAGGAGATGTCACCCATTTCTTGCGCAGAGGCACCGGAATAGTAATAGCCTTGGTATGTGGTATAGCCCAGTCTCGTGGCGTATGAGCCCACCGAAATCACAGCGTCAGAATTGGTTCCGTAGCCAGAGACAGTATAATGAGAATCACCGCTCACCGTCCCGTCCACTAACGACGTTTCATTGAACGAGACTCTGTTACACCAGGCATGAATCGTGGCCATGGTGTCGCAACGCACAGTGAGAATCAGCTGATGATAGCTTGGGATGGTTCCGAACCTGACAGCGGCATTATAGCGATGATTGATAGAATCTATCTGTGATAAGTAAAATCTACACGACACCGTATCATTGCTATTAGACAAAAGATTCACGACATAGGAAGTGTCTATGCCCGTTGTGAAAAAGCCCGTGAAATCGACCTGCTGATTCGTGGTCGTACTTACTAATGTGAGCGCAACGCTAAAGTTCTTGTCGCCCCAAACATCCACCATTCCATTTTTGTTCTGCAATAAATCATACATCAAACGAGTGGTAAGGAGCGTGTCTTCCGTAGAGAAGTGCTTTTCTAAGTGAACCTGATCATTGCCGCTGTTGCCTGCCGATGCCACAAGTACAATGCTATCTGGATGTTGCGCGACAAATGAAGAGAGGAAGCGATCCTCAACAGCAGTACCGTCATGCGGGCCGACCATCGAGCCAAAGCTCATGTTGATCACGCAGGGTTTGCTCACCGACTGCGCATAAGAATAGATGTATTGGATGGCATCCATAATATGCGGATCGTCCAAAATAGCAGGCACGAGAACAATATCGGCACCTTTCGCAATACCTTTATAGTTTGCGCCATCACCTGAAGGAGCGCCACAACCAGCGGCAGTACTCGCCACATGTGAACCGTGCGTTGCAGATGTGTCATCAGTTCCAGCCGTCATCATCTGGCTCAACGTGGTATATTCAGAACCGTAGTTGTATCCAGCCGGAGCCGTTCCCGTGCTGTCCTTATGGGCCCACACCCGCTTCACGCGCAACATGGTGCCAGTAGTATCGTAGAACGCCGGGTGGCAGTACTCAAAGCCAACGTCGATGATACCCACCACCACGCCGCTGCCGTCATAACCCTGCGGCAGGTTCATTCCCGCATGGATTTGGTCGATGCCCAAGTTCTCACGGGCATTATCCATCATCAGATTCTGCTTTTCGCCCACATCGATGGTGGCACAGACGCCCGATTCCGCTAACTCGACGAAACGGGCAACGGGAATCATCGCAGTGAGCATATCTCCTGAAACAGTGCCCACAGTCACATCGTAGGCAGCCAAGTCTTGCGGTGTCTGGCCAGCAGCAAGCACAATGATGGCCGAGACCTTCCCTTGCATAATGCTATAGTCTTTTTGCAATTGAGCATACAAAGACTCTTTGAGGGAGCGGTCGGTTGCGGCCTCCATCTGACGCAGCTGACAGAGGAAGTGCGCACTCGATGCCGACAACCCTCTTGTCGAAAAGCCTATGGCTTCAGATTTCGGTTTGGCATTATAATCCAATTTGACTTGTGAAAAGCCGGTCAGCACGATACCGAGCAGGAAAAAAAGGACAACTGTTTTTTTCATAATTAACTGTGAGCAATTAATATTAACGGGTAAATATTCTTTCTTCTTTATATGACTTATGACTAAATGAATAGATTAAGGTGCCATGTTATAATATTCTTCCAACATATCGTCCTCCATCTGCGCGAGCGTGGCATTGACGTAATGTTTCAGCAAGTACTTGTCGCCGTGGGTGTTGCAGATGCGGCGGAGGGCTTCGTTGACCTCGCGGACGGTGCCCACGCACTCGAACGGCTTGATTTTGGAGAGGCCCGCCAATTCATCGAAAGTCTGCTCCAAGGTCGCGTCGTCGAGCAGATCGTGACCGAAAATCTCCTGTAATTTCGCATCGGGGATGAACGGCGAAAGGATGATGTAGGCAAAGAGGCACTTCGGGCAGTGACCGCACCACTTGTTCTCTTTGCTGCCGACGTTGCAGCTCTTGAAGACCGGGAAATACTGCGGGTACTGCGCAAACCGCTCGGCTATCTGCAGCTCGTTGAGCGGACGCAAGTGGCTGTAATAGTGGTTGCTGTCGCCCATCCAATCGTGGACGTAATCGCGGAAATCGGTCTCGAACTCCAACGACTTGGAATATTGGTGGTTGATGTAGGTGCCGGGAATGGTCGGCTCATTTGCACTCGACTCGTTCGACAGCGCCACATCGCGGATGCCTGTGACCGCGCTCAGCAGCACGGAATAGAAGGCCAACATCGCGGAGAAGGGGGTGTGCCCGTTGAGGAATCCCTGAGCGTTGAGTTCCAACAGTTTGCGGTCGATTTCGCGGTGCAGGATAAGGATTTGATCCTCGCTGTCGAAACCGGCCACGCGGGCGCAGTCGAGGGTCGCGCCACGCGGGTTGATGATGAACGGCACCACCTTGCGGGTCGTCCGGAGCTCCTCCAACGTCACCACGGAATCCTTGCCGCCACCGATGGGAACAATCACGGAATCAGTATCTTGAGCCTTCGGGTAAGTCAGCGAAGACGAGGGCTTTGTACCTACCGGAAAGACGAAGTTGAAGAACTGCAGGTGGTCAGTCTCGATGCTGTTTTTGTACATAAACTCGCCGAGTCCGTACCAGTAGAGCTTGCGCCACCACCATTGCTGGTCCTCGGTGAGCGAATAGGGCTTCACCGCGATGGTCGGACTGCATGTGCACTTCCAGTAGCTAATCAGCTCAATCATGCCGATATGGAAAATGATACCCTCCAACTGTTTGAGGTCGAAGCTGTTCCAGTCGGGCGTATAGACACCAGCCCGCAGCGTCATCTTCGGCGCAAAGCGTATCTCCTCCCCTATCGAAAAATGGAAAACGATGTTCAAATCGCCGTTTTCCACGCCATAATCATAGCCTTCGTATGTAAAAACGGGATATTTCTCCCGCAAATCGTCAAATTTCGCGTTCATAATACTTGTCTGTGGGTTTATATAGAGACGATGTGCACATCGTCTCTACGATTCCAACGGCAAAAATAGCATTTTTTCGGGAATGATAATTTTGTATTTTTGCACCATGATTAACGACCCTTTTAACCGACAAAAAAGATACAGCAAATTCATCAAAGCGTTCATTGGATTTGCTTTGTTATTGTTTATCATGAACGTAGATCGCTATAAAAGTGGTTATGATCATCGTTATCGTATGCCAACGCATTCCAAACCAACGCCCAACAGTTGGCAATACGTGTATGAAAACCTACCCGGTATTATTAACTTCTCAATATTTTTTGGATTCTGCATTGCTTGTTTTGGATGTCGATTCGACAATGACTAACAAACCTGTGACAAAGAGAAAGGACTCAAAAAAAAAGATTCGGTTACTTCTGGTTGGACACTTGGGTGCTGGCGAATGTGATACAACTTGCCACGCAAGAGTTCTGTATGCGACACCTTAACCGCAAAAACGATCCCTGCGGTCGTCAATACGACCAAATGACACAAGCGGCGCATTCCGTTTGCTTGCTGGTCCTTTGCCACCGTCTTATCCTGATGTTGAACAAACAGCTGACGAACCAGCTGGCCACATTTAAGGAAGAAGGCGGCTTTTCAGAGACTCTGACTGCAGAACGGCTTGCCTACCGCACCGCGCAAAGTGTCAAAGCGGATGCGCCGAAATGCCCAAACTGCGGCAAGCCCATGATCAAACGCGTCGCAAAGAGGGGGCTTAACGCCGGAAACGAGTTCTGGAGCTGCAGCGACTACCCGAGATGCAATGGAACGAGGAATATGTGAGGGCGACGTGCTCTTTTTGTCGGCATGCTGACTTGTCAACGTGCCGACAAAAAAGTTGACTATTAACTCTAAGAAAGGGAAGCAAAGCAAATCACATCTTCTCCGGCACCTCAATGCCCAAAAGTCTCATGCCGCTGCGCAGCACCAGCGACACCCAGCGGGAGAGTTTGAGGCGCAGCAGACGTTTCGCGGCATCCTCCTCCTTGAAAATCGGGGTGTCCTGATAGAAGTGGTTGAACTGCTTGGCCAGGTCGTAGCAGTAGTTGGCGATGAGCGCGGGACTGAGGTTGTCGCCCGCGGAGAGCACCGTCTTGGGGTATTGGTAAAGCATGTTCAGGAGGGTCTTTTCCTCCTCATTGAGCGCGATTTGCGGTAACTTGGCAGTCAAGTCAATGCCGTTTTCCGCGCCCTTGCGCAACATCGAGCGGATACGCGCGTGCGTGTATTGGATGAACGGCGCCGTGTTGCCGTTGAAGTCGATGGACTCGGCAGGGTTGAAGAGCATATTCTTGGCCGGATCCACCTTGAGAATGAAGTACTTAAGCGCCCCCTGACCAATCATCTCGTACAACTTGTCAGCCTCCTCGGGAGTGAACTGGAATTTGCCCAACGCCTCGGTACTCTCCTTGGCCTCTTGGTACATGTCGTCCATCAGGTCGTCGGCATCCACCACCGTGCCCTCGCGGGATTTCATCTTGCCCGACGGCAACTCCACCATACCGTAGGAGAGGTGGAAGATGTAGTCGCCGAACTCTTTCTCCAACTTCTTGGACAACACCAATTTAAGCACGTCGAAGTGGTAGTTTTGCTCGTTGCCGACCACGTAAATCATCTTTTGAGGATGGTACTCTTCATAACGCAGCTGCGCGGTGCCCAGATCCTGCGTCATATAGACGGAAGTGCCGTCTTTACGCAGCAGCACCTTTTCGTCCAAGCCTTCGTCAGTGAGATCCACACGCACAGAACCATCTTCGTGACGGTAAAATGCGCCCTTATCCAAACCTTCCTGCACGAGACTCTTGCCAAGAAGGTAAGTATTTGATTCGTAGTAAGTTTTATCAAAATGGATACCCAAACGCTCGTAGGTCTGGTCGAAGCCGGCATAGACCCAGCCGTTCATCTTCGCCCATAACGCACGTACCTCGGGATCGTTGTCCTCCCACTTGCGCAGCATCTCACGAGCTTCCAGAATCAGCGGGGCCTTATCTTTCGCCTCGTCTTCCGTAAGTCCTTGCTCTACAAGTTCTTTCTGCTCTTGCTTATAATGCTGGTCAAAAACGACATAGTATTTTCCAACGAGGTGGTCGCCCTTCATGCCGGAGCTTTCGGGCGTCTCGCCGTTACCGTATTTCAGCCACGCGAGCATCGACTTGCAGATGTGGATGCCGCGGTCGTTGACCAAGTTGACCTGCACCACCGGGTGACCGCACGCCTTGAGAATCTGCGACACGGAATGACCAAGCAGATTGTTGCGGATGTGTCCGAGATGCAACGGTTTGTTGGTATTGGGTGAGGAGTACTCAATCAGCACGGGAGCCTCTTCGCGGGTCGGCTGTAACCCATAACCCTCATTGTCAGATTCTTGCTCCAACAGTTCCAACCAAAACGACTCTTTGATCTGCAGGTTCAAATAGCCCTTCACCACGTTGAAGTCTTCAATAACGTCAACGTTCTCCTTCAGGTGCTGACCTATTTCCGCGCCGAGCGCATCGGGCGACTTTCGGGCGACCTTCACCCACGGGAAGACGACCACGGTAAGGTCTCCGGTGAAGCCTTTCCGGGTGGGTTGCACCAAGGCGGGATCGGCCTCGATGTCGATGTTGTAGAGTTGTTTCAGCGCGTTCTGCAACGCGAGGGATATTTGGGTTTCTAATGTCATTTTGGTGTTTTTTTGATGACCCCACACTGCGCTCCTTCGTCGCTTGTGTGGGGTTACTGCACTTCGTGCGTTTTGCCCCTCCGGGGCTGTTTAAGGAATATGTTTCTTTTAATAAATGTAGAGACGATGCGGACATCGTCTCTACGATATAATGACGGGAAAGAGCAATTGCCTACCCCCTTTTGCCTTTTGCCTTTTGCCTTTTGCCTAATAAATTACTCGAAGGAAATCAGTTCCACATCGAAAATCAGCGTGGCACCGCCGGGGATGGCACCGCCTGCACCTTGTTCGCCGTAAGCGAGGTTGTAGGGGATAAAGAGACGGTATTTGGCACCGGGGGTCATCAGCTGGAGACCTTCCGTCCAACCGGGAATCACCTGGTTGAGGCCGAAGGTGATGGGTTCGCCACGCTCGACGGAGGAGTCGAACACGGTTCCGTCAAGGAGTTTGCCGGTATAGTGCACGGTCACCTTGCTGGTCGCCGTCGGGTGATCGCCCTTGCCCTCTTGCAGCACCATGTACTGTAAACCGGAAGCGGTCTCCTTCACTTCGGGATTCTTCTTGTTCTCTTCGAGGAACTTCGCACCTTTAGCGATTTCAGCGGCGGTACCGCTCTGTCTCTTGGCCTGAAGGTCCTGCTGGAGTTCCATGAAAATCTCCTGCATCTGCTCGTCCGTGAATTTGTTGGTGCCCGCGTAAGCATCCTTGATGCCCTGCACGAATGCATCATAATCGAGTTCCACGCCGTCATGGCTCATGTTGTTGCCAACGTTGAAGCCGATGGCATAGCTGCTTTTCTGTTGTTTTGTCATTTCTGTCTGTGATTTTGCGGAAAAGCCCATGATTACAAGTGCCAGGACCATTCCGAAGGTGATCATTTTTTTCATTTTTCCTATTGTTTTAAATTTTTATCAACGATGGGGTGGACGGCCTTAACCGCCAGAAGTTTAGCCTTTTTTTCAAAGCGGCCGCAAAAATACACTTTTTTCTGCAACAACCATTCAACTTTTTCGTTATCCACGAGTCTATACATTGTTGACTATTCTTCTTAAAAACGAACTCTTACCCCTGTACCCCTTAACCTAAACCCTTAACCACTAACCTTTAACCACTAACCCTTAACCTATAGCCATTAACCCATAACCCTTATAAAGAATGAGAGTACACTTTATCGCCATTGGGGGCAGCGCCATGCACAACCTGGCCATCGCCCTGAAAATCAAAGGTTTCGAGGTCTCTGGCTCGGACGATGAGATCTTCGATCCCGCCAAGAGCCGTCTCGCCAAATACGGCATCCTGCCCGACGACATCGGCTGGCATCCTGAAAAGATAACCCCGGACCTCGACGCCGTCATCCTCGGCATGCACGCCCGCGAAGACAATCCCGAACTTCTGAAAGCCAAAGAGCTGGGAATCAAGATTTTCTCCTATCCCGAATACCTCTACGAGCAGAGCAAGGAGAAGACAAGAGTGGTGGTCGGCGGCAGCCACGGCAAGACCACCATCACCTCCATGATCATCCACGTGCTGCAACATTGCGGCATCGACTGCGACTACATGGTCGGGGCGCAACTGGAGGGTTTCGAAGTCATGGTTCGGCTTTCCGAAAGTGCCAAGGTCATGGTCATCGAGGGCGACGAGTACCTCACTTCTCCCATCGACCGCCGACCCAAATTCCACGTCTATCAGCCCACCGTCGGCATCATCAGCGGCATCGCATGGGACCACATCAACGTCTTCCCGACCTTCGAGAACTACGTAGAACAGTTCGAAATCTTTGCCAAAATGATACCGCAGAACGGACAACTCATTTACTGTCAAGAGGATGAGGAGCTCCGGAAACTTGGCGCCAACATCACGAACACCACCTGCAAGCCTTACGGCGTGCATCCCTACATTATCCGCGACGGGATAACCTACCTGACCCATAACGGCCAGGAGACCCCGCTGCTGATTTTCGGCAAGCACAACCTGATGAACCTCAACGCGGCGCGACTCGCCTGCAACGCTATCGGTGTCTCGGACGAACAGTTCTACGAAGCCATCGCCACCTTCAAAGGCGCGTCAAAGCGGTTGGAGATGGTCGCGAAGAATGCGGATTGCGCTGTTTACAAGGATTTTGCGCACTCGCCATCCAAACTCAAAGCCACCATCAACGCCGTAAGGGAGCAATATCCCGACCGCAAGCTCGTGGCCTGCATGGAACTGCACACCTTCAGCAGCCTCACCGAGGAGTTCCTGCGGCAGTACGCCCACGCGATGGACGAGGCCGACACGGCCATGGTCTACTACTCCCCCGCCGCCGTGGCGCACAAGAAACTGCCACCCATCCATCCGAAGGCCATCTTCGACGCCTTCCAACGACAAGACCTTCATGTATATAATGATTCCGAAAAGATGAAAAACGACCTGCTGTCTATGGATTGGCGCGACTCGGTGCTGCTTCTGATGTCATCAGGTAATTTTGACGGAATAAATTTGAACCAGTTCGGCGAAAAAATTGTATCTTTGCCGGCTCAAATTTAGAGCAATTAAATATTGTTAAACAAACATCAATAAAATAAACAAAAGAAAAATGAAAAAGTTAAGTTTGCTATGGTTAGCGGTTGTGACGGCGGTTTGCTGTGTCGCCCAGCCGGAAATCAAGTTTGAGAACACCACCTACGACTTCGGCAAAATCAAAGAAGAGGGTGGCAAAGTGACCGGCAAGTTCGTCTTCACGAACGTCGGTAACGAGCCGCTGGAACTCACCAACGTGCGTCCAGGCTGCGGTTGCACAGCGGCCAACTACACCAAAGGAGCCATCGCTCCGGGTGAGCAAGGATACATCGAGGCCACCTACAATCCCTACAACCGTCCCGGTGCCTTCAACAAGAACATCCGCGTGACGACCAACGAGCCCAAATTCCTTGAAAACGACAAGGCCACCCCGCACATGATTTTCATCAAGGGCGAGGTCATCAAACGCCCCCCGACAGAGTTCGAGAAGGCCGGCTACACCAAGACCAGCGGTATGCTGCGCATCAAGGAGCCCGATGTCGCCCACAACATGATGAACACCGAGAGCGTTACCGACACTTTCTACGTGCGCAATTTCTGGACGAAGCCCGTCTCCATCAAGTTGGACAAAGCTGGTGAATACGTCAGCGAGGTCAGCCGCAACTTCGGCAGCGAGCTGAATCCCGGCCAAGAAGGCTACATCATCCTGAAGTATGATGCTGCCAAGCGCGACGCTTTCGGCCAACAGAAAGACATGGTCACCTTCATCACCAACGACTCTATTGAGCAGACGAAGCGTGTGCATTACGCCGTCAACATCAAGGAAGATTTCTCCAAGTTGACCCCGAAACAGCTGAAGAAAGCCCCCGTTTCTTCCGTGAGCGCACAAGAGATCAACTTCGGCGACCTGCAGAAGAGCACCTCCAAGACCCAAACCATCACCATCCAAAACACGGGCAAGGATCCGCTGATTATCCGCAAACTGGAGCCTTCCAACTCCCTCTACACGGTTAATTCCAACATGATGGTGATTCCCGCCGGTTCCACAGCCGAGGTCACGGTCACGTTCAAGGCCCCCAACCGCCCCAGCACGCAGAACGCCACGTTGGACATCATCACCAACGATCCTGCGAACCCCATCCGCACCATCAACTTGATTGCGAAAGTTCTGTAACAGAGGTTATTCTATTTCAAATAAAAAATCCCCGCAGCTGAAAGGTTGCGGGGATTTTTGTTTAATAAAGGTGCGGTAATTTTGCAACTTAACCGCTAATCATCTCTCAAACCACTTCAGCAGTTTCATCTTCCATTCCCCGGCCTTGCCGCTATACGGGTGTTCGCGCAAAGGCAAGTTGAAGCGGGTGCTGCCTTTGAGAACGGTCTGCGGGTGCGTGAACTCGCGGAAACCCCACTCGCCGTGGTAGGCGCCCATTCCGGAGTGGCCCGTGCCGTTGAAGGGGACACCCTTGACCATCAGGTGGATGCACACCTCGTTGATGCAGCCGCCACCGTATTGCTGGGTCTGCATGGTGCGGTTCGCCCAGCGCATGTCCTTGGTGAACAGATACATGGCCAACGGGTGCTCGCGGTCGGCGATGGTTTCCATCATCGCATCAATTTCCGCATCGGGGAAGGGCACCACGGGCAACAGTGGACAGAAAAGTTCGTGCATCACGATGTGTTCGTCCTGATTCACGGGATAGATGATGGTGGGCGCATACTTGCAGCTTTCACGGTCGCCAACGCCGCCATAGATGATGCGTTCGCGGTACTCGTCGGCTAACTTAGCACATTTATCGAAAGCGGCCTCCGTGATGAGTTTGGGGTACTCTTCGTTCGCCATCGGATTCTCGCCGATTTGCGTTGTGAAGGCTTTTTTCAGTTCCTCCAAGAAGGGTTCCGCCACCTCCTTCGCCACCGCTATCTGGTTGATGTTGATGCATATCTGTCCAGCATTGAGCAGCTTGAAGAAGGCAATCTTGCGGGCCGCGTCCTTAAGGTCGGCATCCTTGCGCACCACGCACCAGTTGCCGGTCTCGCCGCCCAACTCCAACGCCACGGGCGTGAGGTTCTTGGCCGCTTCCGCCATCACATGCTTGCCCACGGAGGGCGAGCCGGTGTAGAAGATCTTGTCGAAACGCTGCGCGAGGCACATGTCCGCCACATCGTGACCACCGTCAATGAGGGTGACGTACTCGGGCGGGAAAACCTCCGCGAAGAAGCGTTTCATCACGGCGGTGCAGGCCTCCGACTTGCTACTGGTCTTGATGACCACGGTATTGCCGCCGCACATCGCCGCCGCCACCACGCCGATGGTGAGCAAAATCGGGAAGTTGAACGGGCTAATCACCAACGACACGCCGTAAGGCATCTTATAGACTTTCGTGATGATACTCGGGAAGCACATCAGTCCGCTGAAGTGCGTTTCGGGCCGCGCCCATCGCCGCAATCCGCGAATCATCTCGTTGATTTCCACAACGATGGGACCTACGTCGCAGAGGAAAGCTTCTGCACGGCTCCGTCCGAGATCCGCGACCAGGGCATCCTCAAATTCGGTGGCGTGTTCAATCACCGACGCCTTCAGCTTCTTGAGCTGCTCAATTCTCCATTTCACGGGAAGTGTCGCGCCCGTGCGGAAGAACTTGCGCTGGGTGGCGACGATTTGTTCTATTTCTTTTTCGGTGTATGGCATGATCCGGGTTATTTGCTCTACCGAGCTCTTGTCCCTTCGGGACTGCTCAAGGAAGATGTTTTATTTAATATTCGTCTTCGTAACCGCCATCCTTGTCGGTAAGATGGATGACAATCACGTCAAACAACGGATAGTCGCGATATTCTACGTAAAAGGAGACCTCTTTATTGAAGTTTTTCGGGAATTTGACGGCTAATTGCGTTCCTTTTTGAATTCTGTCGTTTTTAGTACCTTTTGTATTGGAATCCGAATCGCCTTTTTCCTTGAGTTCATAGTCTCCATAGACCTCTTTCACGGTTTTGTCCTCATTGAGGATGACCACCCTGCAATGGAAGTCGGTGTAAGGGGTTTCGTTCACTATGCGCACCTGGTTGTAGGATTTCTCGGGGCCATCCACCACGAAGGTAATATCCTTTTGCGCAAAAACGACCATTGTGGCCATTACTAAAAACACTAATAAAATCGTTTTTTTCATATTCATATTGTTTTTAAAACTAACTCATACAAGTTGACTATGGGCAAGTTTGTTGGTTTAAGGTTTCAAGGTTCAGGTTTCAAGTTCAAAGTTCAAAGTTCAAGGTTCAAAGTAGTATGAATAATGCAGGTCAGGGAAGATGTTAATTTTTATGGAATTGCTCGCAATCAACTACTAACTGCTAACTACTAACTGCTAACTGTTCCAGCACCCTCACAATGTCCTCATTGCTGAACGTCATCGGAGCGGAGTAGTTGATGGAGTCGGCCGCGATCATATGCGTAAGTTCCTCGTAATCGGCGGGCTGCAAAGGCAGTTCCAGCTTGTCCAATCCGCAGGTCACAATCAACTCCCGAATAGCTTGAAGGAAGCCTTCCGCGGCCTCGCTGTCGGAGGCTGATTCCTCAACAAGGTGGCAATAGCGTGCCATAATCGCATATTTCTCCAGGCAAACCTCCTTTTGATACTCCAGCACGGGCAGCATCATCAGGGTGATGGCCTGACCGTGCGGAAGGTGGTACTTGGCCCCAATACTGTGAGCGAAGGCGTGTATATAGCCGGCCAGCTGCGTGTTGATAGCGTTGCCGCCATACATCGCCGCGCGACACATCGCCAGCCGCGACTCGACATTCTCCGGCTCGCGCATCACCACGGGCAAGTGCTGCAGAATCAGCCGTACACCTTCCAAGGAATGGTAGGCATCCTCCACATAGACCGCCACATCGCTCAGGGTTCCTTCCACCACGTGGCTGAGGGCGTCCATCCCGCAGGCGGCGGTCACCAGCTGCGGTGCGTGGATGGTGAGCTCGCTGTCGAGGATCACGTGCGTCACGTCCAGTCCGACAATCACGGTGGAGCCTTTCGTGCCGCGCGCGTTGGTCACGACCGCGCCCACGGTCACCTCCGCGCCCGTGCCGGCTGTCGATGGCACGGTGATCATCGGCAGGGTTTTGCCCGGCACCACCAAGAACTTGCGCAGCAGCGTTTTCGTGCTGAGATGCGGCATCTTCACGCCAGCGGCAATCATCTTGCAGGCGTCCATCACCGAGCCGCCACCCAATGCTATCACGCATTCGGCCTGACATTCCATGGCGATTTTGCGACCCGCGTCAATGAGCGCGATGGTTGGCTCGGAGTTGATGTCAGCAAATAACGTGCATCCAACCCCAGCCTCTTCCAACGACTGCACCATCTTCTGCTCGTAGCCGAGTTGACGCAAGGTCTGGTCGGTGACCAACAGCACTTGCCTGTAGCCGCACTCCTGGCAAATATCACCAACTTTTTCCCGTGCACCATGTCCTTCCACCACTTGCGGTTCCGGCAGCGGCACACGGTGAATCAC
>Ga0310696_10004115_pt1 | contig 17929 bp, 14 predicted proteins | sample AusTroGonzalo_MG_4_FD_203885 | JGI IMG/M metagenome (GOLD analysis project Ga0310696, IMG submission 203885) | Bovine rumen microbial communities from tropical cattle in Woodstock, Queensland, Australia - Gonzalo_02 (v2) (version 2) | ecosystem: Host-associated > Mammals > Digestive system >...
CTGCGGTGCTCGCCCTTATTCCAACGTTTCTCGCCGGCTGCAATGAGTTTGCCAAAGCCCACCACGGGATGTGGCAGCCAGGCCGGGTCGCCCAAGACCAGGTCAGCCAGCCATGCCACAAGGAGGGTGATTATTCTACTCATTGGATTTCAGGATGTTTCGTATGGCCTCTGCCAACAGTTCGTTTTCCTCGCGTGTCTGAGTGGCAATGCGGAAGCAGTGTTCGTCGAGCCCTTCAAAATTGGATGCATCGCGGATGAGCAGGCCATATTCTTCGGCCAGGCGCTGCTTAAGGTCCGCAGCCCGTCTTTCTGCGAGACGGCAGAGGAAGAAGTGTGTCTGCGTTGATTCGGCGGTCAAGCCGGGAATGGCATTCAGGCTCTCACGAAAACGCTGCGTTTCCGCGAGCAGCACCGGCAAGTCGATGGGCGCTGTATCGGGATGCTTCGTCAGATAGAGGCCGGCTTCAATAGCCAGGGCGTTGACGCTCCAGGGCATGCGGACAGCGCGGATGCGTTCGATGAGTTCAGCGTGCGCCGTGACATAGCCCAGGCGGAGGCCGGGCATGGCGTAACGCTTGGTCATCGAGTGCAGTAGGATGACATTGGTATAGCAGACGGCTTCGGCAGGACTCAGAAGCGGTTCCTGCGTAAAGAACCCATAAGACTGGTCAATGACGAAAAGAGTTGCGGGATTCTGTTCGATGGCTTCGACGAGTTCGCTTTTCGGAATAACCTTTCCCGTCGGATTGTTCGGATTGCACAGCCAGAAGAGCGAATGAAGTGGCAGGCGGTTTTCGGCGAAGCGACCTTTTTTCGGGAGCAAGACGAAAACCGAAGCCACGGAATGAGCGTATAAACAGCAGGCATCGGCGTACTCGCTGAATGTAGGAGCAAGAATCGAGGAATGACTGCCTTGAAAGGCGTGGGCAATGAGGTAGATGGCCTCGGTGGCGCCGGCTGTAACGCAAACGGCCGACGGATCGATACCAAGCCGTGCGGCCAATTCCTTTTCGAGACTATAGGGTTCCGGCTCCGGATAGCGTCCGATGACGTCAAGGCATTTGCACAGATGCGCTTTCAACAGTTCCAAATCCACATGGGAATAGACGTTGGAACTGAAGTCCGAGCGGATCTCCCGGTCAAAACGGTAGCGGTCGTCGCCGTGGCCCTGAATCATCGTTCTGTGCTTAATATTTTATACAAAAGTGGAATATCGACATAGCGGCGGACATGGTCGGCCAGCTTGTCGTATTGTTCTTCCTTGAAGGCGTGATAGTCGAAGGCTGCAGCTTTCCCGGACATTTTTGCGCTGTGGGGTGCCAGCAGCCGGTCGATGAACGGCGGATTGTCGAGGATGCCGTGCAAGTAGGTGCCCATGCATTTATCATCTACCCAGCATCCGTCGTCCTGGCCGTCCTCCAGACGGCTCAGCGGCCTGAAAGTAGTTCCTTCCTCAGGAAATGTCTTGCCCATATGGATCTCGTATCCTTCCATAGGGCTGCCCGTACCGTCAGCCAGCGAAAAACGCACTTGACGGGTAACCTTGTCGCCCAGCATCTCGGTGGTCATCGGCAGCAAGCCCAGACCTGGCATCGCCTCGATGGAACCCTCCACGTGATGCGGGTCACGGATTTGGACGCCCATCATCTGATAGCCGCCACAGATGCCCAGCACCGATGCGCCTTCGCGGCGAGCGCGCAGAATGGCCTGTGCCACGCCGTTGCGGCGCAGCTCATACAGGTCGTCGAGCGTGCTCTTGCTGCCCGGAAGGATGAGGACATCGGCCTTGGCCAGTTCGTCGACGTTGTTGCTGTAGAACAAATGGACGCGGGGGTCGCGTTCCAATGCGTTGAAATCCGTAAAATTGCTGATGTGACGCAGCAACACCACCGCCACATTTACCTTGCCCCGCTGCGCCGCTGCCGATTTGGCGGCCAGCGCCACGGAATCCTCTTCTTCAATGTGGATGTCGTGGTAATAGGGCACAACACCCAGCACCGGGATGCCGCACAGGTCCGCCAGCATCTTCCTACCCTCCTCGAAAAGCCGCAGGTCGCCCCGGAACTTGTTGATGAGGATGCCTTTCACGTATTTTCGCTCCTCGGGACGAAGAAGCATGACGGAACCATAGACGCTCGCGAAGACGCCTCCACGGTCGATATCTCCCACCAGAAGAATATCGGCACCGGCATGCATGGCCATCGGCACATTTACCAGATCGCTGTCGCGCAGGTTGATCTCCGCCAGGCTCCCGGCACCTTCCATCACGATGGGGTTGAAGCGCGCGGCGAGCCGGTCATAGGCGGCGTATACCGCTTCGCGGAGTTCCGCACGGCCTTCCTTGCGGAAATAGTCATAGGCGTCGCGGTTGCCGATTGGCCGACCGTTCAGCACGACCTGCGAAGTATGGTCGCTCTGGGGTTTGAGCAGCAGCGGATTCATGTCCGTGTGGCAAGGCACGCCGGCGGCTTCAGCCTGCACGGCCTGCGCACGGCCGATCTCCAGCCCGTCCGGCGTGGCGAACGAGTTGAGCGCCATGTTCTGTGCCTTGAAAGGCGCAGGCGTATAGCCGTCCTGCTTGAGAATGCGGCACAAAGCAGTTGCCAGCACGCTCTTGCCAACGTCACTGCCGGTTCCGGCAAGCATCACGGGATGGAGGCGGGGTTTCATCGCTGGTTCTTGTATGCGAACGACTGCCAGCGTTCTTCGGGCCAGTCCTGCCGGGCCAGTTCACAGCGCGCCAGGACAAAGAGCAGGTCGGAGAGGCGGTTAATATACTGCAGGATAGCTTCGGGCAAGGGATCCTGCCGGTGGAGGGTCCACAGGCGGCGTTCTGCACGGCGGCAGACAGCCCGTGCCAGCTGCAGTTGTGCGGCCAGCGGGGTCCCGCCGGGGAGGATGAAATGGTGACTGGGGCCGGCTTCGCCGGTCAGTGCGTCCATTGTGGCTTCGCAGTCGGCGACGAGGTTGTCGGGCAGGATGTTGGGATTCCTGTCGCGTTCGGCCGCCGGCGTGGCCACCTGGCTCATGATGGTCATGAGATTCGTCTGAACGGAGTGTAAAATCTCGTCGTAAGACGTCCTCGCTCCGCGGCTCTGTTTTTCGTCCCGCTCGCTAAAAAATGCTCGCGGCTCCGAAAAACACCCGCCGCTGCGCTCGCCAAGCAAAGCGCGGACGACACCGAGCTGGCAGTTCAGCTCATCCAGGGTACCGTTGGCTTCGATGCGGATGTCGTCTTTCGGCACGCGCGTTCCGCCATGGATGCCCGTCGTTCCTCTATCGCCCGTTCTGGTGTAGATTCGATTCATTTATAGCACATGCAACGTTCCGAAGGCATAGAGGAAAGCATAGCCGAGGACCATGCTGATAATGCCGACAATCAGGCCGATCTTGGCCATGTCCTTCTGTTTCACAAGGTTCGTGGCAAAGGCCAGGGCGTTCGGCGGCGTCGAGATAGGCAGTACCATGGCGCTGCTTGCGGCAATGGCCACGCCGATCAGCACGATGGCGGTTCCGCCGATCGAAGCGAGCTTGTCGCCCATCGCCGTACAAACGACAGCAAGGATCGGCATCAGCAGGGCTGCGGTAGCCGAGTTGGAAATAAAGTTCGAAAGCGCGTAGCAGAGCAGGCCCGAAAGGATCAGGATCAGCAGCGGCGAGAATGAATCGAACGGAATGGTCTTGACCACCAGTGCGGCGAGTCCGGAGACATTCATCGCATAGCCCAGCGCAAAGCCGCCGGCCACCATCCAGATGACCGACCAGTTGATTTCCTCGAGGTCGCGACGGTCAATGACACCGGTCGTGCAGAAGACGGCCAGAGGCACAAAGGCCACCGTATAGGTATTGATGCCGGTCACCGAATCGAGCAACCAGAGCAGCACGGTGACGATGAAGGTCACGATGACGATATAGGTCTTGCGGTCGCGCTTCATCTCACCCTCTATAACCAGGTCGACGGTCTTTTGGGTAAACGGGAAGATCTTCTTAATAACGATCCAGCTGATGAAGAGCAGCAGGATGACCAGCGGAACCATCATCAGCATCCACTGTCCGAAGCCGATGCCCAGGTTCAGGCCCTCGGGGTCGTTCAGGTACTTCAGCGCAATGGTGTTCGGCGGGGTGCCGATCGGCGTGCCGATGCCACCCAGATTGGCGGCGACGGGGATGCTGAGTGCCATGGCGATGCGGCCCTTGCCATTGGCGGGCAACTGTTTGAATACCGGCGCCAGGAAGGTCAGCATCATAGCGGCCGTAGCCGTGTTGCTGATGAACATCGAAAACAGGCCGGTAATGAGCAGGAAACCCAGGAGCACACTCTCGCTCTTTCTGCCGAAAGGCTTGAGCAGGATCTTGGCCAGATGCACGTCCAGGCCGGTCTTGGTGGCTGCAATGGCCAGCACAAAGCCGCCCAGGAACAGCATGATAACCGGGTCGGCGAAGCTGGCCATGATGCCCTTATAGCTGAGCAGGGAGCCTACTTCGGCGGGATCGCAGATCCATTTGACACCCGAGTCAGAAGTGAAGAACAGCAGCATTGCCATGATGGCGATGGAAGTGGCCCAGGCCGGAACCGGCTCCATAACCCACATCAGCGTAGCAAAGGCAAAAACCGCGATGATGCGCTGCTGGACAATCGTAAGCCCTTCGATTCCAAAGGATTCGACAGGGATCAGAAACAGGGTGAGTGTAACGGCGGCCACAATCAGCAGCCCGGCGGTCTTCCGTTTCAGCCACCGGGTCTGCTGTTTGAGGTCCATGTGCATCTTGTGGATCGCGTCCACAAGATGAAAGCCCGTAAAACTCTTAAACATTATTCGGGATTCTTGGAATGGTAATAATCAAGCGGTTCGCCGTTGATGGCCGCCTGGGTGTGGTTCATCCAGATCTGACGGATGCTCGGCAGTTCGAGCAGACCTTTCTCGATCATGGTCGTGTTGTTGCAGGTAAAGCCGGAGCCGTTGGCGCCGAAGAAAATCTTCCAGCTGCAATCCTCAACCTCGCCTTCCTCGTTGGCTTCCTCCATCAGGTCAGCGAACGTGTAGCTCTTACCCACGAACTTCTCGGGCAGGTCGTCACCGGCCATGTCATTGTGGCCGTGGTCGCCGTCGATGGACATCAGCGGATGCAGGTAAACCTTCATGGTCCCGTCGTTCAAACCAGCTTCAGCCATGCGCTCATACACATGCGGCTTGAAGTTTTCCATCATGTCGACAGTGCCCACAAAGTAGTGCGGGTTGATGGCCTGCAGGGCCTCTTCCAGCTGTGTGTAGCGGACATTGGCTTTGTAGGTGTCGTACGAGTCGGGGTTGCCGTGACCCATGAACGCAACGACATCCTTTGCAGCCTGACCCTTGTAGAGGTTGTCAAGCGCACGGGCCACTGCATTCACATCGGATTCCTCCTCCTGAAGAAGGGGAACACCGAGCTTCAGGATAACGCGGGACAGGTAGTCGTCGTCGATGTCACCGTTCGCATTGTTGGCGAAGTCCTTGATGTAGTTGATCACGCGCGTGTACTCCTCGCCCGGGATCACCTGCAGCGACTGGATGACGATTTCATTGTACATGACGCCTTTCTGGGCAAAAGCCGTCAGCCAGAACGGCGGAGCGTAATAATTGCGCACCTCGGCGCCGTCAGAGGCGTTTTCACCGGCTGCTGCACGGTTGATGCAGATGGCAGAAGAGAAGGACAGGTAAACGTCGTAGCCGGGGAATGACTGCTTGTAAGCGCTGACAGTAGCGTCAAACGCGTCAAAAGCCTGCTGCCAGGTGGAACCGAAGGCGACCAGCAGGATGGCCTTGTTGTTCTTCTTCTGAGCCTTGACAGTCTCGTTTACCGCCCTTTGATAGGCGTTGTAATTGTACTGTTCGTTGTAGGGGTCGCAGGAAACGAATCCTAACGTCAGCACCGCCAGGAGTGCGGCAGTCAAAAATCTAGTTTTCTTCATTTTGTTTTGATTTATAATTGTTGTTTATCGTTGAGGTGAATGTGTCTTTGATTTTCTTTCCCTGGTTGAAGCGGACGGTTAGTCCCAGATACACGGTCGTGCCCGGGGTCGTCGTGCCCAGGTGCAATCCATGCGGCGTCCGGTCCACATAATTGAAGATGTTGTCTACGCCTGCCTCGATGCGCCAGGTTGTCCGTTCTGAATGACCCAGGTCGTGGGTGGTAGAAATGCGCCAGATTTGATACCCTTTGCCGTTTCCGTCATCCTGGTAATAGCGCATCGATGACATCCGGCCGTACAGACCGGCACCCAGGTGGTAATCCGGCGAAAAACGATGGTTCCAGGTGACAAAACAGTTTCCCTTGTGGTGCGCCGTTCCGTCGATGATGACCTGCCGCATCCGGTCGTGGGTGGCATCATATTGATTGGCCTGCGTGTCGAGCCAGCTGTATCCCAAGCCAAAGGCCCAGTCACGGAAGCCATAGCGCACGTTTACGTCAACCCCCACTGTCCGGGCGTCATCGACGTTCTGATACTGCCGGGTCTTGACAGGATCGTACTCGATGATGTATTCGGCCGGCGCCTCGTAATTCGGAATCGTCACCAGCGTAATCATGTCTTTCACCCGGTTGTAATAGCCCGTCACGTTGATACTCAATCCAGAAAGCGTGTATTCCCCGCCCAGCGAAAAATAGTTGCTGGTCTGCGGACGGAGTCCCGTATTTCCAAGATAAAGGTACGTGCCACTCATCTGCTTCACGTAGCGGTAGTAAAGTTCTTTGGGCGTGGGTGTCTTGAAACCCTGGCTCCAGGTGGCACGGATCCGCCATGGAAGGCCGAGGGCAAGCATCGCGGAAATTTTGGGGGTTAGTTTCACGCCGAACTGTCCGTTCCAGGTCAAACGCGCACCGGCGGCCAGCTGGAACTGGTTCCGTCCGAAATCATACCGCCACTCGTCCTGTGCATACAGCGCGGCGGTCCAGTCGCTGGCTTTCCCGCCCACAACGCGGTTTGGAGCCTTCAGCCAGTCGAAGCGATACTCCAACCCGGTATTGAGCCGGTTATCCGCCGGCAGCGAGAAAACACCCTTGACGCTGGCCATCGTCCGCTGCTGGTCGCTTTGCAGCTCCGTCTGGCCGGGCAGATACGGGAAATACGGATAGTAGATGGTACCCTTGCTCCTCTCGTAGTCCTCCACCAACGTCGTTGCGGTGAAATAATACATGTAAGCGTGCTTGTTCCAGTCGATATCGAATGTAACGACATCCGTGGCATTCACCCTCCACTTGCCGCCGGCCGAAGCCGACGCATTGCGGTACTGGAGGTCATAGGTATGGACATCGAACTGCGCGTATTTTCCGTTGGGCCGGTAGATGCGTTTCCAGTAGAACGTGCCGCCCGCATAGAGTTCGAGCCGGTCGGAAGGCGTGAAGGTAATCTGCTCGCCAACCTGGACATTGCTATGGCGGTTGACCGTCTTGTTCTGCGAATCCGTGATGGGCGGCTGCGTACCGGTCGTATGTTCTACCGACGTATTCTGCCAGCCGTCGGAATGCTGCAGCTGGAAGTTCGTGAGCGAACTGAACTTCCCGTATTTCAGGCCGATGGCATTGTGCTGACGTACGTCGAAATAGGAACCGCCCCGGGAAGCGTTTTCCAGCAGAAGTCCCTCCTGCCGGTGCTTGCGCGTGATGATGTTGATGACACCCGCAATGGCATCACTGCCATAAAGGGCGGAAGAGGCGCCCTTAACGATTTCGATTTTTTCGATGTTCTGCGGATCAATCAGGGCCAGGTCGTTCTCGCCGCCCACGTCACCGTGGATGCGCTTTCCGTCGATCAAGATCAGGACATAGCTGTTGCCCAGGCCGTTGAGTTGAAGATGCGAGCCCATGTCATCCTCGTTGAACGAGAACGAAGCAGTCAAACCGCCCAGGATGTCCTCGAGCGAGCGACCGGCATAGTTCTCGAGCATTTTTTTCGTGATAACTTCCGTCTGGACGGGAACGTCCTTCAACAGGTGCACCGTTCCGGTAGCCGTGACAACAATCTCCGGAATCGTATCCTGCGGATGCGGCTGTGCGGCCACCAGGTGTGTGACAAGCATCAGCACGCACCCAATAAACCATCTGATTTTCATTCCGTTACTCATTGACATCAAAATGGATTCTAATGCGCTTTTCGCTGTCCGGGAGGTTGAAGAAACGCTCCAGCGAACCATCCAGCGTCAGGGCTTCGGGCGTTCCGATATGGATACCGCCCTTGCCCATCAACCAGATACAGTCGGCGATCTGCAGGGCCAGCTCGAGGTCATGCGTCGAAAGGAATACGGTCTTATTCATTTCGCGGGACAGGCGATGGAGCAGATGGAGGATATCCACTTTGCTCGGATAGTCGAGAAAAGCCGTAGGCTCGTCCAGGAAAATGACCGGTGTTTCCTGTGCCAGGGCCTTGGCAATCATCACTTTCTGGCGTTCTCCATCGCTGAGGGTCTGTACCATCCGTTCGCGCAAGGCCATGATCCCCACCATCTCGAGCGACTCCCCCACCTTCCGGCGGTCTTCCGGCGAAAGACGGCCCCAGAACCCCGTGTAGGGACTGCGTCCCATTCCCACCAGTTCCTCGACCGTCATATTCTGTAAGTTGTTCTTTTCCGTCAGGACCACGCCGATGACAGTAGCCAGTTCGCGTTCACGGTACTGGCGAAGCGGCTTTCCGAGAAGGATGATCTCTCCGGAAAGCGGCGGCAGGAAGCCGGAAAGGGTGCGCAGCAGCGTCGATTTTCCAGCTCCGTTCTCGCCCAGCAGGCAGGTCAGTTCCCCGCTGCGGAGCGTATCTGAAATGCCTTCGGCTACGCATTTATAAACGTTTTTACCCGTGTAACCGATGGCCAGGTTCTCCATCCGTATGGTCTGTTCACGTCTCATTCGCCCGTTTCCTCCTTTCTCCGTTTGAACAGTACAACCGCCACGACCGGCGCGCCGATGAGCGCCGTGACGGAATTCACGGGAAGCGCTCCCTCGAAGCCCGGCATCCGGGCGATGAGGTTGCACAGCAGGGCCAGTGATGCGCCGGCCAGCAGCGAAGCGGGCATCAGCACGCGATGATCCGACGTACGGAACATAGCCCTGCACAGATGCGGAACCGCCAGGCCAAGGAACGAAATCGGGCCGCAATAGGCAGTCACGACGGCGACCAGCACGCCGGCACAGGTGATTACACCGATCCGCGCCCGGCGGACATTCAGGCCCAGGTTGCGGGCATAGCCGTCGCCCAGCAGCATCAAGTTGAGCGTCTTCACCAGCAGGAAGGAAAGCGGCAGCAGCACGGCCATCAAGATGACGAACGTCATTACCTGACCGCCCGATACGCGGGCGAAACTGCCCAGGCCCCAGACCACATAAGCCCGTACATCCTCCTCGGCGCTGAAGAACTTCAGCACGCCGATGATGGCGGTGGCTACGTAGCCGATCATCACGCCGATGATCAGCAGGGTCACGTTGCCTCGCACCCGCTGCGCCACCCAGACAATAAGCGCCATGATGGCCAGCGCGCCGATGACGGCTGCGAGGGTCATCGCCACTTCTCCCATGTAGCCGAGCCGGCTCAGGGCGACCCCGCCCAGCCGGCCGGAGAGCAGCACCACGAATGCCACGCCCAGGCTTGCACCCGAACTGACACCCAGCACGGACGGACCCGCCAGCGGATTGCGGAATACGGTCTGCATCTGCAATCCGGCAACGGAAAGCCCTGCACCGGCAGCCAGTGCCGTAAGGGCCTGCGGAAAACGCGACTTGAGCACAATGTTCTGCCAGATGACATTCTCCACTTCCCCGCCCCAGAGCGCCTTCCACACCTGCCCGGCCGGAATCGATACCGAACCCAGCAGGAGATTCAGGAAGAAGAGCACGAGGATCGATGCTCCCAGCAGGATCATGCCGATAGCGACGGGTCTTTTCATGGAAGCAGTTCGTAGAAAACAGGGGAATAATCACCCGGAATCAAGTCCGGATGGAGGATATGGATCAGGTCGGCGAGCACCACGTCGGGCTGCACCGGCATGTTTTCGTAGAAGGGTTTCTCACGCATGTTGCAGTAGATCACACCCTTGTTCTTAAATGCGTTCAGGTCGGCATAGCGTGCGTCTTCAGCCTTGAGCGCGTCATAACTGAATGTGCCGTTGTAACTGTTGACGATACGCCAATACTGTGCATGGGCCGTCTGGCTGTACACCGTTTCAAAGTCCAGGTTCAGACCGCCGGAATTCTGGTCATCGGGCAGGAAGTATTCCCCGCCCGCATCACGGAAGATCTGGGCCAGAAAACTGCGGCCGCCGCCGACGTACCAGTTGCCACCGTGCAACTCGCCGCTCAGCACAACAGGCCTTTCAGCCACATCCGCCGTCAGCGCCTTCAAGTCGTTGTATCGCTGCTCGATGGCCGCGAACACCGCGTTGGCTTTTTCCTCCTCCCCAGTCAGCAGGCCGACGAACTTGATCCACTCGGCCTGGCCCAGCGGCGTCATCTCCTGATAGCCCAGATGCGGGATCAGCGGGATATCCACCCCCTTGAGCGCCTCATAGCCGCCGCGTTTGAAGGGCGAGATAAGGATTACATCCGGATCAAGCCCCAGGATGACTTCGTTGTCGAAATTGCCTTCAATGCCGATCTTCTGCGTTCGGCCGTCGGCCAGCCGTTGTTTCATTTCCGGATTGAAAAGATGGCGCGTACTCGTGACGCCGACCACATGGTCGAGCTCATCGAGACAGATAAAATTCGAGAGTTGCAGGGAGGTCATGCAAACCACGCGTTGTACGGGCACTTCCAGCACCGTATAGCCTTCCGGCACGGAAACCACATCCGTTCCCTGCGGGACGAGCAGGTAATGGAACGACTCGCCCTGTTCCCGCAACGGGTCCTGCACATCCACCAGGCATCCTGCGTCCGTGTAGCTTACGCGGAAGCCCTGTGCATATTTTGCAGTGACCAGGCCGTCCTTCGACCCGGAAACTGCAGTCCTTCCCTGTCCTGCGCCACCCGGCTTGCAAGCTGCAACCCAAAGCAAGGCGGCCATCAGGAGAACCATTTTTCCTATTCTCAATCCCATAGTTTCAAAATATCTTTTTCTCCCCAATACAAATGGGTATAACCGGCAATTACATTCTTGAACCGATACAGCGGGGTGGAAACGAGACCACCCCGTGTATCGTACTGCCTGGCCGTTGTCGGCAGCAAGTCGGGCTGTCCCAGGCAACTATAGTGGAACTCGTGTCCTCTCCATTCGTTGCCCGCCGCATCCACCAGACGACGGTAACCCAAGTGGAGCCGGGCTCCTTCCATCGTTGCGGTAAATGGCAGGATACCGCACATCCGGAAGGAGCCTTCCTCCACACACACTATAATGAAAGAGAGGTAAATCATGCCCCCGCACTCGGCCAGGATACGGCCCCCGGCTTCTGCGTATTCTCGCAGCTGCACCATCGTTCTCCGTTGCGACGACAGTTCGCGGGCGAAGAGTTCCGGGTAGCCGCCGGGCAGGTATACCAGGTCGGCAGTGGGCAGCGGGTCGCCCGCAAGCGGGCTGAAATAAGCTACGGGACCCAGCTCTGCGAGCCGGTCGAGGTTTTCACGGTACGTAAAATTGAACGCGGCGTCACGGGCCACGGCGATGCGCAGCTTGCCCGGAACGGGGGTCGGTGCGGGTGCGGGCATCCGGAAGGCCTGTGTACACGCTTCCATCAGCCCCTTCACATCAACGTGCCGCTCCACCAGGTCGGCTGCGCGGTCGATCCATTGGTTCATTTCCTGCTCGGCCGCAAGGGTCAGGCCCAGATGCCGGGATGGAATTTCCAATCCTTCCGCTCTGGGCAGGCAGCCGAAGCATCGCAGGCCGGCATCCTCGCAAGCCTCGCGCAGCATCTGCTCGTGCCGTACGGATCCCACCTGGTTGAAAACCACGCCGGCAAGCCGCAGGCCAGGCCGGAAGGTCTTCATCCCGTGCAGCAGTGCGGCCATGGTATAGGCCGCGGAACGGGCGCCGACCACCAGCACCACCGGAATATCGAGCAGTTGCGCGATGTCGGCGCTACTGCCCCGCATCCGGTCGAAACCGTCAAAAAGGCCCATCACGCCTTCTGCCACACAGGCATCCGCCACCACACCATAACGGGCATAGATGTCTTTCACATGCGATTCGGAAGCGAGCCAGGTATCCAGGTTCACGGAATCCCGGCCCGATGCCAATGCGTGGAAGCGTGTATCTATATAGTCAGGACCGCACTTATACGGCTGCACGCGCCTGCCCTGGCGACGCAGGGCACGCAGGAGCCCCATCGTGAAGGTGGTCTTGCCACTTCCCGAATGCAGGGCACCGATCAGCAGTTGCGGTTTCATCATTATTCTGTTTCCATTGCTCGGATGATATCGAAGCAGAAACCCTTGGAGAGTTTCACGCCCGCTGTCACCGTATGCGTAGCTGCATCATAAATAAACACTTGCGGACCGTCTTCCGCTCCATCTCCCCCCGTCACACCGATATATGCTTTTCCATCCACGACCGCCGTACGCTGGGAATAACCGCCACTGCAATACGGAAGCGGCTGGCCCGCATACTTCACCCGTTCGCGACGGGTCGTATTCAAATCTACGATCGTATAGAAATGGCTGCGGCTGTCTATCTTCACGCCTAGGCTTTCATCGCGCGAATAACAGAGCATCTCTCCATCCGCGATGTACTGGATGGTCAGCAATCTGCCTTCAGGATCGGGGAATCCGTTCCAGGATGGGTCGAAAGCATCCTTTCCGGCGGGAATGCGGCGCATCACGCCGAGTTTGACGCCATCCCGGGTACAAAGCCCGGCGACGTACATCGTACCCGTTTCATCATAGGCAATGATATTCCGGAGCAGTTCACCGTATGCGGCCGTCACAGGCTCTTCCATTACGGCTTCCGGCACCTGGCTGTCCGACAGGACCTTCATGGTCTTCGGATCGATCACGGCGATATGGGTGACGGGTTTGGCATCCTCGTCGACGGGTTTGACATAGTAGAGGTAATACAACCGCCCGTCCGTCGGCCGCACGGTAAGAAGACCTGATGTCGAGAAAGCGGTAAAGCCGTCCGGCAGGGAAAGGCCCAGTTCTCCTTCCTCGATGACAGAAAAATCCGATTCCCTGATCTTCGACCAGAAGATGACCTTATGATCGGCATCCGTGCCCAGTACCAGCAGGGTGGCACCCCGGTCCAGCCAGGCATGCGTGTATTTGCGCGCGAAATAGGTATTCTCCTTGAAAGGCGTTTCTTTGTCGACTATGGCCTGCTCGTTTCCGGACGCATCCACTGCGATGTGGAATTTCACAAACCCGCCGGTCGCCTCCTGAGGAACCTGGTAATAGTACTTGCCCCGGGTGATACTCTCCATCGTGAAGCGGGTCGTGATATCGAGGCCACGTCCCGTAAACTCCACCATCGGCTCTCCCGCCTCTAGCGAAGAAACGCGGCGCACGAACGTACCATTCTTGTTCTGTCCCATCCCGCCGTGCTTGACGGCACATACGTACAGGTCAAAGGCCAGTTTGGAAGGAACCGGCACGGGCTCCGGTTCAGGATCCGGCTCGGGAACCGGCTCGCAGCTGACAGCCGTCGAAAGGGCCCAGAGCATCATAAAAAGGTATATATACAGGTATTTCTTCATGCGTTATTGGAGGAAAACATTGAATTTCAAGAAAAAAGCGCGTCCGGGTTTTTGCAGCATGTAGTTGTCGAAAGCCAGTGCGTCGAACACATTGGCGCATTCCAGCGACACGTTGTACCGTCCGCCGTGCCAGGAATAGAGCAGCGACGCGTTGACGATGTGCTGCGTCGGCACTGTGGATTTGGAACTGGCGGAACCATAGGCCGCCCAGGTAAGATAGAACCAATGTACCCACTGGTAATCGCAGGCCAGGCGAAGACGACTGTCCCGGAGTCCCACCTGGTGAAAGGTATAGGCTGCTTCCACATTGCAGTAGGCCCAGGGACGGTTCGGCGTCCGGTTCTTGTATGTCACCGACACATCGCCCGATTCTGTGTACTTGCGATTGTCCCGGCTGTCGTCATAACTGGCGTTTGCTGCCAGATGGAGCCGGCCCGCCCAGTCATAACGGATCTCTCCGTCAACTCCCAGAATATGGACCGCTGCCACGTTGACGTATTGCATCATCCCCTCAGTCTCCGAAACGGTCGCCTGGATGTAGTTGTCCACGAGCCGGACGAAGCCGTTCGCCTCGTACGAAAGGATGTGTCCTCCACCCATGTCACAGCTGCCAAACAGACCCACGTTCACGTTCTCACTGACTTCGGGTTCGAGGACAAGGTTGGGATAAACCGTCGATCCGTTGCCCAGCACTTCCCGCGTTACGGGCAGGCGGACGCTGTGTTCATAGGACGCCTTCACGGCCAGCGGCGCGGCCACTTCAAAGCGGCTGCCCAGGCCATAACCCAAATAGTTCCGGGTGCTGCGGGGTTCGACCTTTCCGGCGCCGGTTGTTGAAGAGAGCTCGCTCTGTCCCACGACCAGGTGATTCACATAATCCTTCACAAAAAAAGCGTTGTCCATCCGGCCGTCGAAAAAGGACTGGTTATAGGCCAGGCTGACGATGTGCTTGGCCAGCACATCATCGGTAGGCACGAAATCGGGATCCCACGCATCGTCCTGGCGGTTCCCCGTGCGGTTCAGCAGATAATTGAACGTCAAGGCGTGTCCCGGGGCCAGGTGGTAGTCCAGATTACCGCGCACTACCGTCATGGGGCGATGGTAGTTGCGCAGCGACTTGCCCCGGTGCCGGATCTCGCTGTAGGAACCGTCGATATATGTGCCGTCCCAATAGTAGCGGCGGTAGGTCGTGTCGATGGTCTGAACATGGTCCCAGGTTTGAGAGACGATGGCCATCAGGTCGAGCCGGCCGGAAAGCAAACCCTTTTTGGCATAACGGCCCGACACGTTGATCGAGCGCGTGTTGCGCTCGGCCTTGCCGATCACGTAGGACTGCGTCGCTCCGGTCTGGATTTCCTTATCCACTTTTGAGGCAGAAACAGACACGTAGAAATCGTCAGCCCAGGTGCGGTCGGACACGCCGGCTTCTATCTGGCCGAACAGCGACAGGTATCCGTCGTGGAAACGGGGCAGGTCGGTGACAATAAATTCCGTGTGGTCTGCATTGCGCACCTTCACGTCGTGCATGACGTAGTTGTTCTTCGAATAGTTGAAACTGATGACAGGCTTGATGACGATACCCGTTTTCTTGCCGGTGTATTGCGCGTTGAAGTCGGCCTTGTGGGTATGGAACGAGCCGAAGCCATAGGAGACATCGAGGTAATTGCGGGCACGGCGGTTGGTGATGATGTTCACGGCGCCTCCCAGCGCGTCGCTGCCAAGCCCTGCCGGAATCACGCCTTTGTAGATTTCCACCCTGTCAATGATGCCTATCGGGAGATTGGCCAGCGTAATACCGCTTCCTTTGGCTTCCAGGGGCATTCCGTCAAGAAAATAACGGATGGCGTTTCCGGACATGCCGTTGATCGAAAGGTCGTAATCGGATCCCAGGCCTCCCTCTTCGCGGATGCGGATGCCGGCGCTGCGGTCGATCGCCGGCGTCAGGCTGTTCAGCGTACTGGAAAGCAAGCGGATGTTGAGCGCATTGACCGTGAAGGCGCCTTCCCGGAGCCGTTGTTCCTGGCTCCTGGCCGTCACCACCGACTGTTGTAGCGACAATGTGTCGTCCAACGAGCCGGACACGCGCAAAGAATCCTGCGCGCAGACCACCGTGTTCAGGCATACAGCCCAAAGGATCAATATCCCTATCTTCTTGAAACCCATCGATTCACGGAGCCCTTATTACCCGAAGGCTCGAAAAATCAACGATTCCGGCAGGTCTTCTGGCTTGTCCCAGCTCCGACGCCTTCCCGCCTTTCGGCAGTGACATAAGAATATCGGAGCGATTACCGGGACTTACAGCAGCGGTGTCTGCTCAGGTTTTGCACCTGATTCCCTTTTCATCCGTTCCTCCGGCAGGAGAATACGGACACCGAAATCAATCTGCAAAAATAACACAATAAAACGAAAAAAACTAATTTTGCACCATGAAACGTGTTGTACTCATCACGGGCGGATCCCGGTCCGGCAAGAGTTCCTTTGCCGAAAAGACGGCGCTCTCGCTCTCCCCCAACCCTGTTTATCTGGCCACGGCCCGCATCTGGGACGCAGAGTTCCGCGAGCGGGTGCGGCGGCACCAGGAGCGCCGCGGTCCGCAGTGGACCAATATCGAGGAAGAAAAGTACCTGAGCCGTCACAAGCTGACGGGACGCGTAGTTGTCGTGGATTGCCTTACGCTCTGGTGTACCAACTTTTTCTTCGACCTCGAAAGCGACGTTGACCGGGCCTTGGAAGCAGCAAAGTCAGAACTTAAACAATTCCTTGAACAAGACGCCACTTTCCTATTAGTTACCAATGAGATAGGAATGGGTGGCACTTCCGATAATGAGATTCAACGCCGATTCACCGACCTGCAGGGTTGGGTTAATCAATATGCCGCATCCTGCGCCGATGAAGTGGTGCTGATGGTTTGCGGAATCCCCGTCAAAATCAAAGGCTGACATGTCCGTATCCTTCCATATTTCCCGGCCGGATCAGGCCATCCGTCCCGCTCTCCAGGACAAGATCGACAACCTTACCAAGCCCAAAGGGTCGCTGGGACGGCTCGAAGAACTGGCCTTGCAGGTCGGCCTCATCCAGCAGACGCTGACGCCGTCGTTGCGGCATCCGCAAAACATTGTCTTTGCCGCCGATCACGGCATCGTCGAAGAGGGTGTCAGCATCGCACCCAAAGAGGTTACCTGGCAGCAAGTGTGCCACTTTACGCATCCGAAAGGGACCGGCGGCGTCAATTTCCTCTGCCGCCAGCACGGATTCACGCTCAAGGTGGTTGACGCCGGCGTAGACTTTGACCTTCCCCGCGACCGCGGCATCATCGACCTGAAGGTCGGCCGCGGTACCCGCAATTTTCTGCACGGACCCGCAATGACGGAAGAGGAAATGGAGCAGTGCCTTGCAGGCGGTGCACAAGTTGTCCGCCAGTGTTTCGAAGAAGGAAGTAATATTCTGAGTTTCGGCGAGATGGGCATTGGCAACACCTCCCCCTCCTCCATCTGGATGTCGCTCTTCACCGGGATTCCACTGGCCGATTGCGTGGGCGCCGGCAGCGGGCTAGACAATGCCGGTATCCGGCACAAGCTCGATGTGCTGCAGCGCGCCGTAGCGAAATACCATGGCGACGGTTCGCCCCGCGACCTGATCCGCTGGTTCGGCGGTTTCGAAATGGTGATGGCCATCGGCGCCATGCTGCAGGCGGCGGAGCTCCGGATGGTAATCCTGGTAGACGGTTTCATCATGACCAACTGCATGCTGGCAGCCTACCGCCTGTACCCGGAAGTGTTGGATTATGCCGTTTTCGGCCATTGCGGCGACGAGTCGGGCCACAAGCGCGTGCTCGACGCCATGGGCGCCAAACCGCTGCTCAGCCTCAGCCTGCGCCTGGGCGAAGGTACCGGCGCCATCTGCGCCTTCCCCATACTCGAATCGGCGGTCCGCATGATCAACGAAATGGATGATTTCCGCAGCGCGGCAATCACAAAGTACTTTTAACCCGCTGTCCACCTAAATGGAAATCATCCTCATTCGCCATACCACGCCTGATGTTCCGACAGGCACCTGCTACGGGCAAACCGACGTTCCGCTGAAAGAATCCTTCGCGGAAGAGGCCGCGGTTACGAAGGCTGCTTTGGACGCCTGCGGCCCGATTGACCATGCCTACACCAGTCCCCTGTCCCGTTGCACCCGGCTGGCCGTCTTCTGCGGCTACGCCAACGCCCAGCGCGACGCACGGCTGATGGAACTCAATTTCGGCGAATGGGAGATGAAGCCGTTCGACGTGATTACCGA
>Ga0310696_10004116_pt1 | contig 17925 bp, 12 predicted proteins | sample AusTroGonzalo_MG_4_FD_203885 | JGI IMG/M metagenome (GOLD analysis project Ga0310696, IMG submission 203885) | Bovine rumen microbial communities from tropical cattle in Woodstock, Queensland, Australia - Gonzalo_02 (v2) (version 2) | ecosystem: Host-associated > Mammals > Digestive system >...
GGATAGAGGTCTCGCGGTCGTTGTCGTAGAACGGATAATCGGCCCCTGCGTCCTTAAAGAGATAAGCCAGGTAGTTCTTGCCGCTCGGGACGTACCAGGTGCCACGGAAATTATTGCCGGACATAATAGACCGCTGCGCTGACAGACCATTATCACTGTTAGACCGCTTCGCTGACAGACTGATATATTTCTGCTCAATCTCCGCAAAGATGCTGTCTGCTTCATTGAGACGTCCGGTGAGGGCACCGAGGACGCGGATCCATTCGGCTCGCGCAAGAGGAGAATGTTCCTGCCATTCGTTAATAAAAATCATCGGCACGCCTAACTTCTCGATACGCGCGGCTTCGAGATTATCGTACTGGCCATAATTGACTGCCAGCATCATATCCAATCCGGCCTGCAGGGTCCGCTCCGCGCTGGGTTTCATAGAGTCGCCGAGGTCTATCTCATCCCCTCTGAGGGGCGTATAGATGAGTTCGGGATTGCACACCGCCGCGAGACAGTCCATGGCGTCGAGCGCATAGAGGAAGCCCACCTGTATAGTGCTCATTGTACCGAGCCGCCTCATAGGCTCCGTGACGCACACGCGCTGGTATGGCTGGAAGACCTCCACCACCGTTCCGGTGTCCGTCTGCGTTATCTGAAAGCCGGTGGCATACTTGTTTCCCGCAGGAAGCCCACCCTGCTCTGTGGACTGCTTGATGCAGCCCACATGCAGAGCGAACAGTACAAAATACAGAGTATAGAGTATAGACTGATAATGTACGTTGTGTAGCCTCATTATTACTTAGAGCCGAGGTTATCGATGCAGAAATATGCCGGAGTATTCAGGCCAAAGTCACCTGTACGGCTGCCGGTGAGTACAAACGAGAGAGCGTCGATTTCGCCTAACGGGCTCAGGTCCACATAGGTCCAGTTGGTAACGATGTTCTTTCCTTTAGCCAGATAGAACTCTACAGAAGCGTTAACAGCTTTTCCGTTCAACGAACCATAAACAGTCAGCAGGAACCAGTCTGTATCATCAAACGGTTCACCGGCGAACAAATCGCCCTTGGTCATAGAAGCATAGGCATAGGTGCAGTTGTTTACATACATACCCGGTACCTTAGCGGCTTTGTTCAGTTTGATACCGTCATCACCCGTGTAAGAGGGTGACCATACGAGGTAGTTCTTACCATCGCAAGCACCACCGGAAACAGACTTGGTACCATCGAAATCATCTTTGTAGGTGTTGTCCGTTTTATTGGAAACGATATTTCCAAAATAATACACACCGGCGTCGCCATAGTCAGCCACATCTTGCGTAAACGTAAAATTACCGCTGGTAAAAGTACCAGTCTTAGAAAGCAGGAAGACGCTCTCGGGCTTGTCGGGTGTGATAGCAGCCTCTTCAAAGGTAGCAACCGTCTTGTCCTCAACGTCGTAGTTGGGTTGGCAAGCCGCAAAGGTAAGGGCCAATGCGGCTACAAAAAGAAATGATTTTTTCATTTTGTTTTGTTGTTTTTGATTGTTAATAAATGTTAATTAATATGCAGGTCTATTGCGCCTGATATCTCTGTACTTATTTCTCCTGTTTGTTCAGCCGATTCATTGACGGCCGTATAGACACGCACGAAATCGACAGCCGTGAGTTGCACGTGTTGTCCATTGGCATCCACCGCCCAATCAATATCGAACGACGTGCCTTGTACATCATTATTGGGTTTATTATCCACGTATCCGTAATCGAGAATGCGTTGTACGGTCTGCCCGTTCACTTTAACCGTTTGAGAAGGTAAGATGGTTCCGATAAACGTACACTCTTCCGCCTCGAGCCATTGCGGGTAGTAGGGGTGCTGATGGAAGGGATTATGTATAGTATCGGCTTCGCGTTTGTATGTCATTGTCTGATGATGCAAGGTGAGCGGGTCGTCATAGAGCGCTCCTTTAAGTTCATACCACGTATCATCCGGCAGACCGTTAGCGTTCTCATCTTGGCTGACGAGCACAATACCGGGTTCAGAACTGCCGTAAGCCTCATTACCGCTCATTAAGAAAGCATTTCCGAGTATTTGTATGTCCCGTCCTTCTTTATTCTCCACAGCGTGGTCAAACCCAAACGTAATAAATCCACCCCACCCGCCTAATGAAACAAGGCCTTGGGCATTATTGGCAATCGCCTGCTCGCATTTCCGGCACATAGAAGCCGCATTGTCTCCGTCTTCGTATTTAGGCAACTCATTGACGAATTGTCCGGGCGCCGGCATAAACTCATACACCCTCGACAAATACTTATGCGTACTCTCATGCTGCGCGGTATCCGGATAGAGCTCATATGCCTCATTAACCCTACACAAATGTCCGGGGATATCGCCGGTATAGGCTTTCCAATGCTCATGCCCGTCATAGCCATAACAATAGAGCACACCGGAAGAGACATAGTTCTTGGCATCGGTGATATATAACGCGTCCGTTGTAGCCAAAAGGCCATAGGGATGCTCGTACGAACTGATATCTATCGGTTGATATTGCTCCGTATAATCAATCGTAGAAAAGGCCCGCAGTTTCTTGTTATCACGGTCAATGACATATACGGAGGTTCCATAGATAGAGATATTATTGGCTACCACGTCTATTTGTCTATGTGCTTTCTTATCTATCACAATCAATCCGTTATCGGTACAAACCCATAATTGCTTTTGGTTATCTACACGCAGGCGTTGCGGGTTCTTGCCTACCACTATCTTCTCTATTTCCGTAAAGGAAGTAAGATCAATGACGGAAAGGGTTGAGTCATATCGGTTCGTCAGGTACCCTCCGGAGTTACAAACGAACAATTGATTATCCACGATGCATAATTCATCAGGTTGGTGTCCGACTTTTACTTCCCTCGTTATTGTCAGCGACACCGTATCCACCTCAAAGACAGAACCTACCATCTCGGGGTCCGCAATCGAACCTACATATGCGCTCACATACATCTTATCCCCGCGAAAAGCCAGATAGCGGCAATTGGGAATGTCAATCTGCCCAATATGGCGGGCCATCCTATCCATGACTTCAATTTTGTGGGAGCAATTGATAACCGCATAGAGACGATTTCCATATTGCTGAATATCATTTCCGACATCTCCCAATTCTTTCATTTGTCTGGGATTCTGGGCTCCGTACCAGTTGGCATAATAGTTACCCGATTCCAGATTGATATAGTCCAATCGGGCTTTATTGGAGCCCATATTGCCTTCACAGAGCACATAGAGTCCTCCCGTCCGCACTTCGTCCGTGACGTGCGTACCAATCGTCGGGTAGATGACTTCGTCGCCGCGGCAGGACCAAAGGAGCACAGAATACAGAATACAGAGTACAGACCCAAAGACTAATATTTTACAGCGAGTGTGCATCGTACGTTTTGTTTGGGCATCGGATAGTTTTCGATTACTTCGTAATCCTGTCCGAGCAGGTTGTTGATTTCAATATAGGCTTTGAGCCGGCAGTATGGTACGCCCCACTCGCCGTATAAGGACAAGTCATGCGTGTACCATGGCTGGACATAATTATAGATAGTATTCTCTTGCTGGCTATACCGCTCTCCGACATAGATGAACGAATAATTAAAGCCGTAGTGGTCACCTCGTTTGCTTTGCCAATCGAGGTTAAGTACTACACTACCGCTATGCCATGGTATATAAGGAATCTGGTGACCATAGTACGTGTCGTTCGGATTCGTCACGTCAATAGCCGTTTGGTAGGTGTAGTTCAATCGCGTACGGAGCACAAATCGCATGGGCAGATATAACGAGGCATCCAGTTTGGCATCTATACCGTTGATTTTCACCGTACCGAGATTAAGCATAGTCCATCGGAACTGCTGGCCTTTGGGATATGCAATAATCTTGTCTGTTATACGGTTGTAATAATACGAGGCAGAACAGGATAGTTCGTAGCCTATATCATTGGTCATTGGTGATTGGTGATTGGTGATTTTATATGCTATTTCTACAGAGTGTTGGCGGGCCAATTCCGGACGCAGGTTCGCATTACCTAAATCTGTATAGTACAGGTCATTGAAGGTAGGATACCGGTAACTCTGCTTATAGAACGCGTTAATACTCAGATCGTATAATGGACGAATGGATGAATGGACAAACGGACGAAGGGAGACGAAAAGACCCGGGGTCACCTTTGGGGATTGGTGATTGGTCATTGGTGATTGGTCATTGGTGATTTGAGTCATTAAAACGCTGGCCTGCAGGCGCAGATATTCTTGGATATTAAATGCCGTCGCGGCAGAGAGCCAATGGGAATAGCGGTTGAAATATTCCGGTTCCTCTTGGAGAAGCAAGTTCTCTCTGCGAAGCGTATTATATTGGAAATCATAAGCCAAGGACATATCCCACCAATTGAATATCTCCACTTTATTGGCCAAAGAGCCATACACTTCCTGTTGGAGGTACTCATTATTGGACGGAAGCAGACGCTCGTCATAGTTCTGATAATGCGTATAATCATTGGCGTACTTAGCGAGCAGCCGTGTACTCCATCGTCCGAACCATTCGTCTTGCCATTGCCCCTGGACGAATGTGTTCCTATCCCATAAACGTTCTCCGTTCCGCCACACATTATTGACGATAGCCCCGGGTATACCTCGTTCCGAGTAATAGTTATAGGCATGAATTCGCCAGAATCCGGAAGTCCGATAGTAATGATGCAACCCTAACTCCGCCCGCACCGCATTGACGTCTCCATTCTGCCTTACCGCCGTAGTGTCATAAGCCGTCTCACCGTTAGGTAAGACGCGTTTGTAACGGAAGGGGTACTTGCCATTCGAATAGACATATTCGGCATCAAGCGTAAGAGCGAGCGCATCGGTCAGTTTGATATCGACCCCCACATTAGGATTAGCCAAAGCAAAAGAGCCGAACCGCATTTGCCCGCGCACATGCACTTTCTCTTCCGGTTTAAAATAAGGCTTACGCGTAGTCAGATAGATATTACCGGCCGCCCCAAACTCCCGCGCAGACTGAAAGATATCGGATTTTTGACCGTTGAAGAGTTGTATCTCTTCCATATTGTCTAACGAGAAACGGCCTAAATCCACTTGTCCGTTTTGTGCATTGCCCAATTGGAGACCATTGTAATAAACGGCAGTATGCTGGCTGCCCATCGAACGTACATTGATGGTCTTTATACCTCCTACTCCTCCGTAGTCTTTAAGTTGCACACCGGAGAAATAGCGCAAAGCGTCAGCTACCGTAAGGGCACAGAGACGTTGCAATTCATCTCCTTTGAGTGTTTGGGGGATAATGACATCTTTGGTTAATGCACGCGCAGTAACCTCCACTTCATCAATTTTGAATTGGTTATAAACGGAATCCAGCTCTGTATCGCTGACAGCGAATACAGGGAGGGCGGCGAACGCCAGGAATAGTATGAATAAATTGCGTTTTACCATTGTTAGCCCTATTACAGGAGGACTGTCCAATTCACGCAAAGTGTAAGCGATCTGGCTTATGTCTTTCGACAATCACAGTTGCCTGTCAGTCCGGGATTCTCACCCGAGTTCTCTTACGGTCTTTGCTTATTTTTTTGCAGGGTCGGTTGTTAAATCGATACCTAATTTCTTAAATGTTCTCCAATCAACTTCTTTGAGCATGACAGTCGAGTGCGCCTGACATCCTTTGAGAAGCGGTAAAGTAGCGAGTGCTTTGCGGCAGTTTTCGTCCTCGAGCGAGAGGACCGAGAGCGCCACGAGTACTTCGTCTGTATGCAAGCGCGGGTTTTGGCCGTGCAAGTAACCTATCTTCGTTTGTTGAATGGGTTCGATAATGTTCTGCGGAATGAGTCGGAGCGCATGATCGATACCGGCCAGTTCTTTCATAGCGTTCAGCAGCAATGCCGCCGACGAGCCCAAGAGGTCCCCGGCTTCCGCCGTAATGATACGTCCGTCCGGCAGTTCGATTGCCGCGGCGTGCGAGAAAGCGCCGTCATGCAGGGCACCGGAGAGCGCTCTGCGTTCACGTGCCGCAACGGTGGTGCGGCGATAGGCGGTATTGATGCCTAACTGCTGCTGCAGCAAGGCCAGTTTTTTGATTTCTGCGTCATTGCATTTGCCGTTAGCCAGATGGCACAGGGCCTGGAAATAACGGCGTATGATCTCTTGCTTGCTGGCTTCCCGTACGGCTTCGTCATCGCTGATGCAGAAGCCTACCATGTTAACCCCCATCTCGGTAGGCGAATGATAGGGATTCGTGCCGTAGATAGAGGTGAAGAGCGCATCGAGGACCGGATAGATCTCGATATCGCGGTTGTAGTTAACCGCCGTTTTGCCGGTTGCCTCCAGATGGAAGGGGTCAATCATATTCACATCGTTCAGGTCCGCCGTAGCCGCTTCGTAAGCCACATTGAGCGGATGTTTGAGCGGCAGGTTCCATACAGGGAAAGTCTCGAACTTGGCATATCCGGCATCGCGCCCACGCGCGTGTTCATTATATAATTGACTGAGACAAACGGCCATCTTACCGCTTCCCGGACCGGGGGCAGTAACGATAACCAGCGGACGTGTGGTCTCGATATAATCATTGCGTCCGAAACCGTCTTCGGAAGCGATAAGGTCCACATTATGCGGATATCCTTCTATGGTATAATGATAATAGACGCGTATCCCTTTTCGCTCCAAACGCTGTCGGTACGCATCGGCCGAGCGTTGTCCGGAATAGTGGGTAATTACCACCGAAGATACCATGAATCCGCGGTTCATAAACTCTTCGCGCAGCCGGATTACGTCTTCATCATACGTAATACCCAAGTCCTGGCGCACCTTGTTGCGCTCGATATCTTCTGCTGAGAGCACGATGATGATCTCCAATGAATCGCGCAGTTGGGTCAACATCTGCAACTTACTATCGGGCATAAAACCGGGCAGCACGCGGCTTGCATGCAAGTCGTCAAACAGCTTGCCGCCTAACTCCAGATACAGTTTGTTGCCAAACTGCGCTATCCGCTCGCGGATATGCTCCGACTGAATACGAATATATTTATCGTTGTCAAAAGCCAACATAGTTTTCAGCTTTCCGTTTTTCAGCTTTCCGTTTGTTTCGACTCCTCGTCATCTTCGTCATGATGGTAATAATGATAGGAGCGGTAGGCCTTATCGTCTTTAACGAGTTTGCCGTAAATCTTACCATACAATTTACCATAACGTCTGGAGCGACTCTGATCACCACCGTATCCGTAGCCGTAACCGCCATAGCCGCCATAGCCCAGATGTCCGTAGCCGTAGCCGCCGTAGCCGCCGTAGCCGTAACCATAACCGGAGCCATAGGAATGACGTCCTTCCGTAGGAATATCCGAGAGTATCAATTGTACTTTCTCCGGGGTGTCAATCACTTCCTGCATCTGCTCCAGAGTCTGCTTACAGAACGATTTATTGGTCTGCATGCATCGGATAACGAAGAGACACATATCGCTATTCTCGATGATGGCATATGCGTCCGGTACGAGACCGATAGGAGAAGAGTCCATAACGATATAGTCATATTTCTCGCGCAGACTCTTGATCAGGTTCGCCAGTTTCTCCGAGTGCACCAATTCGCCCGGGTTCGGAGGAATAGTACCGGCGCGCATGAAATCAAAGCCAAACGGCGTATCGGTCACCATGGTATCTTCCAATTCGCAATCGCCGATCAGATAATTGGACATACCGTTACCATTCTCCAGACCTAATTTGGTATGGATATTCGGTTTACGAAGGTCCAAGTCAATAAGCAGCACTTTTCTTCCGGTCATGGCGTAGAGCGCGGCCAGGTTCGTAGAGAGGAAAGTCTTACCGTCACCGGACTCAGTGGAGGTAACGCTGAGAACCATCTTGTCCTTGCGACGCAGCACGAACTCGATACGCGTACGTATAGCACGCAGCATCTCCGAGTAACTGGACCGGGGTGAAGCGCGCACGAGCGTAGGATTCTGACTCTTGGCATGACGCAGCGTACCGATGAGACGGAACATCTTCAGTTTGACGACATCCTTCGGGGAACGAATCTTATTGTTGAGCAATTCGCTGAGAACGATGAGCACCAGCGGAATAAGGAAACCGATAATCAGGTACGTGGTCGTGGTTTTCTTCTTTGCCTTGGCATTCATGATAGCCGTAGTACGGGCTTTATCCATGATGCTGTTGTCCGGCGTATTGGAAGCCTTCTGTATTTCCGCTTCGGCACGTTTCTGCAAGAAGAAAGTATAGTAGTTGTCGTCAATGCGGTAGTTACGCTCTATTGCCACCATCTGCAGTTCTTTCTGCGGCAGTTTCTTGATTGCCTCTTCTACTTCGCTATAGCGTCTCGCCAGGTCTTCTTTCTCTATTTCGAGCGAAGCGCGCATCGAAGTCACTACTTCTTCGATAGCCATCTTGACATTCTCGATATCCTTCGTATATTTGGCATAATAAACGTTCTTCTCCGTCAACTCGCCACGCTGGATACGCAGGTCATTCAGTTGCTGCACCAGACCGATCAACATCGGTTCGCTGATGCCCATCGTAGTAGGAGCGATTACGGCATCTTTCTCAATATTCTCATGTATATAATTGATGAGATAATCAAAATAGGTCTCGCGCAGACGCAGTTTTAACTGCTCTTGCTTGCAAGCCTCGATACGTCCCATGAGCTGGCCGGCATAAGAGTTGACATCCACGAATTTGTTCTCCTGACGGAAATCCGTCATGGCTCCTTCGCTGACCTGCAGCGAGGACTGCAGATTATCCAGCTGTTCGTTAATGAAACGGATAGAGTTTTCCGCCACCGCATTCTTCTGCTCCAGGTTCTGCAGCAGATAAATCTTCGCCAGTTCGTCAATAAACTCGCAGTCACGTTGCGGCGTCTCGCTCACAAGGGAAAGCGCCAGCACCGTAGAACCTTGTGTGACGAAGGACAGTTGCAGACGGCTCATGAACTCGTCCACCAAAGACTCATGCGTACGGAAACGGAAATATATTCTTCCCGAGTTGGTCATGAGCTCGGTCGGCCATATCGTAATGTCAAAGAGATTACAATGGATCGGTTCGCCGTAACGGGCCTGTATCTCCAGCGGTGTAGCTTCGTCCGTAGAGACGATGCGCATCTCGCCGTTGGCATCAAAATTGACCTGGTAAAGAATGCCATAGGCACGCGGCTCAAGACGCGAATATTCCACAATAATAGGCGTCTGACGGTACAGTTGGCGCGTCTTGAAACGACCTTGCGTGATATATTCCACGTTGAGGAACGGCAAGGAATCCACTACCCTACTCATCAAGTCGTACGACCCGAGCATGATCATCTGGTTGTTCACATTCTTGAAGCCGGCATCTACACCGAAACCGCTCATCAAAGCGGAAGCCGAGCCGCCATAGGTGCCACTCTCCTTAATGACGATCGTGCCCTGCGAGTAGTACGTAGGTATCCAGCGTCTGTTCTTGAGCATCGCCAAGCCTAACGCGATAACGATCGCAATGACAAACAAGTACCAGTAATGAAGGAACGTGAAGAGCCATTCAACCGGATTAAAGTTGAGCGAGCCGTCTTCATCGTCCCCGCCTTGCTGCGGGTCCGCTTGATAGTACTGCTGATTGCCACCCGGCTGATAATAGTTATTACCGCCTTGGTTATAATACTGATTGTTGCCTCCGGGAGTATAATAGGCATTATTTCCGCCCGGTGTGTAATATTGATTGTTATTGTCCATATTCTTTAAACGATCAACGTAACTGTCAACTATTTATACATATATGCTACATAGTTCAGCACTGTGGTGAGCAAGGCCACAGAACTGGTAATAAGGCTGATGAAGCCGGAGTAACTCGGCACTTTGTAGAAACTACCCTTCTCACGCGCCACATAAATGACATCATTCGGATAGACATAGTAATATTTTGAATCAATGATACTATTGGTTCTCATATCAAATTCCAGCACCTCCGGCTCTTGTCCGCCGTCTCTCGGACGAACGATACGGATATGTCTGCGGTCACCACTGTTCATGACATCTCCCGTCATTGCCAGCGCCTGGAAAATATTCATCTTCTCCTTATAGATGTAATACTGGCCGGCATGGGCATCACCGATAACCGAGAAATATTTGTTGTAGAGCGCCAGTTTGACATCAGCGTCCGGAATAATCTCCCGGAACGCAGCCTTGAGCGTATCCTGCGCTTCTGCTTCCGTCAAACCTGCCACCTTAACAGGATGCAGGAACGGAAGGTCAATCGTACTATCCGGATAGACGCGGTACGAGTTGGCATACTGAGAATTGATATTTGAATTATTGGTACCCAGCATCTTACTCATCGTCTCATCCAGCGTAATCAAACGATAGATGATTTCGTCGTTGACGCGTATCCGGTACGGCTCATAAGCTACGGAGTCATAGACCGGCAGTTTGTTGTTCTTATTCGGTTCCTGCAGATAACCGATCACGCGATGGCTGTAGCAACTGCTCATCAGAACGGCAACGAGGCCAAGCATCAAAAGAGAGATCTTTTTCATTGTGCGCCTCCTTTCCCGTAATGTTTATTCACGTGATTGATACCCGTCTGCACAACCGTGTATATGAGTACGCCGAACGAGATTGTAGCCGCTGTCACACCGATGACAGTAGTCACATGGTTGATACCGAAGCTGTAGCCCGGAATCTGACGGATATAAATGATATCATTCGGTTCGATATAGTAGAACTCGGAGTTCACGATGTCTTTCGAGCGGGCATCGAAAGTCTTGATGGTCGTTACGCCTTCTTTCTCACGGACGATCTTTATCTCCTTACGGCTGTTATACTCGCCTAAGTCACCCGCCATAGCGAGTGCCTCGAAGATGGTCATTTTCTCCTTGTTGATCATGTATCGTCCGCTCTGCGCTCCAATCACAGAGAACGAGCGGTTAACCACATGCACCTCCACGGAGATCGTGTTGTAACCCGGTATCTCTTTGAGCAAAGTACCCAACTGGTTCTCCAGCTCATGCTTCACCTCGCGCGTCGTCAAGCCGCGCACGTACACCTTACCGATAGTCGGGAAGTCGATGTTTCCTTCCTCATCAATCAGGTAGGTGTACAGGTCATACGAGCTGTAACCGGTTCCTCCCCGGCCAATCTGCTGGCGCATCTGGGAGGCGTTACTGCCGCCCGCATTATACATCCGCTGTATTTTTTCGTCCAGCGAATAAACATACACATACAGCCGGTCGCCTATTCGCAGTTGATAATCCTCAAAACTAAGCGTATCCGCATAGCTGGGGATATATCGGTCAGGCTCCTGCATATAGTTCACTTTCCGCGCCGTCACACAGGATGACAACGCATAAGCGACCAATGCAAAAAACAATAAATATTTGAATTTATAAATCATAAATCATAAATTATAAATCATCAATACGCGTTAGCGTTTCTCATCCCAGCCGAAGGGGTGCGGGCTTAAAGGTAATTTGGCTAAGGGATGGTAGTCACCGACCAGTCCGATAGGTTCGCTATGACGGATTTCCGCTACCGTCTCTATACACGGCCGTGCTTCGCTGATACGGAAACCATGACCGGCAAGGATCTGCTTGTAGCTCTCGGTATGCAATTCCGTAAAGCCCTGGCTGAATTCAAACTCTTCGCCGTCAATATTGAGCGTACGATAGGTACGTTTCTCGCCCTGTACTGCATTAGCCGGCAGACAATCCGCGTTGATACTGAGGAAATAACGCACGCGCGCTTTCTCCAATTCCAGATAACCGGCAACGCGGTCAAACGACATGACATGCACAATATTTTTCTTCACCGGGCCGAAAACCCACTGCAGCATGTCATAGAAATGTACACCGATGTTCGTGGCTATACCGCCGGATTTATGTACATCGCCTTTCCAGGACGCGTAGTACCAGTTACCGCGGCTCGTGATATAGGTCAGGTCCACGTCGTAGATCTTATCCTTCGGACCGTTCTCTATCTTTTGTTTGAGGGCACGAATCTTGTCGTGCAGACGAAGTTGCAGAATCGTGTATGCCTCGTGTCCGGTCTCTTTCTCCAGTTCGACAAGGTTGTCAATGTTATAAGGATTGAGCACAAGCGGCTTCTCGCAAATCACATTGCAGCCAAGGCGCAATCCGTAACGGATGAACGCATCGTGCGTATAGTTCGGCGTACAGATAGACAACCAGCTCAACGGATTGTCCGTGCGCATCTGCTTGGAGCAGAAACGGTCAAACTGCTCATTCTCCGTATAGAAAGAGCAATTAGGGAACGAAGAGTCCAAACGCCCTACGCTGTCAAACTTGTCGTAAGCCACCAGCAGGTTATTACCTGTGTCTGCAATCGCTTTGATGTGTCGCGGTGCGATATATCCCGCCGCACCAATCAATGCAAAATTCAATTTATTCATCGTTTCTTTATTAAATCATTTCACCGTTAAAAGAATTCGTTTCACGATATTCTTTGCCATTTGGGTTACCATTTCGAGGTACCATGCTTTTGAGTCATTGGTCCAACGCTGCGGGTGCGTGGTTATCATCACATGCGCCGGCATCGTCCCCTGCTCTATCGCCTGAATCAACTGCGATGTCGTGTGCCACGTGAGGCCTGCTTTGGTCCATTGGTCCTGATATTCCGGAATCTTATCCCGCACGCTCACTTTGTATCCGTCCCAGCAACGACCCGTGTCGGTCAAGTAGAACACATCGCTGAAATCCGTGTCAAAATACGGCTCGCCGATAATGTTCAGCGTCTTGTAATCATATTTTTTCCAAAGATCTTTGCTGTCATACTTGCTGGTGGGCGCGCCGTGCATGCAAACCGTCTCCACCGCATAGTACTGCCGGAAATAATCCAACCATGTTTGGAAATGAGACCACGCTTGGTCTATATCTCCGTTGCAAAGACTCATGTCCTCATAGTGGTAGCCTATCTCATGTCCCAGTTTGGCAATCGCCCGGATAATCTCCGGCTGATTACTCTCCTTACCCACGCGGAAGTAATACGTCGCCTTTGCTCCTATTGCGCGCTCTATCTGTGCCGTCTTCAGACTATTCAGCGGCTTGGCATCCACATCGTGGCGAAGGATAACGAATTTCGATTTTCGATTATCGATTTTCGATTTTCGATAGTCCGCATAGGAAATGAGCCGATATCCCTTCGCCTGCAACGTCTCCAGCAACTCCCGATATATGTCCAAACTAAAGTCTCTCACTACTCACTACTCACTACTCAATACTCAATACTCCCTACTCACAACTCACCGCTCCGCTCTAACGGGATTTTCGAGAAAATCACGGTAGGCGAGCGCAATTCCGTCCTCCAGTTCGGTCTTGTATGTCCAACCGAGGGCAGTCGCTTTGCTCACATCAAGCAGCTTGCGCGGCGTGCCGTCCGGACGGGTACTGTCCCACTCGATGCGGCCTTGGTAACCCACTACTTTGGCTACGAGATTCGTTAATTCCTTAATCGTCAATTCCTTACCCGTCCCTGCGTTGACCGTCTCGTTGCCGGAATAGTTATTCATAAGGAAGACGCAGAGGTTCGCCAAGTCATCCACATACAGGAATTCGCGCAACGGGCTTCCCGTGCCCCAACAGGTGACGGATTCCGCACCGCTGATTTTCGCCTCATGGAAACGGCGGATAAGAGCCGGCAGTACGTGGCTGTGCTCGGGATGATAGTTGTCGTTGGGCCCATAGAGGTTGGTGGGCATGACAGATATATAATCCGTGCCGTATTGGCGGTTCAGGAACTCGCAATATTTGAGTCCGCTTATTTTCGCCAGCGCGTACGCCTCGTTTGTTTTCTCCAACTCGCCGGTCAGCAGACAACTCTCTTTCATCGGCTGCGGAGCCATGCGCGGATAGATACAGGACGAACCCAGGAACTCTAATTTCTTGCAACCGTTCTTCCAGGCCGCGTGTATCACGTTCATCTCCAGAATCATGTTGTCATACATGAAATCCGCTAACGCATTCTGGTTCGCCACGATGCCTCCCACTTTAGCGGCAGCAAGGAACACGTATTCGGGTTTCTCGGCGGCAAAGAAAGCCTCTACTGCCTCTTGCCGGCACAGGTCCAGTTCTTTATGCGTACGGGTAATAATGTTCGTGTACCCCTGCCGTTGCAATTCGCGCACGATAGCGCTTCCTACCATGCCCCGGTGTCCGGCTACGTATATTTTTGAATTCTTTTCCATTTACCAATCACCAATTACCAATCACCAATTACTTGACAATTCCTTTTTCGAGGAATTCGGCAAGGTTCACTTTTCTTTCATTCATTAATTCTTTCACTCTTTCACTCCTTACCATGTGCATGTCGTGTTTTACCATGAGTTCTACAAGTTGCTCGAACGAAGTACTCTGCGGGTTCCAGCCAAGCTCCCGTTTCGCTTTCGTAGGATCACCAAGGAGGTTCACCACATCCGTCGGACGGTAGAAATCCGGACTCACGGCCACAACAACCTGTCCTACCGTTACCGGTAACCCGTAACCCGTAACCGTTGCCACGATTCCCTTCTCGTCGATACCCTTGCCTTCCCAGCGCAGCTCTATACCTGCATGGCGGAAAGCGAGCGTAGCGAACTCACGGACGGTATGTTGTACTCCGGTTGCAATCACAAAATCTTCCGGCGTCGGGTGCTGCAGAATGAGCCACATGCACTCTACGTAGTCCTTGGCGTATCCCCAGTCACGCAGCGAGTCGAGATTGCCCAGATAGAGGCAGTCCTGCAACCCGTGCGCAATACGTGCCGCCGCCAGCGTGATCTTGCGCGTTACGAAAGTCTCACCGCGGCGCTCGGACTCGTGGTTAAAGAGGATACCGGAGCAGCAGAACATATTGTACGCCTCGCGGTACTCTTTTATGATCCAATAACCGTAGAGCTTGGCAACGGCGTAGGGACTGTACGGGTGGAAAGGCGTGTTCTCGTTCTGAGGCACTTCCTCCACTTTTCCGTATAGTTCGCTGGTCGAGGCCTGATAGATACGGCATGTCTTCTCCAGATGGTTCGTACGGACGGCTTCCAGGACGCGGAGTACACCTACGGCATCCACATCAGCCGTAAACTCCGGAGCATCGAAAGACACCTGGACGTGCGATTGCGCCGCGAGGTTATAGATCTCGTCCGGCTGCACTTTGCCCACCAGTTTGACAAGCGACATCGAGTCACTCATGTCCGCATAGTGCAAATGGAAATGCGGTTTTCCCTCCAAATGCGCGATGCGCTCACGATAGTCCACCGAGCTGCGACGGATGATGCCGTGTACCTCGTATCCTTTACCCAATAAAAACTCCGACAGATAACTTCCGTCCTGTCCGGTAACACCTGTTATTAATGCTGTTTTCGCCATATTCTTCCATAATAGCGCACACGTAAAGAGCGCGTACGCGCACAAATCGGCCGCAAAGGTACAAAAAATAATTGAATTGTGCAAATAAAAAATCACAATCTTCTTTTTTTACACAAATTTTATTTTCTTTATGAAAATATTTGCATACATGAAAAATTATTTGTATCTTTGCAGCCGATTTAGGCAATATACCTTAATATACATATATTTGACATGCAAACAATCCGCTTTTGTTTTGACAAAGTCATGCGCGGAGGGATTAAATTTCTCACGCTTTTTGGTGTGGCTGTCACTGTGACCGCTTGTTATGGGCCTCCCCCTGAGAGATACTACAATGATTTGGAGTATCAAAGAGACACCCAGCAAGTGGAAGAACAGTTGGTTGTAGAGGAAGAGACATTAGCTGAATAATACATTTTTTATAATACATAACAAACAATGGAAAAGAAAAAAAGAGTTTACACCTTCGGTAACGGAAAGGCCGAAGGTAACGCACAAATGCGCGAGCTGCTGGGCGGCAAAGGCGCCAACTGTGCTGAGATGAACTTGGTAGGTGTTCCTGTTCCTCCCGGATTCACGATCACTACCGAGGTTTGTAACGAGTACTATCAGGTAGGCCAGGAGAAGATCGTGGCTGAGTTGACCGAAGAAGTCAACGCTGCTGTTAAGCACGTAGAGAACCTGATGAACTGCAAGTTCGGCGATCCGAAGAACCCGCTGCTGGTATCCGTTCGTTCGGGTGCACGCGCGTCCATGCCGGGTATGATGGATACCATCCTCAACCTCGGTTTGAACGATGTAGTAGCTGAGGGTATGGTTGCCAAGACCCAGAACCCGCATTTCGTTTATGACTCCTATCGTCGTTTCGTACAGATGTACGGTGACGTCGTGCTGGGTATGAAGCCGGTGAACAAGACCGATATCGATCCGTTCGAGGCGATCATCGACGAGGTAAAAGAGATCCGTGGCGTGAAGCTGGATAAGGACCTCAACGTAGAGGAACTCAAACTCCTTGTAGCTCGTTTCAAAACCGCTATCAAAGAGCGTACGGGCAAAGACTTCCCGGATGATCCGATGGAGCAACTCTGGGGCGCTATCTGCGCTGTATTCCGCAGCTGGATGAACGAGCGTGCTATCCTCTATCGTAAGATGGAAGGCATTCCTGACGAGTGGGGAACGGCCGTATCTGTTATGGCCATGGTCTTCGGTAACATGGGTGACACCTCTGCAACGGGTGTTTGCTTCAGCCGTGACGCCGGTAACGGCGAGAACCTGTTCAACGGTGAGTACCTTGTTAACGCACAGGGTGAGGACGTAGTAGCAGGTATCCGTACGCCGCAACAGATCACCAAGATCGGTTCGCAACGTTGGGCTGAGCGCGCCGGTATCAGCGAAGCGGAACGTCTGGCTAAGTATCCTTCTATGGAAGAAGCAATGCCGGAGATGTACGCTGAGTTGAACGCTATCCAGCAGAAACTCGAGGACCACTACCGCGACATGCAGGATATGGAATTTACCGTTCAGGAAGGCAAACTCTGGTTCCTCCAGACCCGTAACGGTAAGCGTACTGGTACAGCGATGGTGAAGATTGCGATGGACCTCTGCCGCGAGGGCGTTATCTCCGAGAAAGAGGCGATTATGCGCTGCGAGCCGCAGAAACTGGACGAACTGCTCCACCCTGTTTTCGATAAAGACGCACTCAAGAAAGCGAAAGTGATTACCCAAGGTCTGCCCGCTTCTCCGGGTGCAGCTTGTGGTCAGATTGTTTTCCACGCAGACGATGCACAGGAATGGCACGCTAACGGCCATAAAGTGATTATGGTTCGTATCGAGACCAGCCCCGAAGACCTCGCAGGTATGTCGGCTGCCGAAGGTATCCTCACCGCTCGCGGCGGTATGACCAGCCACGCTGCTGTTGTGGCTCGCGGTATGGGTAAGTGCTGCGTTTCCGGTGCAGGTGCTATCCAAGTGGACTACAAAGCTAAGACCGTTAAGATCGAAGGCGTTACCTATAAAGAGGGCGATTATATCTCGCTCAACGGTACTACCGGCCAGGTTTATGCAGGTGAGATCCCGACGAAGGCTGCTGAGCTCAGCGGTGACTTCAAGGCACTCATGGATCTTTGCGACAAATATACACATCTGCAGGTTCGTACGAACGCAGACACCCCGCACGACGCACGCGTAGCACGCGCCTTCGGTGCCAAGGGTATAGGTCTGACCCGTACGGAGCATATGTTCTTCGAAGATAAGAAGATCATCGCTATGCGTGAGATGATTCTGGCGAAAGACAGCGCAGGTCGTGAGAAAGCACTGGCTAAGTTGCTGCCGTACCAGAAGGCTGACTTCAAGGGTATCCTCGAGGCCATGGACGGCTGTCCGGTGAATATCCGTCTGCTCGATCCTCCTTTGCATGAGTTCGTTCCCCATGATCTGAAGGGTCAGGAGCAAATGGCTAAGGAGATGGGCGTTAGCGTAGAAGAGATTCAGGCACGTGTTGCTTCTCTCGCAGAGAACAACCCGATGCTCGGTCACCGTGGTTGCCGTCTGGGTATCACCTTCCCGGAGATCACCGCTATGCAGACCCGCGCTATCCTCGGCGCTGCTTGCG
>Ga0310696_10004117_pt1 | contig 17924 bp, 17 predicted proteins | sample AusTroGonzalo_MG_4_FD_203885 | JGI IMG/M metagenome (GOLD analysis project Ga0310696, IMG submission 203885) | Bovine rumen microbial communities from tropical cattle in Woodstock, Queensland, Australia - Gonzalo_02 (v2) (version 2) | ecosystem: Host-associated > Mammals > Digestive system >...
TGCCACGTGCTCGCTGCTGCCGTGACAGAACTTTATCCAACAGCTAAATTTGGTATTGGTCCTGCCATCGAAAATGGTTTTTACTATGACATCGATTTTGGTGATGCCAAAATCAGCGATGCCGACCTTGCTAAAATTGAGAAGAAAATGCGTGGCCTCATTGCTCGTAAACTAAAGATGGAGAAGCGTGAAGCTACTAAAGACGAAGCATTAAACTGGGCTCGTGATCACAAGCAAGACTATAAAATCGAGCTAATCGAGGAGCTCCCAGAGAATGACAAAATCACCTTCTATGACATGGGTGACGTCTTCACCGACCTCTGTAAAGGTCCACATCTAAACGACCTCTCCGAGGTTGGCCCATTCAAACTTATTCGTATCGCTGGTGCCTATTGGCGCGGTGACGAAAAGCGTCCTATGCTCACGCGCATCTACGGTGTCGCTTTTTCAACTGAAAAAGAGCTTGATGAATATTTGAAACGTCAAGAAGAAGCTAAAGCTCGCGATCATCGTAAACTCGGCAAGGAATTAGACCTATTTTGTTTCAGCGACCTCGTAGGCGCCGGCCTTCCACTCTTTACTCCACGCGGCACCGAGCTTCGAGAACTCATGGCAAACTATTCCTTGAGCCTCCGCGGCAGGGAAGGATTCAAGAAGGTTTGGACCCCACATATCACCAAAACTGATCTCTATAAGACTTCTGGCCACTATGCTAAATTTGGTGATGAGCTATTTATGGTTCATTCGCAGGTCAATGGCGAGGATTTTGCAATGAAGCCGATGAACTGTCCACATCACGCTCAGATTTTTGCCTCGCGTCCCCGCACTTATAAGGAAATGCCAGTACGTTATATGGAGGCTACCACGGATTATCGTGACGAAAAAACCGGCGAGCTCGGTGGTTTATCGCGCGTTCGTTCATTAACTCAAGATGACTCACACGTCTTCTGTCGCAAAGATCAAATCAAAGATGAAGTGAAACGCCTTGTCGGGATTGTAAAAGAATTGTACACCACTATGGGCATGCAAAAACTTCGCGCCAGGCTTTCTTATCGCTCCGATGAAGACAAGTACTTAGGTGACAAAAAGCTTTGGGAGATGGCTCAAGGGCAGATTAAGCAAGCTGCCATCGATAATGGTCTAGATTATTTTGAACAAGAAGGTGAAGCTGCCTTTTATGGTCCGAAGATTGACTTTATGGCCGAAGATGCCATTGGCCGCGAGCATCAACTTGCCACTATCCAGCTTGATTTCGTTCAACCAGAGCGTTTCGAACTAGAGTTCACCAACGAAAAAGGTGAAAAAGAACGTCCGGTTATGATTCACCACGCTACATTAGGTTCCATCGAGCGCTTCCTAAGTGTCTTTATTGAACACACTGGCGGTTGGTTCCCATTCTGGTGCGCTCCGGAGCAAGTTCGCATTGTCACAGTTAATAACCAAATTTCTGACTATGTATCAAAAATTACCGACATCCTTAACAAAATTGTTCTGGACAAACCACTAAAGTACAACGAGCTACGCTTCACTGTAGATGAATCTGCTGACTCACTTGGTAAGAAGATTAAGCGCGCTACCGATATGAAAATTCCAGCCATTCTTGTAGTCGGCCCGAAAGACGCCGAAGCAAACGAAGTTTCCGTCCGCCTCCGCGACAAAGAGGAGAAAGTTAAACTCTCCGACTTGGCTGAATATCTAAAAGGTATATAAGAATTACAGGAGTATTTTCTGTGAGCATTTCGCAAGCCCGAGTAAAATCTGAGGAGGGCAGTCGAGACGAGTACGGAACTGTAATTCCGGCGCAGTCCCGATTGACCGACGATGATTTTACCCGGCGCGCCAGCGAACCGCGAACAAAAAATACTCCTGTTATTATAATTTTAGGTCCTACTGGTTCCGGTAAAACTGGTGTTTCAATCAAGATCGCCAAAGCAATTGGCGGCGAGATTATCTCTGCCGACTCCCGCGCAATCTACAAAGGCATGGATATCGGCACTGCCAAGCCAACAAAAGAAGAAATGGATGGTATCCCACACTACGGATTAGACCTAGTTGAACCAGGTGAGCGTTTTACTGTAGCGGACTGGAAAGATTACGCTGAAGAAAAAATCAAAGAAATTAGAGCGCATAACAAAATTCCGATGGTTGTTGGCGGCACCGGGCTTTATATTGACGCATTAATCTACGATTATAAATTTAAAGGCCCTACCGGGCATAAAATTGGAGACATTGAACAAAAAAGTTGTTCAGACCGCACCGCTGTAAAAGGCAACTTCTTAATTATTGGCGTCAAGACCGAAACAGAGGTACTTCGTTCGCGCCTGAAGCAACGCATCGAACAAATGTTTAGCCCAGAACTCTTTGATGAAACCAAACAATTAGTCGAAAAATACGGCTGGGGCAGTCAGGCTATGAAGTCAGATATCTACGAATATGCTCATAAGTATTTAACTGGCGAACTCACACTGGAGCAAGCCAAAGAGAAATGTTTTTACGAAGACTGGCATTTAGCTAAGCGTCAACTTACTTGGTTTAAACGAAACAAAGACATTACTTGGCTCGAGCTTGCAAAAATTTATCCATTTGTGCTACAATATATTCATAATGGTAAAAGAAAATAGTACACCAATAGAAAAATTGTTCGGCAGCAAGACTCGAGCAAAGCTTCTAAAACTATTTTTCGAAAGTCCAGAAAAATCTTTTTATGTGCGTGAAATGACTCGTGTGATTGACGAGCAAATCAACTCGGTTCGTAGGGAATTACTAAATCTCGAAAGCATCGGCATCATTAAAAATGAAACTTTCGATAATAAAGTTTATTACTCAGCCAATACCAAACATCCATTCACACGCCCACTCGTTGATATTTTTAGTAAAAAAATTGATTCATCGCGCGACAAAGACATTCATGAATCCACGTGGGATGAGTACATCCGTCCAGTCAAAAAGTATCTCCACGGCCTAATTGTCACGAACCGTTTGCCAGGTCAAGAAGGCGTCGATCTTCTTATTATTGGTAACGACAAAACCAAAAAGCTCACCCGCTGGGCTGAGGTAATCGAGAAAAAACAAGGTAAGCCTATTAATTATGTAATTATGTCAGTTGATGATTTTACCTATCGCAAGAGCGTTAAAGACCGTTTTCTAGAAGATATCTTCGAAATGGAAATATCCGAAATTGTCGACCCAGAAGAAATAATTAAATAAAGGAGCAAAATGTTTGAAATTGAAAGTAAAAATCAAGACGAAATTACGCTGATTACGAAAAAAGGCGCAGTTAAATTTAATGTTGCTGACGGCAATATCGATGCTAATCTCGCCGTTGGCAAAATTGAAGGTCCTTGCGAAGCCGAAATAGGTGACGCCACCGTTCGTGGCATCGCCACCGAATCTGGCAAAACAATCTATGATGTAGAAATCAACGGCATTCATATTGGTATCATTGGTGACATCGAAGAAAATCTCGATGATCTCGTTGCAGATATCCTCTGTACTTCTTCTGTCCGCGCCGTTCGTGAGCTTGAGCCGAAATTAATTATCGCAATGGGGAACATCGATGGTATGGTTTCTGAACTTAAACTCACTGCTCGTACCGAAAAACGCATCAAAGTCAAATCCCTCGACAGTCTGCCCGCTACTAAAGAAGTGGTGGTGCTAACTTAATGGCTATCGATTTCGGAAAACTAGTAATTATATTAATAATCGTAGTGGGTTCGGTTATTTTGCATGAACTCGCGCATGGTCTAGTTGCTTATTGGCTAGGGGATCGTACTGCTAAAGATGCCGGCCGTCTCACCTTTAACCCTCTTAAACACATCGACCCCTACATGTCGATTTTAGTCCCCGTCGTATTATATTTGCTCCATGCCCCAGTTTTTGGTGGTGCCAAGCCGGTGCCAATCAATTCTCACAATCTCAAAGGCAAAGAGTGGGGAATGGCACTTACTGCCGTCGCCGGGCCTCTGACCAATTTCTTACTGGCATTTATCGCTTTTCTCATCGGCCATTTCAGTGGACTAATCTATGGCTACGGCGGAGAACTATGGGAGTTTGTCTTTATTGAACTAGTTTATATTAATCTTGGGTTCATGATTTTCAACCTTATTCCAATCCCGCCACTCGATGGCTCACGCGTGCTTTATGCTATCTCCCCAGATGGAGTTCGTCAATTCCTCTCGACTCTCGAAGGCTACGGCGTAGTCTTAGTATATATATTAATATTAATCTTCGGTGAATTCCTCTCTTCACTAATGATTAATGGCATGAATGGTATCCTCAATTTCTTCTATCTTATCGTAGGGCATTAATATACTAATTGATGCCACCGTATGGTATAATAAAAATAGCCCTACCGGCAACATGATTTTCCTGAATAATCATGTTATAGGGATTTCGTGGCTTACATCCGTGGATGTATCGCATAAGATTTTACCCACCTTGTATATATTACGGGGAAAACAGGCCGGTAGAGCACCAAAGGTGGGCAATGAAACAAAGAATCAGAGTAGTAGGAATTATCAAAACCAGTGAGGGGACCCTGATTTTGAAGCGCAGCCGTGGTCGAAGCGAGGCCCCGGTTTTTTGGGAACTTCCCACCGGTAAGATTAAATTCGGTGAACAGCCCGAAGAAGCCTGCGTCCGTCTATTATCGGAATACGTTGGCCTAACTGCTACCTCTGTCAAGATTAAAGACGTTATTACTTTTTTGGCACTCGAAGGTTCCAGCCGGCTCAGCAACCTATATATTATATATGAAGTGAATATCGATGAAAACGCTAAACCAGAACCATGCGACAGATACACCGCCTATAAGTTTATTAAAGATTTTACCAATCTAAACGAGCATCTAAACGAATCCAGCACATCGGTACTAGAAATCACCGAGATGACACCGGGTCGCATTTCGCCTCGGAGTACTGCCAGTTCAGTTGTTGTTTATGTGGATGGCGCCTCTAGGGGTAATCCTGGTCCTTCCGGTATCGGTTATCAGATTGTAGACACGGATGGCCACGTAATTGAACAGGGTGGAGAGTTTATTGGTTTCGCCACCTCTCGGGTTGCCGAATATTATGCTATGAGGAACGGTATCGAGCATGCCCTTAAGCTAGGTATCAAATCGGCCCGTTTCGTCTCCGATAGTCTAATGGTCGTGAACCAGCTGACCGGTATCTTTACGGTAAAAAACCAAGATATTATCCCGATCTATAATTCAATTGAAAAATTGCTCGAGAGTTTTGAATCAGTTTCATTCACTCATGTCCCCAGGTCAGAAAACCAAGTTGCCGACCACGAAGCTAACGAGGCAATTGATAATATTCTCAAAAAATGATATAATTATAAGCATGACAGATAAATTAGTCATCATTGGTTCTACGGAATACGTAGAGATTAATGGGGTGAAAGATATACCGGCAAAGATTGATACTGGTGCCGACACTTCATCTATTTGGGCTTCCAATATAGATATGGATAAAGATGGCACCTTGTCGTTTGTTCTTTTTGATAAAAAATCACCGTTTTATACCGGTGAAAGGTTAGAATCTACAGATTACATGGTAAAAACTGTTCGTTCCTCCCATGGAGACGAACAGATACGCTATCGTGTAAAATTACCTCTAACTCTCGGTGGTGCGACCTTTGTTACGACCTTTACTCTGGCCAATCGTTCTCGAAATAACTTTCCAGTTCTCATTGGTCGTCACACTTTGAGCGAAAACTATCTAGTTGACGTCTCGAAGTCATCAGTTAAGCATCAATCTAACCCGCATACTCCCCAATTGAATCACGAATTGCAAGAAGATCCATACAAATTTCATCGTAAGTATTTAAAAAAATGAAAGGAGAATAGTATATGAAATTAGCTATTTTATCTAATGGACCAGGGAATTATTCCACCAAACGCCTCGTCGAAGAGGCTACGAAGCGTGGGCATAACGTTAAAGTAATTAAATATAAGAATTGCTATCTCTCTCTTGATGACAAACATCCAGATGTTTATTATGAGGGCGAGAAACTTGAGAAGTTCGACGCCATTTTACCGCGTATTTCAAACGGCATGACACGTTATGGCTGCGCCGTAGTGCGACAATTCGAAATGCAAGGTGTTTGGACCTCCGCTCCATCTGTGGCTATCACTCGGGCTCGCGACAAATTGCGCGCTGCTCAGATTCTAGCAAAATACGATGTTGATACGCCAAAAACCCTAGTTTCGCGTAACACCTCCGATATTGATGATCTGCTAGAGCAGATTGGCCTCCCTGTTATTATTAAGCTTGCCACCGGCACTCACGGTAACGGCGTAATCCTCGCCGATACCAGAAAAGCTGCCAAATCAGCACTTCAGGCTTTCTATCTCTATAACGAAGATGGCACCAACATCTTGCTTCAGGAATTTATTAAAGAATCCGCCGGCACCGATATTCGTGCCTTCGTTGTAGGTAATCAAGTAGTTGCCTCTATGCAAAGGGAATCACTAGATGACGATTTCCGGTCTAATCTTCACCAAGGTGGCCAAGGCACCCCAATCAAACTAACCGCTGACGAGAAAAAGATTGCCTTAAAAGCCGCTCGCGCGATGGGTCTCCATATCTGTGGCGTAGATATTATGCGCTCTGCTCGTGGTCCACTCGTACTCGAGGTGAATGCCTCTCCAGGATTTGGCATCGAGAAAGTTACCGGCAAAGATGTCGCCTCTAAGATGATCGAATACATTGAACTTAACGCCCCACGCCGCAACGGTAAAGATAGGGTTGGCGCTTAAGGCATTTTGTGGTATAATATAAGGGAGCCTGAAAGGCAATCGCTTGGAGTCAACTCCAAGAGGAAAGTCCGGACAACACAGAGTAAGGTAGTCGCTAACAGCGACCGTCCGTAAGGATAGGGAAAGTACCACAGAAACATATACCGCTGGCCTAGCCAGTAAGGGTGAAAAGAGTGAGGTAAAAGCTCACAGTGCATTATAGTGATATAATGCAAGGGCAAACCCTACCTGTTGCAAGGAGTGCTATATACTTCTACTCGAAGATGCACGCTCACCGCTTGAATATTATAGCAATATAATATCTAGATAGATGATTGCCACTCGTAGGCCTAACTACGAGCACAGAACCCGGCTTAATGACAGCTCACTTATCAAAAAACTGGCCTAAATGCGCCAGTTTTTTGATAAAGATTGTAAAAAATGCAACAACATCAACAACAAAAAACTACCCTGTTAGGTAGTCTTTTGTTGTAAGAAATACTTATTTCTTCTCGGTTTTGGCCTTTGGCGACTCAATTAAGCCTTTCTTCTTCAAAGTCCTAAGTGCATGAGCCGAAACATTACATTTAACTTTTTGGCCATTGATAATCAAAGTCCTCTTTGATACGTTTGGCTTGAATACCTTACGAGTGTGTCTCTGAGAGAACGAAACATTATGGCCATACATCTTGCCTTTTCCGGATATTTCACAAACTGCCATCTTATTTCTCCTTCACGGTATTTACAATTGCTTTAAATGCCTCAGGATTATTCACGGCAAGATCGGCTAAAATTTTGCGATCGAGTGAAATATTCTTAGCTTTCATACCGGCAATTAGTTGCGAGTAGGAAAGACCAAGCTCTCTTGAAGCATTATTGATACGGGTAATCCAAATCGCACGAAGATCGCGTTTGCGATTTCTGCGATCACGATAACTATAGCGAAGGGCTTTAATTACACCTTGCTTACCCAAACGAAAACTACGAGTGCGCGCATGTTGCATGCCTTTTGCAGCTTTCAAAGTCTTCTTATGTTTGGCCATTGCGGCCACACCACGTTTTACTCTCATAATTAAACCCCTAATGCAGTCTTAATATTTTTCTTAATTTTCCCACTCACAGAAGCGGAAGTTTTCATATTGCGCTTCCTAGCTTTAGATTTTTTTGCGAGAATGTGATTCCCGTAGGCACGCTCACGCGTAATTTTACCACTGCCGGTAATCTTAATGCGCTTCGCAGTACCCTTATGCGTCTTTAGTTTTGGCATATAGGTTTTCCTTTAGTTAAAAGTTAATATTAAATGTACAATCGGGGGCCTAATAAGTAGGAAATTACTTCTTTCGTACCTGTACCGACAAGTTGCGTCCGCTCCACTGCGTTTTGCCTTCAATGACGATGTCGTCGCCCATGAGCCCAAGCACCTTGTCGAGCAATTCTTGCCCGAGTTCTTTATGAGCCATCTCGCGACCGCGAAGAACTATTATAATCTTCACTCTGTCGCCATCATCGACAAATTCACGCATTTTACGGACTTTGATGTTAAGGTCGTTATCAGAAATCTTGAGACCAATCTTCATTTGTTTCAAATCAGACTGCTTTTCACGCGCTTTTTTGCGGTTTTTTGCCTCTTCTTTCATTTTTTGATACTGGAATTTACCCCAATCAATAATTTTAACGACCGGCGGATTGGCGTTAGCGGCAATTTCCACTAAATCCACTCCCTGTTGCCTCGCAAGAATCTGGGCCTCTTTGCTCGACATGATGCCAAGCTGCTCACCACTCTCTCCAATAACGCGTACCTCCGGATAACGAATCTCTGAGTTTAGCCGGGTATGTGATGAGTTTTTGATAGTAGTCCTTTCTTCTCTTGAATTAACCTGTGACAATTATACCAAACATTGCTCCAAAATGCAAGAGATAATTTATCTTTTACGGTAGGTTAACGCCTCCGCCAAATGGCTGGCATTTATTATTGATGCTCCTTCTAAATCCGCAATCGTTTGTGCGACCTTAATTGCCTTAAAATACGCCCTCGCCGACAAACTAAGCCTCTCGGAGGCATCCGCTAATAGTTTCTCTGCCTCTGGTTCCATTTTCAATTTCTGCGACACTTCAAATGATGACAGGGAAGCATTGAAAACTCCGTCACGCTGATATCGTGCTTGTTGTCTCAAGATCGCTTTTTCGATGGCTTCTCTTGCTGCAGAATGCTCGGCCGACGAATCTGATAATTGTTTCCTTAAATCCGTATTTTCAACTCTCTCTACGCTCACATACATATCAATTCGGTCAAACAATGGCCCAGAAAGCTTTTTCTGGTAACTCTGAATCTGTTGCTCGGTACATTTACATTCGTGTGTCGGGTCGCCCAGATAACCACAAGGGCACGGGTTCATAGTTGCAACTAACATAAAATCTGCCGGATAAGCACTTTTGCGATTCGCTCGCGAAATAGTAATGACTTTATCCTCTAAAGGTTGCCTCAATGCTTCTAATACGGGCCTTTGAAACTCTGGTAACTCATCTAGAAACAACACACCTTTATGTGCTAAAGATATTTCTCCCGGAATAGCCACCGCCCCACCTCCAATAATAGATGTTGCGCTTGCTGTATGATGCGGGCTTCTAAATGGACGGTTCTCAATTATTTCGTCCGTTGTCATCCCGGCGAGAGAATAAACTTTAGTGATCGCCACCTTTTCCTCCGGCGTCAAAGTTGGTAATAAGTTCGCTGCCGCTCGTGCCAGTAATGTTTTTCCAGCACCCGGTGGCCCAGATATCAAAATATTATGGTGTCCAGTCACCGCAATTTCCATGGCGCGCTTAGCTGTTTTTTGCCCCCTAATGTGGTCCAAAATTGGCCCGACCAACTCATTTTTATCTGGCTTTTGATACTTATTGACTTCGTCTGCACAGTGTAAAACAAGCTGTTTTTTAAGTGCCAAAAACAAATCTTGTAGTGTGTTTACACCGTAAATAGTAATATTCTTTACTAACGACGCCTGAGCCAGATTCTTAAGCGGCAAATATACTTCTTGAATCCCAGCTTCTTTTGCTGCTTCAATAATGTTAATAATACCTTTTATTGGACGAAGCTTTCCGTCCAGCGACAATTCACCCACAAATAGTCGTTTCTCAACGTCGGTTTTAATAAGCTGGCCAGAAACCAACATCACTGCTAACGCAATTGGTAAATCTAGGTACGAACCATCCTTTAATAGATCTGCCGGAGCGAGGTTTATTGTAACTTTCCGGTCAGGGAACGAAAAACCAGAGTTAACAATCGCACTTCGCACCCGTTCTTTTGCCTCGTTAATAGTTTTATTTGCCATCCCCACAATATTAAAAGCGGGAAGCCCCCTATTCATGTCCCCCTCGACCTCGACCATCTTACCGCCGAAGCCATACGGTATTGCTGAAAAAATTTTACTTGTCATGCGCACTCTATTAGCATATACTGCAGAAAAGTACAACCCCCCACCCACTAAACAGAGCAAAAAACGCTTAAGCAAAATTGTATTTTTTTTATTATTTTTCAGAATTTACACAAAAATGTGCTTGTGGAAAACAATGGCTACTTGTGGAAAACTTTGCAAAAATTGTATAAAAAAGTTGCAAAAAAGTATTGACATGAGCATTTTCACGCGCTATAATAGAGGTAGCTTTTGAATAAAAAAATTATTCAAAAGGTCAAAACAAAAATATAGCCAAAATAACTCCACACTCTACTTATAAGAAGGTCGGTTTCCTCGCAGTTAGCCGACCTTCTTTCTTTTATCTGAAATTATCCTTGTTTATCTTAAGCAATTATGATATAATTATGATAGTTGGGGCTGACAAAGCTTAGACGGATCGTTAACAGATTTGATGCGTGCCGATTGAATACCGTAAGTATTAAATAAGTGCTAAAAACACTAATGTTGCGCATGTTGCATACATGCCAGCTTATGCCTAATTATTTATAGGCTGGTTTGTGTTTGAGGTTCCGTAGAACGCAAATTATCATACAACGGAAATAAGACTATCAAAGTAGCGAGTGGTGGTTCGAAAATTGGCTATGGCAATTGTTAGTTTCGTTTTCTGCAGCTAATAATATTTGCCAAGACGAAACAGAAACTATGCACGTAGACTCAAATCCATGTGGCAATTCGGACCCGGAGGCAGTATCCGGCAGCTCCACCATGACGAAATGAAAAAGAAATTTAGTTTCTTTCAGCCAAAATGATGAAACCAAAATCGAGACCAAAATCTCGATTTTTTGTTTAGAAATTCGTCAAAAGTTGCGAAGCAACTTTATCCGAACGACCAACCGTGGTCTGCCGAAGGCAAGACCACGAACAAACGAGCTAAAACAAATAAGAAAACGTTGAAAAATGGTTGTTGTATTGTAAAAAATACAACAACATGAATAAATAATTAGAACAGAGGGGAATAGGGGCGTATGTTGTAAAAAATACATTAAAAAAGTTGATCAAAACTATTGCATTTTTATCGGACTTATGCTAATATGAAAGTAGTCGAGATGACTAAGACAAAAACTAAAAACAAAAGGACATTAACATGAAAAATCAAAAAAGAAAAAAACAAAAACGCACGTAAAGTTTGGCGGGCGAAAAGGTAATTTCTAGCCATAAATTACAATTAATAGGAATTACCTAGAGCTCCGCGAAACAAAGTCGCGTTGAGCGCATTACTAGATCTTTCGCTAGCACCTTCTCATAACACAAAAACGACAAAAACAGAACGAAAGATTAAAAGTAATAAGGACCTATGCTTCACCTCGCGTGAAGCGGTCAAAAGGGAAACGCGAAGCAGGGTTGTGGCCAATAGTTGATTTATATAGTGCCAGATAACCCACTTCGCCTTCCCCCACAATAATACTTGGGGGCAAAATTGAAAGTGTGATATAATGAAGCTATGAAGCATAACCACATTATTATCGCCATCAGCATCATCGGACTCGCAGCTTTAACATTGATGCTAAACGTAACATCACCGACGGAAATTGGTCCTTTCGGTGTTTTATTATTTTTTACAACATTGTATATTTCACTCTTTGGTGCCATCACGCTCGGCTTGATGGCTTTTTATCGCCTCGCTTTTAAGAAGACTACCCTAGTTGGCAAAGATTACCTCTATTCAGCGGTGCTTGCATTTGGCCCAATTATGGTTCTAATGGCTCGTTCTTTCGGTGCCATCAACCTCTGGACAATGGCACTCATTCTGACTTTCCTATTTTTGGCTGAATTTTTAGTAGCAAAACGAATGTAAGTGTGGTAGAATAAGCATATGGATAATAGAGCGCAACCGAAAACCCCTGGAGAAACTCCCGATATTGGTGGTCCAATGCCAGAAAACTGGATGCCAGAACCTCAGCACGACCAATCGAAAATGGGCGGGGAAGCAATCAATGCTACCATTACTTCGAGCCCTGACGCCGAAGAAATGCCGTCTCTCCCTCCAGAGGAAGAAGCGATCGAAATCGTCGAAACATCAGAAAGCGCCCCGGCCAAAGAAGACGAACAAGAACCGAAGCTTGTCTTCGATCCGCTAGATGTAGCCCCCAAAAAAGAGGGGATTGACGGAACTGCAAAAAAAGCAATCGATGACATAGAGAATCTCTTTAAAGAAGGTGATGCAAAAGCCGGCATGGCCAACTATCAAGCCCTCAGGGCGGCAGTTAACGGTGGCGAACCAAAAGTCAACGGGGGTGAATCGAAATGATGGAACCTTGGGTGGTAGCAGTCATCGTCGCCTCAGCGGTCATTGTGATTATTTCACTTCTTGTTGCTGCGCATCTTAGAAAGCTCAAAAAAGCCCAAAAATATGAACGCAGTCTTAAGATGAAGCCACTTTTGATTCATCTACCACCTTCCACCGACGATGTTAGCGCTGGTAGTAGTCGCGATGAACGCGATATCGCAAGTGAAGCCATCTCTAAGACCCAAACTATGTACTCTATTCTTGCCTCCACTATCAAAAAGGGGCGCAAAGCTCGCCTCTATGGCCAACAACATTTTTCCTTCGAAATTATTGCAGCAAACGGCTTCATTCACTACTACGCCATAGTGCCAGCTAAATTAACAGAGGTGGTCAAACAAGCCGTTCAATCTGCATACCCAACAGCTCGCCTCGAAGAAAAAGATGAAGAAAACATCTTTGAAGGTAGTACAGATACCAGCACTATCTCTGGCGCCGAGCTCAACCTATCTAAAGAGTACTACCTTCCTATCGCCACCTACGAAGACACTAAGCGTGATGCCTCCATGGCAATTTTGAACGCACTCACTAACCTGAACAAAAATGAAGGTGCCGCTGTACAAATTTTGTTCCGGCCTGCGCACAAAAAATGGTCTGAATATAGCAAATCCCAAGTAAAACTCATTCAGTCAGGGAAGGAAACCAAAAAGATGACCATCGGTGGCGCCGGTATTGGGCAAACCGTCATTGATTTCATCCGTGCCCCCTTCGAGGTCCCAGAGATGCACGAGAAAAAAGAGGAAATCAAACAGATTAACAACATCGACCAAGATAAAATCAATGCCATAACTGCTAAGATGCGTTACCCCGCATTCGAAACTTTAATCCGTATTGTAGCAAGTTCAGGCGATAAGTCCCGCTCAGACGCGATTCTAGGGGGCGTTATTAGCGCTTTTTCACAGTTTGATTCCGCTCAGTTCAACGGTTTTCAGGTAAATATGCTCAAAGATACCAAAAAACTTTGCACCGATTATACTTTTCGCTTCTTCCCAACAAGACTTCATAAAAACGTCCTCAACAGCGTCGAAATGGCCTCTATTTATCACCTACCAGAGCAGAATGCAATTCCTACGACCAGTGTTGAGCGTCAGCTCGTTAAACAGGTTGATGGTCCAGCTAAACTAATGACAGAGGGGCTATTCATTGGTACCAACGAATACCGTGGTAATAAGAAGGCGATTTACCTCGGTGAAAAAGATCGTCGTCGCCATATGTACGTCATCGGTCAAACTGGTATGGGTAAATCCATCTTCCTCGAGAATCTTGCTTTTCAAGATATGTGCGACGGCCGAGGCTTTGCCTTTATCGATCCGCACGGTGATGCTGTGGAAGCACTATTAAAGCGTGTACCAGAAGAGCGTATTGACGACGTTATCTATTTTGATCCCGCCGACATCGAACATCCCGTAGGTATGAACATGTTCGAATTTACTAACGATGATCAAAAAGACTTTATCGTTCAAGAGGGAATTAGTATGCTTCAATCCCTCTTTGACCCTCAAAACCAGGGTTTCTTTGGCCCCCGTGGTCAGCACATGTTCCGCAATGCCGCTCTCCTCTTAATGTCAGATCCAGCCGGCGCCACCTTTATTGATATTCCTCAATGCTTTACCGATCCCGAATTTGTCAAATCCAAGTTAAAATACGTTACAGATAAGGCTGTTTACGACTACTGGACCAAGGAGTTCCCAGCCTCACAGAAATCCAATGATGCCGGTGAGGTTACTACTTGGTTTGCCTCTAAATGGGGTCCGTTCATTGCCAATACTATTATGCGTAACACCTTAGGCCAGATTAAATCAGGGTTTAATATCAGAGAGATCATGGATAATAAGAAAATCTTCCTCGTCAACCTCTCTAAGGGCCGCCTCGGTGACATCAATGCCAATCTCCTTGGTATGATCTTTGTTATGAAATTCCAACAAGCCGCCATGAGCCGCCAAGATACTCCAGAAGATCAACGCCAAGATTTTTGTCTCTATGTTGACGAGTTCCAAAACTTTGCAACAGATAGTTTCGAGTCTATCCTCTCTGAGGCTCGTAAATATCGTCTTAACCTCATTGTTGCAAACCAGTTTATGACTCAGCTTACCGAGAAAATCAGGGAAGCACTTCTTGGCAACGTTGGTACTATTATCTGTGGTCGTGTTGGTGTTACAGACGCCGAATTGATGGCTAAGGCCTTCTCGCCCACCTTCACTGCCGAAGATCTCACTAAAACTCCGAACTTCGCCGCCGTAGCGAAGGTTATGATGTTTGATATGCCGTCCGCTCCCTTTACGATGGCTCTTCCAGCCCCAATGGGTGAGCCAAACGAAGAACTAATGAACTCCCTCAAGGTCTATTCTGCTACTAAGTATGCTAAAACCCGTGCTGAGGTTGAAAAGGAAATACAGGACCGCTGGAGCGCTCATGAGCTCGAAGCGGCTAAAGACTCGTCTCCAAGCCCAGAAGCCCCTTCTGAGGGCTCTGAAGAGCCTCAGGAAGGATTTTTAGATGCCTGGTTAAACAAAAACAATGACCAGGATGAAAAATAGCTAATTTTGCGAGCATTGAGCAAGCCCAAGAATTAAGAAATGATTTCACAGATTTGAATCCTGTACTGAAATACAGGTGAAAATCTGCCTGAAATCATTTCTTAATACCTGGCGCGAAGCGAATAGCTCACAGAATTAGCTATTTTTCATCCTATATCTCTTGATTTTTTTCTTAATAAGGTATACAATAAAAAGGTATATTTAAGATGAGGTATCAAAATGTCCGCTAAGGAAGCTTATGATTCGTCCGAAATTCGGGTGCTAGAGGGGTTAGAGCCGGTTCGTCTAAGACCAGGTATGTATATTGGCTCTACAGGTTATGATGGTTTACATCATCTAATCAAAGAAATTGCCGACAACTCCATTGATGAGGCTATCGCCGGCTACGCTAATAAAATCGATATTACTATCTTAGAAGATGGTGGTGTCAGGGTAGACGATAATGGTCGTGGTATCCCAGTAGATATCCACCCCAAGACTAAAAAATCCACTCTTGAGACAGTCTTAACCGTCCTCCACGCTGGTGGTAAGTTTGGCGACGGTGGTTATAAGGTTTCATCCGGTCTCCACGGCGTTGGCTCATCTGTCGTGAACGCTCTTTCCACCAAAATGACCGCTGAGGTTTACAGAGAAGGCAAAACCCATCACATCGAATTCGACACCGGTAAACCCACTATGGAATTACAGGTTACCAAAGGCTCCCCGCGTGAGCACGGCACCTCTATTACTTTCTATCCGGATCCTACCATCTTTAAAGAAACAACTACTTTTGATTACACTTGGGTATCAAATTATGCCCGCCACCAAGCCTATCTTACCAAGGGTATTTTGATTACTGTCAAAGATGAGCGCACCGGTGCTAAGGAGTCCTTCTATTTCGAAGGTGGTATTAGAAGCTACGTCAAACGTCTCAACCAGGGAAAAGAAGTCCTCGCAGATGATATTTTCTATGTTGAAAAACAGGTTAACGACACCGGAGTAGAAATCGCTCTTCAATACAACGACACCTACGCTGAGACCATGAAGCCCTTCGCCAACAACGTTCTTACCCCTGATGGCGGTATGCATGTTGTCGGCTTCCGCACCGGTCTCAACCGTGTAATTAATGATTATGCCCGCAAAAATGGCCTCTTAAAAGAAAAAGAGGAGAACCTCACCGGTGATGACATTAAAGAAGGTCTCACCGCTGTTATCTTGGTCAAACTCCCTGATCCTCAATTCGAAGGCCAGACCAAGAATAAACTAGGTAATCCAGAGGTGCGTGGCTACGTCGATAAGGTTATGACTGAATACTTCGGTTACTATCTAGAGGAAAATCCCGCCATTGCCAAGAAAATCGTCAGTAAAGCTACTCTAGCCGCCCGCGCCCGCAAGGCCGCCCGCGCCGCCAGAGATAACGTTATTAGGAAGGGCGCCTTCGAAGGCCTTAATCTCCCCAGTAAGCTTGCCGACTGTTCCAGTAGGGACCGCTCTGAGTGCGAACTCTTCATCGTAGAGGGTAATTCCGCCGCCGGTTCCGCCAAGGAAGGTCGCAACCCTCAGATTCAAGCTATTCTACCCCTAAGAGGTAAGGTATTAAACACTGAGCGCGCCAGATTAGACAAAATGCTCGCCAATGCCGAGTTAGTCTCCCTGATTAAAGGTCTTGGCGTCGGTATTGGTGACCAATTCAATCTCGACGGCCTCAGATACGATAAAATCATCTTTATGACCGATGCTGACGTCGATGGTCTCCACATCGCCACACTTCTTATGACTTTCTTTTTCCGCTATATGCCAGAGGTAATCGCTGCTGGTCACGTCTATTTGGCTAAGCCACCTCTATTTGGCCTCATTAAGGGCACCGGCAACACCCGCAAGATTGACTATCTCTACGACGAAGTTGCTCTCGAGAAGAAACTAACCGAAAAGATTGAAGAACGCAAAAAAGCTGGCACCAAAATCGACGAATCTCAAGAGAGATTTAAACAAGCTGGTTACACCGCGCAGCAACGTTTCAAAGGTCTCGGCGAAATGGACGCTAAACAACTCTGGGAAACCACTATGGACCCAGAGAACCGCATCTTGGTTAAAGTTCACGTCGAAGACGCTGAAAAAGCCGACGCAGTATTTACGAAACTAATGGGAGATCAGGTCGAACTCCGTAAAAACTTCATCCAGGCCGGCGCCGCCTCAGTTAACTTGGATGACCTAGACTTTTAGAAAGGATAATATATGGAAGACAACGATATTAATAGAGACCCGACAGATATGCCTTCGGAGGAATCTGTCGGAGGTTACGACCGCTCGCGAAGCGGGAGCGTAGGCGACGACAGAAGGAGCGCGAGCCCCGTAACGACGGGCGCGAGCGACTCCGTGTCCGAAGAAGGCATATCTGAGGGTCTAGAATTGAGACCGGTTGAGCATACCATGGAAGACTACTTCTTAAAGTACTCCATGTCTGTGATTATCGATCGCGCCCTCCCAGATGTCCGTGACGGCTTGAAACCTGTCAACCGCCGTATCTTATATGCCATGAATAAAAATGGCTGGAAGGCCCCTCACCCTACGGTTAAATCCGCCCGTATCGTCGGTGAGGTTATGGGTAAATACCACCCACATGGCGACTCCTCTATCTATGACGCTATGGTAAATCTCGCTCAGCCTTGGAAAATGCGCTACACTCTCGTAGAAGGTCAAGGTAACTTCGGTTCTGCCGATGGCGATGAGCCAGCTGCCTCCCGTTATACCGAGGCCCGCATGGACAAAATCGGCGCTGAGCTACTAGCAGATATCGAGAAGGAAACTGTCGATTTCAGGGATAACTTCGACGGCTCAGAGAAAGAACCAGTCGTCCTCCCAGCAGCCCTCCCGAACATTCTCTTGAACGGTCAGATGGGTATCGCTGT
>Ga0310696_10004119_pt1 | contig 17919 bp, 27 predicted proteins | sample AusTroGonzalo_MG_4_FD_203885 | JGI IMG/M metagenome (GOLD analysis project Ga0310696, IMG submission 203885) | Bovine rumen microbial communities from tropical cattle in Woodstock, Queensland, Australia - Gonzalo_02 (v2) (version 2) | ecosystem: Host-associated > Mammals > Digestive system >...
CTCGCCCTCCGGCCACCTCGGACCGGCGCATGGGGGGCTACCCGTTGATGTCCTCGCCCGCCGTGAAGCGTTGCATATTGCTTCCCGGCCTGAGGTAGTTGTAGTAGTACCCTTTGTACCGCAGATGCGGCATTTCGGTGAAGGTGTAGATGTCGTAGCCTGCCTTAGCCAGCACCTGCTTGGAGTACTCGTCATCCTCCGCGGGCTGGATCTTCCTGAAACGGAACTCCTCAATGAAGTCGCGGCGGTAGATATACTGCCACACCATCGCGAAGTAGTCGTACAGGAAATAGTTGCTGGTGTACGGCACCCTTATGATGTCATGCCCCTGCGCCACATCCAGCGCGTCCCGGATGACATTGGTGCCGAGCAGCCAGTCGTCTCCGTCCATAAACCAGATGCGCTCGCCTCGTGCAATCTCGAAGCCGGCGTTCCTGGCACAGCCGCATCCCTGCTCCGTGCAGTTGATGACGGTGCAGGCCAGTCCGCTGGAGCGGATCACGCCCTCGCTGTTGTCCGTGCAGTTGTTCAGGACGAAGATGTACTCCACCGAGTACGGTCCCAGTTCCTGGCGCTTCAGGCAATCCAGGAGCGGATGCAGGAAGTGTTCCAGGTTGTAGACCGGGACTATGACGCTTAGATCCGGGCGTTCGAGCAGTGTCTGCATATGCTCTCCCCCATCGTCAGCGTCGCCCTCATGGCCTCGGCCGTCGGGCTGTGGAGCATCTCCTCGTAGCTCTGCTCGAAGAGATTGCCGAATACTCCGGTCATGCCGTAGTCCATGCAGCACATCAGCACGGTGCCGTCCGGCAGCAGGACGTTGTGGTCCATCTTCACGCCGGAGGTGATGCACCAGAGCGCGTAGTTATTCGGGATCGTCAGGTGCGGCCTGTATGGCACGTTGCCGGCCCGGTCGTGCATGAAGGTGATCAGCGGCTTGTTCGGGCGAATGTAAGGCAGGACTCGCTCGTCAATTGTCCCGTGACACGAATAGGCGCTGCAGTCCCAGATGGACAGCAGCTCCAGGTATTCGTCCGTGATCACGAAGTGCGACCGCCCGTCCTGATCAGGCAGGTGGATGGTCACGACCTCGTAGTTGAGGTCCTTGACCTTCTCCCAGTCTTCCTTCGTCGCGCCCTGCAGCGTCGTGTAGAGCGCCAGCGGATGGTCCGCGGCATAGACGATCATGTCCGCCGCGTGCGGGTTCGCAAAGGGTTCGCACATCCCGGAGAAGTCGATGCGGCAGCTCTTCGGCACCTTGTCGATGGCGGCCTTGTACTCGTTCAGGTCCATGTCCCTCTTGCCCTTGTACTTGCTCCGCAGAAGCGCCTGCGGACAATCCAGGCAATTGATGGGGCAGCCGATGTGCGTGGTGATCTCCAGTCGGCTCATGTTATCCTCCCATACTCATCCACTTGCCAGCGCTTTCCGGAATGGATCTCGGCGTGGCAGCGGGTGCAGAGAAGCATGAGATTATCCCAGCACAGGGAGATCGTCGGGTCATTTATGTTCACCGCGTTGAGTGGTTCGATATGATGCACCACGTCGCCCGGTGAGTATGTTCCCTTTTCCAGGCAACGCTCGCACAGACCGCCTCGGCTTGCGGTATATGCGTCCCGGCACTCACGCCAGGCACGGCTGCCATAGAACTTCTTCGCCCAGGCAGGGCGCTCATACTTCCCCATCGCGTTACAGCCTACGCCGCTCCTCGCGGCGTCTCCGATGCTTCTAAGGCGCTTAACGGTTGCGCCGGCCTTGATCAAATAGACCAGTCTAACACTACCACACGGAGCGGGTGTCTTTTAATGGTCAATCGGGAACAGGCGCTGGATGGCCCGCTTCCCGATGCGGTAGGTGTAGCGCAGATCGTAGCCTATCTCGTCCGCCACATCCTCCCAATGTTTTCCCACGATGTAGCGCAATCTCATCACGCTCTGGTCAGGATCCGGGAGACCGTCCACCAGCTGGATTGCTTCCAGGCGCAGCTGCGCCAGATGCTGGATCTCCCGGTCCATCTCCAGTTCCGCGTCCGCGATCTCTGCGACGATGCGCCCGACGCGGTCCGTGGCGCCACTCGTTTGTACTCGGTCTCCTCCGAGAGGAGCCGACAGACTCGTGGCCGTGATCCTCAGCGTCGCGATGGACTGCTGCAGGATCCGGATCTTCAAGTCTGTCAGCGGGATGCTTACGAACTCCTCTCGTGTCACGGCTATGCCTCCTCAACCAGCACGACCGTCCTGGTCGGCTTGTCGTTCCAGTATTTGCTCGCGCTGATCCGGCTCACCTGTGCGTCGTCCTCCCATGCCACGCCCGTCAGTCCGTCCAGGATGGACTTGACCACGTTGTCCAGGTCGGGCTTCTGCGTATGCGGCTTCAGCAGCGTCTCGGCCTTCCGCTTCTTCGTCCAGCTCTGCGGGATCTCATACCAAACTGTGACGGAGACGGCCACCGGGCCGGCGTGTTTCCTTCCGTTTGCCTGGCGGTACTTGAGGGCCACCAGATCCTCGAAGTCCTTCGTCTTGTCCGGGGTGTAGGCGTGGCCGTTTACCACCCGCGGGCGCTGCTTCGGAACAGGCTTCCCTGGGATCTCAAACCACATCGGTCTCTTCCTCCTTTTCCGCCAGCGCCTTCTTCATGCACGTGGGCATCACGCAGATCCGCTGCCCCGGCGTCTTCCAGACGCAGTTCTTCTCCATGCACTCGTTCCTCCTGGCGTGGAAGTCTTCGATGGCCTTCTGCCTCTGCCGGGCGTGGTGTTCCTTCATCCGTTCGGCGTACTCCTTCGAGTGCTGATGCCCGGCCCGCATCCGGCACAGCTTGGAGCAATAGATCTGCACGGGAAACTGCGTCGTGAACTCCGTCCCGCAAATGGGACAAACCTTAGTCTTCAACGGAAACGCCATCTTCTCTCCTTTCGCCCCACGCACAGAAGAAATCGGGATCAGTTTCATATATCCCATCTACCTTAAAGCACACGCCGAGTACATAGTTTTCGCAATCCTTGCACCGCACCACCGATTCGGGCAAACTGTTGATATGTTTCTCAACCCATTCCAGCACCTTTTCGGGCGTGACATTTACTCGGAATCCCTCACACGGCTCTATGGAGTAACACAAATCAGCGACATAGCGAAGCACATTGTCCGCATCAATCAGTTTTCCCATCTTCCTCCTCCATCTGCTTCAGCACCGCCATGACGATCTCGTCCGGCTTCCCTGAGACCGTGCGCTTGGCCCGGTCCCACGCCTTCAGCATGGCCTTCCAGTTCCTGACAGGCTCCCCGTCCTGCATCCAGTTCCGCTCCTCGAAGGTCTTCCAGAAGGCGTACGGACTGACCGTCAGGCCCTCCTTCTGACAGAACAATTCGATGTCGCCCAATGCCGGGTGCCAAATATCCTTGTCTACACTGTCCTTGTCTATACTGGGTCTCCCCATATTGGGTATACCATCTTCCGTTTCTTGGTATACCACTGGTATACCGCCTTTATCTTTCTCGGTATACGCACCTTTGGCGTCCAGTGTGAGGGTCGCTTTTTCCTCACGGTATGTCGTCTCGGAGTAGCGGTCGCTCCGGATGTAGTTGTTGATGCGCCAGTGCTTCACGCAGATGACTCCGCTGTCGAAGCCGAGGATGTACCTCAGCCGGAGAAGGGTCTGCAGGTCTTCCTCCGTGGCCCCGATCTGCCGCATGACAGATCGGGGGTTATTCACGAAGCCATCATCATCGGCGGTCATGCCGAAGGTGAAATACAGGCACCGGGCGGAGGCGGGCATATCGAGGAAGACGTCGGACAGCACTATCGCGCTGGAGAACATCCTACGCTTTGCCATCTCTTACCTCCTTAGAACGGCAGATCTCCGTCCACCTCTATCTCCGTGTATTCCTCAGGCGTGGACACGATCTCGGCGGAAGTCCTCGCCTTGTACTCTTCGGACTCCATGATGCGCTTCTGCACCCATTCGGGGAGTTTGCTCATCTCGGAGAGCTGACAGTCCGGATTGCTGATGTCGAACATGACGAGCGGGTTCTCGACCTCTTCCGGCTTCGCCATCATCTTCGGCAGCTTGCTCACGGCGGAGACCTTCGCGAACTTATCGCCGTTGCTCTTCTCGGCCTGGACGGTGGACACCATGCACGGCGCGCCGAGGACCTTGCTCAGGGAGAAGCCCTGCAGCTCCTCCGGGGTGAAGGGCTTTCCCCTCCAGGACTCCAGCATCTTGCGGAGGGATGCCTTCTCGTTGAGCGAGAGGGTGTAGGTCTCCGAGATCGCTCTCGGCAGGTCCTGTCCGTCGACGGTGATGCGCTCATCGGGGAGTTCCCACATGAACAGGATCTTCTTCTGGCTCTTGTTGAAGAGGGTGGAATACGTGGTGCCGAGCATCACGATCGCGTAGCAGGAAGCGCGGTACGCGCCGGCCTCCAGGATGGGATAGTTCTTTCCGGGGGTGTCTTTCAGTACGATGTCTACCATTTTCTGTTCTCCTTTATTTGATGCTCATGTTGTTGTGGGTGACCAGCTGCGCTCCGGGGAAGGTCTGCCCGGCCTTCAGGAGCTTTCCGATCGCGGTCTTGTCCGGTTCTTCCTTCGTGCGGATCAGCGACGTCAGGCCGTTCTCCTTCGCCCAGGGAAGGAACTCGTCGGAGATCTCCGTCGACACCGACGGCCTCCACTTCACGACCACCCGCGCGGTCTTGAAGTTCTCACCGTTGAGGTCAATCTCCAGGTACTGGGCCAGCCGGTCCGCCTTGTTCTCCAGCGCCTTCCGGCGGAGGAACAGGACCCGCTCCTCGGCGCGGATGGCCTCGGCCTCGGCGCGGATCCCGAGGACCGCGCAGGCCACGCCTTCCCTTTTGTCTTCCCTGGCGATCTCCAGCGCGGCGATCTCGTCCTGGATCTGCGCGTACTCCGCCTCCACGTCCTTGATGACTTCCCCGGATTCAGGGTCCACGCAGGCCGCGATGCGGTCGTCGATGGAGTCGATGAGGAGCTGCAGTTCCTCGCGGATCTCATATAGTCTCATGCTTTGCCTCCCATTCTTCCCAGATCTTCCGGTCCTCAGGGTCGCCCCTGCGGCCGTAGGTGTGATAAGACAGTTCGTCGTGGAAGAACTGGAACGTCCAGTCGAAGGAGTCCCCGTCTTCCCTCTCAATGACCTGGACCTCTTCGCCGAAGAGTTTGCCCAGGAATCTCATGCCGTCGTAGACCAGCACGTCGCGCACGTTGCCGTCTCCGAGCCGGATCGCGCCGTCCGTGACCTCTTCCAGTCTCTTGTTCAGCTGGAGGATTTCACGCCGCGCAGCTGCCTGCTGCTTCAGGATGAGCTTCGTCATGGCCAGCCTGCACTCGTCGCAGAAGATATGCTCCGGCACCTCCGCGCCCTTCGGGAGGGTGATCTTCTTCCCGCAGTTGTCACAGTTCACAGACATGGATCTCGTTCCTCCTGTACTGGATGACATACTCATCGTCGAGGAACTCCTCGTCCCAGTCGACGCCGAACACTAGGCAGCAGGCCGCCATGAAGTTGCAGATTTTCTCCAGAAGTGATACCATATTCGTTGACCTCCTTATGTGGTAGTGAGAGGGTCGTCAAAGAGGGACATCTGCTGCGCGGTGGGTGTCCCTTCTTCTTCACCCAGCATACCGGCGTCCCGGAGGATCCGCCGGGCGGTCTTGATTCTCTTGGCGATGCTCAGGAAGCGGCTCCGGTCCTGATGGTACTGGCGGGCGATCTCGTCCAGCTCAGTGGCGACGTAGTAGCCCTTGCCGTCCTGGTCGTTGATGATCAGGGCGCCCTCTTCCCTCAGGCGGGCAATCTCCTTGCGGATGGCCCGCTCCTTTTCGCCGGTTCTCCATGTCAGTTGGAGCAGGGTCACGGCGTTCTGCTTTCCGACCCCGATTTGCTCTAAAATCTCCATAATTTCTCCTTTGTTTTTCAATTTGCGAGACCTCGGAGGGTAGTTATCCCACCTCGGCGGTCTCTTTGTTTTTCTCTTTAATTTCTCTGAGTCTTTCCGCCCTCTTGGCCCTCTCCTCTTCCGAGAGGTCGTTCTTCCTGAACGGGTTCTTCCCAAACCGGAACGGGTGCAGCGGGCAGGTTGCGATCTCGCAGGCCCTCACCTCGGCGATCTGGTTCCCGGTGCAGTTCAGGCAGTACGCTCGGATGGCCTTCAGCGGACTGGTGATCTCTGGCATCGTTTCCTCCGTGTTAGGATTTTCCTATGCTTTGGCGCAAAAAAAGTACTCCCCGATGTCCTGCGTGACATCAAGCAGTAGCGCCAGTGCGAATATCTCGCCGGTGGTAAAATCGGTCCGGCCTTTGATCTTGTTCCGGAAAGAGTTCTCCGAGATGCCTAATTTCCCTGCCACGACGGCCTGGGTGAGGTTTTTCTCCTTCATCTTGCCCAGAACTCTGGAATAGTCGAACACCATTCTGCTCCCTCCTTTCGCTCTTGTTGCTTCAATTCTACTCCTACGATTTTCCTATGTCAACAACTTTTTTCGGCTTTTCCTAACAATTATTTGCGTTTTCCTATTTAGTTGTGGTATTATAGGCGCGGAGGTGATATATATGGACAAATTCGCAAACAGACTCACAACGGCGATGGACGCTGCCGGCATGAGCGCGGCGGACCTCGCAAGACGGCTCGGCATCAGCGACGCCATCATCTCCCAGTACCGGAGTGGGAAATACAAACCCAGGCAGAACCGCCTCTACGAAATCTCGCAGATCCTCGGAGTCAGCCCTGCCTGGTTGCTCGGTCTCGACGAGCCGGTCACGGAGGAACAGCTCAACGATGAGCTGGCTGCCCTTCTTGGTCAGCTGGACGAGGTGGAGAAGGCTCGCGCCATCGACTATATTCAGTACATGATAGCCAGACGTAAAGCCTGACCTTCTCCTCTAAAGTTAACTGCTCTATCATGGGGCGACCTCCTTATGTGGTAGCCCCATTATAGAACAGATGTTCTAAAGCAACAACAATAAATTGCGGAAATCTCACTACCACACCACAAAGCGGAGGATTTTATCACCTATGTATTTTGACAAAACAAAAGGCCTATGGCGTGAGCAGATGACCATAGGCGGGAAGCGGAAGGTCTTCTCCGGCAAGACGAAGAAGGACGTCAAGCTGAAGATCCTGACCGCCCAGCACGAACAGAAGCAGTTGCCCACCTTCGGGGCCACGGCGCTACGCTGGAAGGAACACCACCAGGACATGGTGGAGCCGGGATCCTGGCGCTCCTATGATGCCCCGCTCCGGCGCGCCATCCAGGAGTTCGGCTTGCGCCGGTTGGACGACATCAAGCCGGGCGAGATTCAGACGTGGATCAACAACCTCGGCTTCGCTTACAAGACGGCGTGCAACCAGAAGACGGTCATCTCCGAAGTGTTCCGGTTCGCGATCGTGGACGAGGGCCTCGACATCTCAAACCCCTGTGACCAGATAAGGGTCTCGGAGAAGCTTTCCAGGACAACCCGCCGCGCCCTGGAGGACTGGGAGATCGCGGAGATCCGGAAGACGAAGGCGGACGAGTTCCTGCTGGCCCCGCTGATCCTGTACACCGGATGCCGCTGCGGGGAGGCTCTGGCCCTCCAGAAGCGCGACATCGACTTTGACAGGAAAGTCATCCACATCTGCAAGGCAGTCCACCACGAGGGCAACCAGCCGTTCCTGGGGCGTCTCAAAACGGAGATGAGCGACCGCCATGTCCCGCTCCTCCCGCAGCTGGAGGCACTGATCATCCAGCTGGACCTCGCCGAGGACGACTACATCGTCTCCGGGCCGGAGCTGCTGACCTACCGTGCGCTGGCCTATCGGTGGGAGCGGTGGTGCCAGGCGCACGCTGTGCGCTTCGACAGGCACAGTATCCGGCACGCCTATGCGACGGCCCTGCTGGAGTCCGACGTGTCCGTAAAGGGCGCCCAGGCGTTCCTGGGCCATTCCAACTACAAGACAACGATGGACACCTACACTCACATTCGGGAGAAGTTCCTGGATGCAGAGGCCGAGAAGTTAAGAGGACATTTTGGCCAAATCGGTTGAAACAGGTCGTTTTCGGTAGTATGTTTGTCTTGTGAGACCATTTTGTACTCCTTTTGGTTTTTCTCTTGATCAGTTCTTCCGAACGGATAGCCCCAGGATCGCCGGCCTGGGGCTTTTCCGTTGCGTAGGTGTGTGCGTAGGTGTGTACTTATTTCCCCAAAATCCTTGTTTTTTCCACAAATCCGTTTTTGTTCGGACATAAAGAAAAAGCCTATAAACAAGCGAAAAACGCTTATTTACAGGCTTTCGTGAATTGGTCGGAGTGGCGAGACTCGAACTCGCGGCCTTTGCCTTTAAAATAGGGCTAAAATGAAGGTGGTGTGTACTTGGTGTGTACTGAATGTACATTCAGCACGAAAAAGGCCCCGGAGGTGTGTGCCTCCGGGGTCATTCGTATTGATTCGTATATACGATTCGTTTCTGCATATTTTATGCAGATAATGTGCATCAACGCTCCGTGACGTCGATGTTTTCTGCACCAACGGCCCGCGCAGCTGCGGAGATCTTTTTCACCTGGTCCTCGATTACGTCGTGGATGACCATGTCGTAGTGAGGCACCGGGTGGGCCGGCAGGAACTCCACGCCCTTCACCTCGGCGCACCACATCCCCTGCTCGATCATGTACCAGGTGTAGCCGTCGGCCTGCCTGGTCGCCCGGACGTTGTAGATCCCGGGGTTGACGTAGCCCATGACCTTCCCATTGAGAGAAGAGTAGGACCGCGCCCTCAGGTTGTCGATGTCGACCTTCAGCTGGTTCTCTTCGGTGTCCCGCTCCACCGGGGTGCCAACGGTGTAGGCGAACTCCAGCGGAGGATAGATGAAGCCGAGGAAGGTGTAGTTGGAGTTGATACGGTAGTTGCTCTTCTTCGTGTAGGTCTTGGTGTAGAACTTCGCGCCGGAGTAGTCCGAGCCGGTGGCCACCACGTCGCCGTTGTCCTTGATCTCGGTGACGGTCATGACGTGGCCGGCGCGTGATCCCTTGCCTTCCCACACCATGATGGCGGCGAGCTTCGGCACCTGGCCCCGCTCGAAGCCGTCGTTGTAGGTCCAGTAGACCTCGGCGTTGTTTCGGCACATCTTGGCTTCGATGTCCCGGGCGTACTCCAGGCCCTCCGCGTCGGTGAGGATTTTCAGCCACATCCCGTGGCAGAAGGCGACACAGTTCGGCAGGGTGAAGCCTTTGCTGTTGCGCTTGATGCAGTGGGCATACCCGCCGAAGTTGACGTTGATGAAGTTCTTGTCCGAGCTGGACGGCACGGAGGTGTAGGGCTTGTAAAGGTAAGTCATCCCTGCGCCTCCTCGTCCTCCTCATCCATGTCGTCAGGGACGTCGATGTTCTGCAGCTCGTAGTACTGGTTGCTGGAGATCCGCAGGACGATGCCCATGAAGGTGTCGATGGCGGTGATGGTCAGGACGACCTGTTCCACCGGCCACGTCCAGTTCCAGATCTGGCCGAGGGTGGCCAGCAGGGTGGCGAACGCCGGCAGGATGATGCGCTGGATGTAGGCGAGAATGTCATAGGTCTTGTTGCTCATGGTCTCCTCCTTATTCGTAAATGCTGCCTTCGATTTTCTTCCAGGTCACGTATCCGTAGCCGTTAATCGTACTCCACACGGATGCGGCCTTGTAGGAATCTATCAACGATTCGGGAACATAGATCTCCGCCGTCCTGCTGCTGTACCCGCGGAGCGGGGTGTTCAGGAACGCGGACACGTTGGCACACGTTGTGACCGATGTCCGGCGCATGATCAGCGTCGTCAGCTTGTAGCAGTTCGCGAAGGTGTTCGCCGCGATGCTCTTTGCCTTGCCGATGTCTACCACCGCTAGCTGCTGGCAGGCGTTTGCCGCCGTCGTGGACCCGAAGTTAAGGTTCAGCGCGATGCTGGTGCCGAGGTTCGGCATCCGGATCTCGGTGACGGTCATCTTGTGGTCTGCGGATGCCCCGACGAAGGTGTAGGTGCCGAGGGTCGTTATCGAGCCGGTCGCCACGAACTTCGTCATGTTCTTGCAGGACGCAAAACTGTACTGACCGATGGACGTGACCGTCGAAGGAAGGGTGACTTCCCCGGTCAGGCCGTAGCAGTACCGGAAGGCATAGTTGCCAATGGTCTTCGCCGCCGGGAACGGCCACCCATTCCACACGATGTTGTAGTCATCATAAAATGCGTAGGAGTTGATGGTCTGCAGCGCGGGGAAACTGGCGGACGTCAGGGCCGTCATGTAGGCTAGTCCATACGACCGGATGCTGGTCAGCGTACTGTCGGACACGCTGGTGACCTGGTTCCGCAGGGCAAGCAGGAGCGTGTCGTCTCCGCCGCCTCCTGTGCCGGTACCGGTTGCCTGGGAGCCGTCAGCCAGGAAGAACACCTTCCCGCTGAGAACGTCTTCGGCGATGGCCGTGGTGGGTGTCACATCCGTGAAGAGCGCCGTGCCTCCGCCGGTCTTCGGCAGCTGCACACCAGGCACGTCCGAGTAGGACGCGCCGAGGAGCGTTATGTTCTGTGCCATGTCGCACCTCCTCAGGAGATGCTCAGGATCTTCGTGGTGCCGTCCTGCGAGATCGTCGGAAGAGAGAGGGATCCGGACACGCCGAGGATGCTCTTACCGGACAGGATGTTCCCGGACACGCAGTCGGTGACATTTGTCAGGGAAACCGTGCCGCCGCTGGTGAAGCCCGCGGGGATGGTGTAGGTGCCGGCCTTCGTGCCGATGGTGCCGCCGAGGGCGCCGTTGTTCGCCATACTCCCGGTGTCCATTCCGCTGGATCCGGCGAACTTCTTGCCGTTCAGGACCTCGGATGCAGCTGCGTCAGCCGCCGCGGTGTCGTAGAACTTGGCGGTGCCTCCGCCGCTCTTCGGGATGTCCACCTCCGGGACATTCGCGTAAGTGACGCCGTTGATGATTACATTCTGTGCCATGTCGTCTTCGCTCCTAAGAAACTGTGATGGTTGAGCCGTTGTAGGTGATGAGGCCGTAGTTCCGCGGGATGGGGTCGACGATGACCTTCCCGAAGCCCTGCACGGTCCCGGTCGGTGTGATGGTCTGTGTCTGCGCGGATGGTGTGACGTTCAGGTCCTCCAGGATGGGAGGGATGGCCACATACTGGAACGTGCCGACGTCGACGGTGATGGCTTCGTTCGCTTCCGCGAACAATACCGCGAACTCATCCGCCTGCGCGAAGGTCACGTTCAGCGTCATGGCAGCACCTCGTCATTCAGGACGTCGCCCACCGGCACGGAGAAGATGGAGGAGGCGAAGGACTCGCCGCCCGTGAAGGCCACGCGCACTTGGATCTTCACCGGAGCGCCGGAACAGAAGCGTACGGTCTCCGCCTGGGTGAGCTTCACCGTGGCCGTCTTGGCCTGTCCGTCGATGGTGCAGTCCGTCTTGTGCTTCTCGATGACCACCGCGTCCTGCTTGTAGGTGATCAGGATCTCGTCGTACTCGTCCGGATCCTGCGGGAACGTGAAGACATGGGTGGGTGTCGTTGCTCTAATCATGCCTGGCCTCCGTGTCTAAATGTCGCGTTGTACTGGTCCAATGCCCGCTGCATCTCTCCGGTGTTGTTGTTCGTGGCGGCGTGGTCCAGCAACTGGTAGACCATGTCTCCCTGGATGTCCACGGCTGTGGACATCTTGGTGATCTTGTCCTCCAACTTGGCGAGGCGGTCGCTGATGGCGTTCATGGTTTTGAACGGTTTGGAAGCTACCGCCCAGATGGCAGTAACGGCGCCTATCAGGCCCGCCAGCGCGATGATCTGCTGGCTCGTGATCGTGAAGTCCATGTTAGCCTCCTTAGATTGGACAGAGGGCGAGACGAGTGCCTGCCACCCTGAAGATGAGATATGTACAAAGGCCGGAATACGTGTACGTTGCCGGCACGGATGTCTGCCCTTTGATGATGAGAGCGTCGGATCCGGAACAGTTGAACGTGGTCGAGGCGTTCCTGGAGCGGACCACGATGGCGTACCAACCGGAGGATGTTCCGTCCGGGATGGTGAAGGTCTGGGCGCCGTTGTAGTGTCCGCGGGTGATGATGCCGGACCGGGAGTCCAGCGTGGTGGACGCGGTGGTGCTTTCGGTCACAAGCGGCAGGAGCGTGGAGAACGGAAGGTACGACCTGATGAGGTCGCCGACTGCCGTCCCGCCGAAAGCTGCGCCCACGCTGGCCCCGCTCTGGAAGAGATCCAGCGGGAAGATGGCCACAGGCACGGACACCTCGACGGAGCTGGTCGCGCACAGGTCCTCCACGGTGTAGGAGAACGTGGCGCCCTGGGACTCCGTCAGCGCCACCCACGAAGGATTCGTGGTCAGCGTCCCGGAGATGTCCCCGGCATAGGTCACGCTCTCACTCTGCACGGCGTTGGAGCCGAGCGAGGTGATGGTGTTCGACCAGGTGACATATACCCACGTGCCGGCCTCGTCATAGGTGGTGCTGCCGTTGGATGCCACACGACGGGCTGTGAGCTTCGGAATGGGTCGTTTGTAACCCTTAACGGTAAAGGTGGTCTGCTCCTGATCAGTCCCGCCACGGCGGTCTCTGGCGTTAATGGTGGCGGTGACGGTGTAATCCGTCTCCGATGCCGGCAGGGTGTCGGTGTCTACCTGGAAGCGGTCCACATAAGACACCACGCCTTTGGTCATCGATGCGGTGACCGTATCACCGAACGCAAGGCCGCTAAGAACTACTTCCGCTCCCGAATATCCGGCTACAATCTGCCCGGAGATTGGCGTGTTCAGCGGGTCGACGCTGTCGATGGTGATATTCGGGTGAATGGCGGAGGTGTCGATGATAAAGGCGCCATATATCTGTTCGGTGCCTATTAGGTACTGCGCGTCCTGCTGCTTTTGTGTATACGTGTCAATCGTGGCAACAACATTACCGCTTGCGACAGTAGGAAAGCTTGTCACGATTTTCTGATTCGTTATCGCAAACGTGTAGGAGTTATCCTCCGCCCACGCGCTCACGGCATACGGCAGCACGCCCACGAGGATCCTGACATAGTGATAATAGTCCGTATTCCTGGGCGTGACCGTCAACGTCATCGCCGTGTTGGCATCGCTCACGTTGATGACAGCAGGGTTCGGCGTGAAGTAGCCGGTGCCGGTCTGCGGGACATAGTTCAGCGTCAGGGTCGCCGAGCTGGTGGAATAGGAGTTGAAGTACCCACGGCACGACACCGAGCCGGTGCCGTCATCGTTCGCCGAGACGATGTAGTCCGTGGCGATGATGTACTTCGTCTGTCCGTCCGAGAGCTTCACCTTGCCGGACGTCCTCTTCCCCACCTGAGTGCCGTCAATGAGGACGTAGGCGTTGGAGATGTTGTAGACGGTCTCGGAATATCCGTAGCATTTCAGCGCAAGGTATACGCCGAGCTTCCTGTCTCCGTCGTCGAGGACTTCGGTCTCCTTCACGGACATATAGAGGTCGATGCGGGTGGAGCCGCTGCCGTAGATTGTCGTTGTTCTCGATACGCTTCCCATTAGATGTGCCTCGTGAATCTCAGGTGGTCGCCGTCGTCGGACGCGAAGATCCGCCAGCGGTTTCCGGGTGTTTCAGGGTCTCCCAGGGAAAGCTGCGAAGCACCGAGGCCCTGGTCCGTGCCACTTACCCACGCGAGGACGTCGCCGTCCGCGTTCTGGAACTCCAGCGAAGTCGCTCCGAAGACGCCTTTGATGTCGCTGTCGCTCATGGAGACCGTCACGCCGTTGATGTCCACGGTGACGGCGGTCTGCAGCTCGGTGATGGCGGAGCCGTTGGCGTCCACGTCGCTCTGCAGCTGCGTGATGACCGCCGTGATGTCGGTGGCCGTCTGGTTCAGCTGTGTGCTGTCCACGTAGGAATGAGTGGCGAGGTAGTTGGCCACGCCGTTCTCGTCCATGTAGTTTTCTTCGATGATGGTGGTCTGCGACACCAGCGACTGGATGCTGGCATCCTGCACCTCCAGCGAAGCCTGAACGCTCTGCGTGACGTTGTCGATGGTGACCAGGGACTCGCTGTGCTGGTTGATCACGTCCTTCGCGGAGTTGATGTCCGTCTGCTGGGTGGCGATTGTGTCCGAGATATTGGACTTCATGTCCCCCAGCTCGATGCTGGAGTACCGCTCCAGAAGGACGTCCCAGGTGGCCTTGACGCACTCCGCGAAGGCGGAGACGCCGAACTGCTCGAAGTAGACCGTCACCATGTCGCAGAGATCCACACGCTCCGGAAGCTGCTGGATCTGCGCGAAGTTCAGTTTCAGGTTCACCTTCGGGGTAGCCATGTTGTTCTTCGCGATGTAGGCCGCCGCCTTGAGCGTCAGGTCAGCGGACGTGGGCGGTTCGTCTGCGTTGGAGAAGTCCTCGGTGAAGTCCACCGCAAGGACGCGGGTGTAGGACACCGCCGCGACCTGCGTTAGGGTGCCGGTTACGACGCTGCCGTCCTCCGCCTTGTAGTAGGGATAGACGTGCGAATAAAGGTTACTGCACTCCTCCTCCTGTTCCAGGGTGAGGAGATTCTTTCCGTAAAGGATGCGGGCGCCGTTGTTCGTACCGCGGTTGTTCTCCAGCGTAGCCGTGAACTGGTCGTAGTGCCATTCCCCGCCGAAGACGTCCAGCATACTCCCCTGCCGTCCGCCCAGCCAGGAGCGGATGCTCCCCGGTTCATCCGGCGTGAAGTTCGCCACGGTGGAGCGGGAGGACTGCAGCGTCCACGGACAGTTATTCGTGATGCAGTTGGTGATCAGTCCGGACAAGGCCGCCTGAATGTCCCCCGCCACGAAGGGCGAGATGACATAGCCGGAGAGGTCGTAGCTGATGTGCTGGGCGTTCACCGTGACGGTATGGCCGCTCATGGACTTGGTGATCTTGTAGATGCGGAAGGCCTGCGGATTGTCCGTGAAGTTCGGCTTCGCCAGGATGAGCGCCCGCGGCTGGATGTCGTCGAAGAACTGCCCGGTCACCGGATAGGTCATCGTCAGCTCATAGCTGCCGTTGCGCTCTTCCGTCACAGAACAGGAAATGGCGTCCGCCAGTACCCCGATGCCGAGGCTGGTGAACGCCGTTTCTGTGCTTGCGTAGAGGATAGGCTTCATGCTTCCTCCTTAAATGACATACCAGTTGGGAGTGATGGTCAATTTCGTGACGCCGCCGGTGAACTTCACCTGACTGGTGCCGGCGGTGATCTTCGGGAAGTCTCCCAGCTGCATATAGGAATTGAGGTTCGCCGTGCCGGCGGAGTCGGTGACGATCATGCGCTCGCAGTCGATGATCATCCCGGTGTCGATGGTGTTCAGTGTGACCGTTGTCCCGCCCACCGTGAGAGTCCCGCTCCCGGATCCCGTCACCTTGATGATGGGATTGGAGGGAAACGCCGTCGGGTTCGTGACGACCGTTCCGGACGTGCTGACGGTCACCGCCGTCTCCCCGCTCTTGAGGAATCTCTTCCCCTGGCACACGAACTTGATCTTCGCGCGCCCGTAGCGGTTCAGGACGTTTTCCACATCAGTCGGGCCGACAAAGTAGGCCAGCCTGTAGGTGGTGGTATCGTAGGTGTCCTCCAGGCGGGCGTAGCCGTCGGCGGAGTGCAGCCAGCTCATGACGTCGATGAACTTGCCGGGAGCGGATCCCGTCGTGCCATCGCCGGCATAGATCTCATACTCCTGCTCGTAGTCCGCCCAGGCGTCCTCAAAGATGACGATGTCCCCGGTCTTGCCGGGGATCTCCATCTTCGTGAACTTGCGCCTGGGGCGGTCCAGAGCGGGATAGGACTCGACTGCCTTCACGCCGGCAGCGGTGCTGCTGGTGCCGTTGAATGTGATGTAACCGTTAGGCATAGACTGCGGACCTCCTCATTACTCCGGCCTGGATCTTGTCGCTGATGACGTCGGCCAGCTCCTCCACGTTCATGTTGTCGCTGGCATAGACGTTGATGGTCACGCCGGCATTAACGCCCGCTTCCTCGCGGAAGATCATCCGCAGGTCGTCCAGGGCGCCGACGAACTCAGGCCGGCGCTCGCCGACACCGATGATGCTCGGCTGGCGGAAGATGCCGCCCTTGTCGTACCAGTCGATGCCGAGGTGAGGCACTTCCAGCGGGTTGAGGCTGAACTTGCCCTTCACCGTGAAGTGCGGCAGTTTGATCTCCGGGATCTTGATGGTCATCTTCTTGAAGAACTCGGCCATCTTCGCAGCGGCATCGATGACGCCGCCGATCAGTCCGGCGATGACCTTAAAGACAGGTCCGAGGACCGTCTTCAAGAAGTTCGCCACGGGCTTCAGGACGCCCATGAGGGCGTTCATGGCAGCGGGCCAAACAGTTCCCCACAGCTCAATGACCTTGACCACGTAGGGGATGATGTGCTGCTTGATCCAGTCCACGATGTCCATGAAGATGGGCAGGAGGAAGTCCTTCAGCCATCCCACGATGTTCATGATGACCGGGATGATGTTCTCCTTGAGAACGTTCCAGACAGTCGACATGATGGGGATCATGGTGTCCGCGATGAAGCCGCCAACCCACTCGATGATGGGAGTCAGGTGTTCCTGGAGCCAGGACACCACCAGCTTGACCGCCGGGATGAGTTTGGACCCGATGAAGGATGCGACCGAGTTGATGGCCCCGGTGATGTTCGCCATGCCGATCATGTCGATCATCTCCTGGAGGCCGCTCACGACGGTGGCCTGGAGGTTGCCGATGGCACCCTCGAAAGTGACGGCGCTGGTGGCCGCCTCCACCGCGATGGGCTGGTTGCCGATCTGCATGATGGCGGCGTTGAACTCCTCCGCGGTAATGGCGCCGCTGGAGAGGGCTTCTTCAAAGCTGCCCTCATAGGCTCCCATCTCAAGGAGAGCCTGCTTCATTACGCCGGCTGCGCCGGGGATCTGCCCGGTCAGCTGCTTCCAGTTCTCGGTGGTCAGTTTACCGACGCCTGCCGTCTGCGTCAGCACGGATGCGACAGACTCAAATGTCTGGGCGTTACCACCGGCTACCGCGTTCAGGTTACCGGCTGCCTCGGTCAGGGCCTCGAAGTTGTCCACGCCGTTGGCGCCCAGCTGAGCGACCGTGGAGGCGATGGTGTCGAGGTCGTAGACCGTGTCGTCCGCGTATTTCTTGATTGCCGCGGAGATGCCTTCTATCTCGTCTGCGCCGTACCCGGCGAAGCTCATCGTCTGCGCGAACTTATCCATGCTGTCGTGCGCCGCGATGGCCTCTTTGGTGAGGTCCTTCAGGGCGCCCCAGACGGCCTGGAGAGCGGACGAGGCGAGGTCTGCGATGACTCCGCCCATAATGGACCAGCCGCCGCCTGCCTTCTCCGCGTCCTTGCCGGCTTCCTCAGCTGCGTCGCCCGCCTTCTTGCTGGCGTTCGTGACGTCCTTGAGTTCGCCCTCGGTCTCGTTCAGTTCGTTCTGGTATGTGGCGTACTCACCCTTAGCCTGCGCGAGGGACGTCTTCGTCTTTGCGATCTCCGTCTCCTGGCGGGTGATCTGCGTGGTGAGCTTCTGCACCTCCGGAGAGGTGGCGCCGTATTTCGCCTTCGCATCCGCCAGAGCGGAGTTCATCTGGGCGAGGTTCGCTTCCTGCTGGTCGAGCTTCTTGGTCAGGGTGTCGACGCTCCGCGCCGCCTCCTGCATGAGCTGCTCCAGCAGGGACATTTTCTTTTTAGTGTCTTCCGCCTGGTCTCCGGTGCTGTCCAGTCCTCCTACGACGTTCTTCAGCTCCGCCGACAGCGCCTTCGAGGTCTGCTTTATGTTTTCAAGTTCGGCCTTAAACTCTTTGCCGCCGTCAACCTGGATCTTTACTCCGATGGATTCCATGCGCTACCTCAATGCAAGGATGTCGTCAAAGGACATCTTCTTCTTCTCCTTCGCCGCTCCCTTTGAAACGGCAAGACAGG
>Ga0310696_10004120_pt1 | contig 17918 bp, 14 predicted proteins | sample AusTroGonzalo_MG_4_FD_203885 | JGI IMG/M metagenome (GOLD analysis project Ga0310696, IMG submission 203885) | Bovine rumen microbial communities from tropical cattle in Woodstock, Queensland, Australia - Gonzalo_02 (v2) (version 2) | ecosystem: Host-associated > Mammals > Digestive system >...
ATGGCCGACTGGGTCACGGAACACCCCGGCGGAAAGGGATGCCTTCGCGAGGCTATCGAAACCACCCTCCGCGCCCAGAACAAATGGGTCTTCGACCCCGTCCTTTATAAGCAGCAGTTCTAGTATGGACCTTTGCGGCAAGCATATCATCCTGGGCAGCAATTCCCCCCGCCGGCGGGAGTTGCTCAAGGGATTGGACATTGACTTCGAGGTAGATACGCGCAACAACTTCGAGGAAAGCTTTGGGGCCGATGTCCCCTTCGACCAGGTCCCCCGCCTGATGTCGCTGGGCAAGTCGCACGGTTTCCATCGGCCTTTGGAGGAGGACGAAATCCTGATCACGGCAGATACCATGGTCATTCTGCCGCCCACGGCCACGGCCCCCGGAGAGATCCTGGGGAAGCCCAGGGACGCCGCCGACGCCTGCCGCATGCTGCGGGACCTTTCCGGCCGCAAGCACCACGTGACCACCGCCGTCACCCTGCGCGACTGCCGGAAGGAAGTCACCTTCGACGTTACCACCGAGGTCTGGTTCAAGGACCTCACCGAAGAAGAAATCTCCTATTACGTCGATACGTATAAACCCTTGGACAAAGCAGGCGCCTATGCCATCCAGGAATGGATCGGCCATGTGGGTATCACCCGCATCGAGGGCTCTTATTTCAACGTGGTGGGCTTCCCCGTCCAACGGGTATATGAAGCCCTGCAGGCTTTCCTTTAGCCTATGAACGCCTTCTCGCAAAGCATCTTACGCTGGTACGCCGAAAACGGCCGGGACCTTCCCTGGCGTCGGACGCGGGACCCTTACGCGGTGTGGCTTAGCGAGATTATCCTGCAACAGACGCGCATCGCCCAGGGCACGGCCTACTGGGAACGCTTTATGGAGCGTTTCCCTACCGTCCAGGATTTGGCCGATGCCAGCGAGGACGAGGTCCTGCGCCTCTGGGAAGGGCTGGGCTATTATTCCCGCGCCCGGAACCTGCACGCCGCCGCCCGGCAAATCGTGGAGCAGGGGGCCTTCCCCAACACGCTGGAGGGCATCCGTGCGCTCAAGGGCGTGGGCGATTATACCGCCGCCGCCATCGGCTCCATCTGCTTCGACATCCCCGCCGCCGTGGTTGACGGCAACGTCTACCGCGTGCTGGCCCGCCACTTCGGCATTACCACGCCGGTGGGCAGCACGGCCGCCAAGAAGGAATTCACCGCCCTGGCCCAGCAACTGCTGCCCCAGGACCAGGCTGCGGCCTTCAACCAGGGAATGATGGACTTCGGCGCCCTGCAGTGCGCGCCGCAGAATCCCGCCTGCCTCACCTGTCCCCTGCTGGGCAGTTGCAACGCCCACCGGACCGGCCGCGTGGAGCTGCTGCCCGTGAAGCAGCCGTCGGCCAAACCCATAGAACAGCACCTGACCTACGTCTACGTACGTTTTCAGGGAGAAACTGCCATCCGCCGCCGCGGCCCTGGCGATATCTGGCAGGGGCTTTACGAACCTTTGAACGAGCGCCCTTGTCATTCTGAGCGCAGCGAAGAATCTATTCTCGCAACAGGTGTCAAACACCAACTCACGCACCGCACCCTCCTTGCCGACTTCTACCTCTGGGAACCCGCGCAGAGACCGGAACTGCCCGAAGGCTACTTCTGGATAAAAGAAACGGAGCTTGACCGTTACGCCAAGCCCCGTCTGTTCGAATTGCTGCTCGATTACATCTTCCCCTGCTCTCCCAATTGAGAGTCCTTGAAACCGATGAAATAGAGCACACCGTCCAGGCCGATGGTGCTGATGCTCTGGCGGGCGCTTTGCTTCACGCGCGGTTTAGCGTGGAAGGCAATGCCCAAACCGGCCTCTCCCAGCATGGGGAGGTCATTGGCGCCGTCTCCCACGGCAATGGTCTGGGCCAGGTTCACATGTTCGGTCTGGGCGATGAGTTTCAGGAGGTCGGCCTTGCGGCGACCGTCTACGATTTCTCCCACATAGCGGCCGGTGAGTTTGCCGTCCTCTCCCACTTCCAGCTCGTTGGCATACACGTAGTCGATACCGTAACGACGCTGCAGATATTCGCCGAAGAAGGTGAATCCGCCGCTCAGGATGGCAATCTTGTACCCGCAGGTCTTGAGCACGCTCATCAGGCGGTCGGTGCCTTCGGTAATGGGCAGATGCTGCGCAATGTCCTCCATCACGCTCACATCCAGGCCCTTGAGCAGGGCTACGCGTTTAGTGAAGCTTTCCTTGAAGTCGATTTCCCCACGCATCGCGCTTTCGGTGATGGCGGCCACCTGCTCATACACGCCGTGGCGGCGGGCCAGTTCGTCGATGCATTCGGCCTGGATCAAGGTGGAATCCATATCGAAGCAGATGAGGCGGCGCATGCGGCGGTACATGTCGTCCTTCTGGAAGGAGAAGTCGATGCCGGATTCGGCGCTCATCGTCATAAGGTCTTCCTGCATGGTCTTTTTGTCTTCGGCCGACAGGAAGCCGCGCAGGGAGAATTCCACGCAGGCACGGACGTTCTTTTCCGGATGCTTGATGCTCATGCGGCCGGTAAGGCGCTTGATGGCGTCGATATTAAGGCCGTGGCGGCTGATGACCTTGGTGGCGGCGTGGATTTGGTCCGCGCTAAGGCTTCGGCCGATGATGGTGAGGATATAGCGGTTGCGGCCCTGGCGTCCGGCCCAGGCCTCGTAATCGTCGTCAGTTACAGGCGCAAAGCCGATGCTGATGCTGCCCAGTTCAGTAATCTTGAAAAGCAGCTCCTTCATTACCTGGCCGGAATGCTCTTCGTCGATGCGGATGAGGATGCCCAGCGTAAGGGTGCTGTGGATATCGGCCTGTCCGATGTCCAGGATCTGGGCGTCATATTTGGCCAGGATGGCCATAATCTCTGCCGTGAGGCCCACGCGGTCCTGACCGGAAATGCGAATTAAGATCTGTTCTTTTTTCATAACATACAAATTTAAGGAAAATTTGGTAAATTTGTAGCTTGAAACAGAGAAGATGACGCTATTAATCCTATATCTCCTCCTTACAATGGGCATTTCTTTCCTTTGCTCATTGCTGGAATCGGTGCTTATGTCCACCCCTATCTCCTACATCACCATGAAGGAGGAAGAAGGAGATAAGAACGCAGCGCTGTTCATGAAGTATAAACAGGACCCCGACCGTCCCCTCAGCGCCATCCTTTCCCTCAATACCATCGCCAATACCCTGGGCGCCGCCGCCGTGGGCCATCAGGCCACCCTCCTCACCGGAGACCACTGGTTCGGCATCGTGAGCGCCACCATGACCATCCTTATCCTGGTCTTCTCCGAAATTGTTCCCAAGACCATCGGCACGTCCCATTGGAAAAACCTCCTGGGGCTGGCCAAGATCATGCGCTTCCTGGTAATCCTGCTCTTCCCCATTGTCTGGCTCATCGAGAAACTGCACGACAGCATTTCCGGCGACGATCCGGACCTGAGCATTTCCCGCGAAGAAGTGAGTGCCATGGCCAATATGGGAGAAGAAGAAGGCGTGCTGGACAACTCCGAGAACAAGGTTATCCAGAATATCATCAAACTGGACGATATCAAGGCCTACGATATCATGACGCCGCGTATCGTGGCCGCCATCGCCTCCGAGAACATCACCCTGCGCCAGTTCTACAAGCAGGACGAACTATCCCACAACTCCCGCATTCCGGTGTACTCCGATTCTCCCGAGTATATCACCGGCTACGTCCTGCGTTACGACGTCCTGGAGAACCTGGCCGAGGACAAGTTCGACATGCGTCTCAGGAGCATCAAGCGCAAGATCGCGGCCTTCCACGAGGAAACTTCCGTGGGAGACATCTGGGAAAGCTTGCTCAAGACCAAGGACCAGATTGCCCTCATCATAGACGATTACGGCTGCTTCCAGGGCATCATCACGCTGGAAGACATTATGGAGACCATCCTGGGGATGGAAATCATCGACGAGAACGATACCATCACCGATATGCAGCAGTACGCCAAGGAGCGCTGGCTCAAACGCAAGAACCAGTATAAGCAGATCGTGCTGCCCGAAGAAGACGATGAGTAGGCTCTTCTTCAATCCTTTCACGGGCAAGTTTTTCCGTATTATCGCCAGAAGAAAACCCCGCAAGGCCCCTGTGAATGCAGAGGTAGAGGCTATGCGCGCTCAAGCAAAACGCGAATTGCCGCCCCGCCTGGCCCAGCTCGCCGCCCAGCACGGGTTCACTTATAATAAGGTGTTTATCAAGAACAATGTCTCCAACTGGGGCAGCTGTTCTTCTCTCAAGAATATCAATCTGAACCTGCGCCTGGTTACCCTGCCGGTCGAATTACAGGACTATGTGATGCTGCACGAGCTCTGCCACCTGAAGTATCTGAATCACGGTCCCGAGTTCCACGCCTTGCTCGAGTCCGTGTGCCCCGGACACCGGTCCCTGGCGCGTCAGATGAAGGAGTATAAGATCAAATGAAACGGGTTGCCATCATAGGAGCCGGAGCCGCGGGGTGCTTTTGCGCCGCGCTGCTGCGCGAGTGGGCCCCGGAACTGTCCGTCACCGTATTTGAGGCCGGAGCCAAGCCCATGGCCAAACTGGCCATCACCGGCGGCGGGCGCTGCAACCTGACCAACGACTTCCAGGGCATCCAGTCCCTGGCCGAAGCCTATCCCCGCGGCGAACGCGTGATGAAGCGTACCTTGAAAGTCTTCTCCCAGGAAGACACCATCGCCTGGTTTACCGCCCACGGTGTCCCCTGCGTCCTACAGGATGACCACTGCTGGTTCCCCCAAAGCCAGGACGCCATGGACGTCGTCCGCGCCCTGCAGCGTGCCATGAGAGGGGCAGATGTAAGGCTTAATACCAAGGTTATATCAATCTGTCATTCTGAGCGAAGCGAAGAATCTGGATCCTTCGTCGTTAAAACTCCTCAGGATGACAATTCCTTCGACTATATAGTCGTAACCACTGGCGGAGCGCCCAAGGGGCTTCCCTTCCTGGAGGGTCTGGAGCTGGAACTGGTACCGCCTGTGCCTTCTCTCTTCACCTTTACGGTTAAGGACGCGGCCCTGAACGCGCTTACGGGCTTGGTCCTGGACGCTCAAATGAGTTTGCAGGGCACGAATTTCAAGGCCCAGGGTCCCCTGCTTATCACCGACTGGGGCTTCAGCGGGCCGGCGACGCTCAAACTATCGTCCTACGCAGCCCGGCACTTGGCCGAAACGGGCTACAAGGGCACGCTGGCCGTCAACTGGCTCTGTGCCAACGAAGAAGAGGTGCGGGGGTGGCTGCAGCGGTCGGCATCGGCCCATCCTCAAAAACTGGTGTCCAGCGTACACCCCGTGCAGCAGCGTCTGTGGGATTACCTCGTGGCCAAAGCCGGCCTTCGGGAAGGCCACCGCTGGGCCGAACTGGGCAGCAAGGGCATGAACCGCCTTACCGCTGTGCTCACGCACGATACCTATCCCCTCTCCGGCAAGAGTAAATTCCGGGAGGAATTCGTGACTGCCGGGGGTGTCTCGCTCTCCAACATCGGCCTGAATTCCCTGGAATCCAAACAATACCCGGGCCTGTTTTTTGCAGGCGAAGTGCTGGATATCGACGCCATTACCGGAGGTTTCAACCTGCAGGCCGCCTGGAGTACAGGCTACGTCTGCGCAGAGTCCATTTTGAAATGTACACGTACCTGATCATCGCTGCGGTGGCAGCTGTCATTATTGCCGTCGTCATTACCTGGCTGGTCATGCATGCCAAGCTGGAAGCCGTAAACGCACAGCTGAAAAGTGAGAAAAAGCTGCAGATAATGCAGCAGGAGGCCTTTGACCGGCAGTTGGAGTTGGTCAAGAGCCAGTTGAACGCAGAGACAGAAAAATTGCTGAAGCAGCGGGAAGAAGCCTTGCAGAAGAAGGCCGAGGAAACCTTCCGCAACCTGGCCGGCCCGTTGGGCAAGGACCTCAAGGAGATGAAGGAATCCTTCGACGCCCAGAAACAGGCGCAGACCGCCGGCAACGCCAGCCTCAAGACGGCCGTGGAACAGGCCGTGAAGCACCTGCAGGACCAGACCTCCAGCATCGGCAGCAAGGCCGACAACCTGGCGCAGGCCCTCAAGGGCCAGAACAAGATGACGGGCATCTGGGGAGAAACCATCCTTTATAATATGCTGGTGGCCGAGGGCATGGAGGAAGGCCGCGATTTCGACCGCGAGGAAACCCTGCGGGACCAGCAGGGCAACATTGTCCTGAACGAGGACAGCGGCAAGCGCATGCGCCCGGACTACATCCTGCATTACCCCGATAAAACCGAGGTCATCGTAGACGCAAAAACCTCCATGGAAGCCCTTTCGGACTGGTATGCCACCGAAGACCCGCAGGCGCGGGAAGATGCCGCCAGGCGCAATCTACTGGCCATTCGGACGCAAATAAAGAGCCTTTCCGGCAAACGCTATCAGGATTACATCAGGGATGGCTACAAAACCCTGGACTACGTAATCATGTTCATTCCCAACTACGGCAGTCTGCAGCTGGCCAAGACCCTGGCGCCCAACATTTTCCAGGAGGCATACCAGCAGGGCGTCCTGCTCACCACCGAAGAGACCCTGATGCCCTTCCTGCGCATGATCCGTATTGCCTGGACCAATTACGACCAGGCCCGTAACCAGGAAAAGATTATCAAGGCGGCCCAGACCATGATAGACCGCGTGGCCGATTTCGCCAAGGCCCATGCCGCCATGGGAGACAAATTGCACGCTGCCCTGGACGAGTACGACAAAGTGAGCGCCAAGATTGGCGACTCGGGCAATTCCATTATAACATCGGCCAAGCAGCTCCTTAAGTTGGGCGTACCCAAGAACCCTAAGAAGCCGCTGCCGGATTCCGAAGAATAATCGGGATTACTGCTGCGCCAGTTTTTCCTTTACGGCAGAGATGCGGAAAGCAGCCTCGGGATACCCGGCCTGCTGCGCCTGCATGTAATAGGTAATGGCCTTCTCGTACATGGCCTCGCGGAACTCGGCCATTTTCTTCTTATTTTTGCGAAGGCTCATCTCGGGGGCTTCATCTCCCAGATCCTCAAAGTCGATTCCAGCCTGGAACAGCATCTGGGCTTGTTCGGCCAGCAGAGCCTGCAGGTTTTCCTGCTGGGCGGTGATTGTGGCAATCTGGGTTTCGATGGTGCCGCTTTGCTCGGCTATTGTCTGATGCTGGGCGCTGATGGTTTCGTCCTTGCGGCGAATCTCGGCCTTGAGTTCCTCAATTTCCTCCTCCTTCTGGGCAATCACCTTCTTGAGGCTGGCCACCATGCCGCGCAGCTGTTTGTTGCTCTTGGTGGCATTTTCCAGCTGGTCCATCTGCTCCTTGATATTGTCCAGGCCGTTTTCGATCTTCTCTACCTGGGTCATTTCGGCCGTGCCGTGCTCCAGGTCTGTACGAAGGGTAAGGGTACTGCCGCTAATCTGGGACAGCTGGTCCAGGATGTCGTCGATGGCCTTGGCCTGGGTGGCATATTCCTGACGGATAGCCTCGGAGCCGGCCTTGAGGTCTTCGTACTCCTTGGCCAAGTTGTCGTAATCCTCTTTGGATACGAATTTAGGGTCTTTACAGGCTGCAGCCAAAAGAAGAGTAAAGGCCAGCAGGCTTGCTATTTTGACAGTTCGCATAGGGATCCTCCTTTTTCAAAACTGATGGTTGTCTTTTTAAGACCGGGCGTGTAGGTTACAGAACCGGCACCCAGTTCTTCGGAAGTAACGGCAGCGTGCTCTCCCAGCTTGAAGCCGTAGAGAACAGGGCCGTAGACAGTAACGCGGGAAATCTGATATTCTCCCTGCGCAATCTCGGTAACGACGGCCGTCGAGTAACGGACGCTGTCGTCCAGGGTAGTCTTGAAGGTATAATTCCCCGGCAGCGTCTGAAGCACGTGAGCCGGGGCTTCGATGGGCAGATTTTTATTCTTGGGGGCGCATCCGGCCAGGCCGATAGCGACCAATGCAGCCAGTATGATGGTTTTTTTCATTGCCAGAGTTGGTTTATCGAGCAAATATAGTAAAAAAATGCGTATCTTTCGAAAAATAAACGAATATGGCAAGCAGCATCTGGACCTTAGTAAGAAGACTATTCAAGCAATACATCTATCTGGGAGACGATATCGACACCGAAAGTGCCGCCCAACGCATCAAGGGAGGCATCTGGTTCCGCGGCCCCAACGTCTGGATCCTTGCCTTCGCCATTGTCCTGGCCTCCGTCGGCCTTAACGTCAACTCCACGGCCGTCATCATCGGCGCCATGCTGGTGTCCCCGCTCATGGGCCCCATCATCGGAATTGGCCTGGGTTTCGGCACCAACGATGTAGACCTCCTGAAATCTGCTGGTAAGAACCTGGTGGTCATGGTAATCATCTCCCTGCTGGCATCCACCATCTTCTTCATCCTCTCGCCGCTGTCCCTGGTGAACCCCACCGAACTGGAAGCCCGCACCGCCCCTACCATTTACGACGTGCTTATCGCCCTCTTCGGCGGCCTGGCCGGTATCCTGGAAAACAGCCGCAAGGAACGCGGCACCGTGCTCTCCGGCGTTGCCATCGCCACTGCTCTCATGCCGCCCCTGTGCACTGCCGGCTACGGTTTAGCCAACCTGAACTTCCACTTCTTCTTCGGCGCCCTGTACCTGTTCCTCATCAACAGCGTCTTCATCGCCCTGGCCACTTACCTGATGGTCAAATACCTGCACTTCCGCCAGGCATCCAACGGCCTCCCGGAAATCACCCGCCGCAGGAAGCAAATCGTAACGGCCATCTTCATCCTCTTCCTTGTCCCCAGCATCTGGTCGGCCGTGGTCCTGGTAAAGGAAAACAATTACGAACGCAATGCCAGCTACTTCGTGGAAACCAACCGAGTCGTGGGCCCGCAGTCCTATATTTACGATTATAAGATCCAGGGTCGTCACATCGACATTGCCCTGGCCGGCGAACCCCTCACCGACAGCCTGCGTAATGTGTTCATTGCCAAAGCCGCCCAGGCCAACATCAAAGAGAGCAGCATCACCCTCACCGAACACACCTTCGGCATGAGCCAGACCCAGATGAACAGCCTCATCAACGAAATCTACACCCGCACCGACGAAGGAATGGCCCAGCACAACGCCCAAATGGCCACACTCCAGTCCCGCCTGGACAGCCTCTCCCTCCTCGTGGGTTCTCTAAGCCATCAGACCGATTCCCTGATGCAACTCATCGAACTCCCCCCTCTCCCGGAAGAAGAACTAGAAATCAAATAATAACAGCATATGACACTCGAAGAACAGATTCAGGAAGATATCAAGGCCGCGATGAAGGCCAAAGATACCGTAGCCATGAACGCTACACGCGCCATCAAAGGCGAGATCCTCCTTTTCAAGACTTCTGAAGGAGGTTCCAAGGAAGTCACCGACGCCGACATCCAGAAGATGATCCAGAAACTCGTCAAGCAACGTAAGGAAGCCGCCGAGCAATTCGTCGCTGCCGGCCGTCAGGAGTTGGCCGATAACGAACTGGCTGAAGCCGCCGTCATGGAGAAATACCTGCCCAAACAGCTTTCAGAGGCCGAAGTAGAAACCAAAGTCAAAGAAATTATCGCCGAAGTCGGCGCTACATCCATCAAAGATATGGGTAAAGTCATGGGCGCCGCCAACAAAGCCCTCGCCGGCCAGTCTGACGGTCGCACCATCTCCACCGTCGTCAAAAAGCTCCTGAGCTAAGCTATTTTGTACAGGATGCCCTATGCCCTTCGGGCGGCGTAGACGCCCGTGTCTTCGTGAACGGGAGGGGCCCAAAGCAGTCGCGAAGCGACAGCGCGTGGGAGGGATAGGGCCGTAGGCCCGTACCGACCCGAAGGGCATAGGGCATCCTGTAAGAAGAGATGAATAAACAAAAAACAGCCTCTGGGAAAACCAGGGGCTGTTTTTGGAGGTACCAAGCGGAATCGAACCGCTGTAGCAGGTTTTGCAGACCTGTGCCTAACCACTCGGCCATAGTACCAGAACGGGAATGCAAAGTTAGCAGGAATTCCCGAATCTACAAAAAAACTTACAGTTTATTGAGGAAATAGTCTACAAGGCGGTCGCGGCTGTCCTTGGTAACCAGGTATTCATTGTGGTTGCAAGGGATGAACAGGACCTCGCAGTCGGGGTAACGGAACTTCCAGCGCTGCTCGCTGGTATTATGTTCGGCCAGTTCCCGTTTAATCACCTCAGGATCCTTCATAGTACCGGATACCGGACTCATACCCGTATAGGATTCGGCAAGGATGGCCGTGACGGGGCCGTTGTAGGTTTCTACCGGCATAGTCTCCATCAGGTAGATATCAACCTCGGCACGACGGGCGTTGCGGTCTTCGTTGAAGAACGGGAAGTAATAGGACTTGATGGTGAGGCGCTGCAGGCTCATGTCGCGGTCCAGTTCCCCGTCCAGCACAACCACACGCGGTTTGTAGTCGGAGTTATTATAATACCTGCGGGCCAGGACCAGTCCCTGTTCGCCGCCTACGCAGAAGCCTACGATGGCCTTGATCTGGCGGGTTTCGATCACTTCCTTCACATATTCCTCATAGATATCGACCAGGGACTCCAGATTGGTTACCTTGTCTTCCAGGACGGTATGATAGGATTCGATGGCGAAGATGGCGTATTTCTTGGACACTTTCTCGGCCCATTCTCCAAAGATGAAGGAGAAACTGGTCATACCGCTGATCACGATGAGGACCGGCTTGTTTGGATCGTCGCCGGAATGGCCGTACCAGAAAGCGTTGGGGTGCTTTTCGGCAGCCATAATCCTGCGGATGGTGCGCAGGGAATAGAAGTCATTTGCGGTGAGGTGAATACCTGACATCCCCATCTCCACAGAGAGCTGCATGATGTGCAGCGAGGTAATGCCCACATCGTTCAGAAGGTCGGCGTCGATATTGACGCTGGGCAGGCCGATGAGATTGGCCACGGCCAGCATGAGCAGTTCCTCGTGGGGCGTCAGAGGGCCATCGTTGGTGATGATGGGATCCACCGCCTTGTTCACCAGGGCGCTCTTTTCAATCTTGCCGTTGATATTCAGCTTGAAATCGTCCACCTGGTTCCAGAAGGTTGGCATCATGTATTCGGGCAGCAGTTTGCCCACATTCTTCCGGATTTCGTTCAGGTTCTCGATTTCCGGAGCGGTGCGCACATAGGCTACGATATACTTCTCGTTTCCAACCTCTTCCAACTGCACAAAGGCGCGGAGCACGCCTTCCTGCCGCTCGATGAGCGTACAAATCTCCCCCAGTTCAATCCTATAGCCGTGCAGCTTGATCTGCGAATCTTTCCGGCCGATATAATTGAAGCTGCCGTCCTCGTTCAGAGTCACCAAGTCTCCGCTGTGATAGAGCCGGGACACATCGATCCCGTCGTGCTCCTTCTCGTACGGATTCTCGAAAAACATCTTCTCATTGAGTTCGGGACGGTTCCAGTACCCGTTGGTAAGCTGCATGCCGCTAATGAGCAGTTCGCCCATTTCGCCGGGTGCAACCAGCTTTCCGTTTTCGTCGGCCACATAGCACACGACGCCGGGCACGGCCTTGCCGATGTTGCGCCAGTCGTCCGGTCCCTCAATTTCGTGGGTGGTAGTCACGATGCTTTCGGTAGGGCCATAGCCGTTCACAAAACGGTAGGGATACTTTCCGGCAATCTTGCTGGTAAGGCTGTGCGGAATGGCCTCACCGCCGGCCGAGAGCGTATCCATGGCCGGGAAATCGTAATCGGGGAACACAGCCAGCAGGGACGGCGGCATAAAGGTATAGGTAATCCCCTTCTCCTTCATGAGCCGGTACACCAGCATGGGGTCGTGCTTATCCTCACGCTGGGCGATGACCAGAGTGCCGCCGTAATAGAGCGAGGCAAAGATCTCCAGGACAGAAACGTCGAAGCTGATGCTGGCGAACTGGAGGACTACAGACTTCTCGCTGATATTGAAGTTGTCGGGCAGACACACGGTCTGCATATAGCTGTACAGGGTTCTGTAAGACTGCGAAACGCCCTTGGGTTGTCCGGTGGTACCCGAAGTATAAATCATGTATGCCTCGGACACTCCCCTGCTCAACACCGGCAGAGTCTCCATCTTGGGCGTGGCCATCAGTTCCTGGATATTTTCGGCCGAGATGAGCACGCTCAGTTCGGCGTCCTTGCAAATGAAATCCCGACGCTCGCGGGGCGTTTCCACGTCGATGGGGACGTAAGCGCAGCCCATCTTGATGGCAGCAAGGATACAGGGCACGAAATGCTCGTTCCGTCCCAGGGTAATACCCACACGGACGGGAACATCGCTGCGTACTTCCTGCTGCTCCACAATCCGGGCAATACCCGAAGCGATATGGCAGGCCATATCGTCCATCTGGGCATAGGTAACTTCCTTCTCGCCCATGATGTAGGCGACCTTGTCCGGATGAGTTTCGATGATCGACGCCAGCTGCTTGGCAAGTTTCTCGAAATAGATATCCATCGTAGCTTAAGCTTAGAATTTTATACTAACATGACCGATAAACCAGCGGCCGGCCTGCTGCATAGGGGCTACGCTGGAGCCGCCCTGCAGATAGGATGTATTGGCAAGGTTGTACACATTGACGCCCACCTCCATCTTCCAGAAGGCATAACTGGCGCCCATATCCAGAATCACGCGCGCCGGGATGTCGATAACCTGTTCGGGGAAACCAGGCAGCGCATAGAGCGATTTCTGGGCCGAAAGGAAGTTTGCATGGGCATTCACCTTGAGGCCGGAGATAATTTCCCAGGATGCAGCCAGGTTAGCCTGGACATCCGGGATATTGTAAACGCTGTGATTGATGATGCTGAAGTTCTGGGAGGCAAGCACGCGCTGCCAGGTAAGATTGCCGTCCACCTTGACGCGGTTGCCCGAATATCCGGCAGCCACTTCTACACCGCCGCTGGTAAGGCTACCGGCGTTGGTGTTACCCAGTTCACTCTGGATGATGAAATTGTCGGCCTTGTTGATGAAGCCGTTCAGGTCCATCTTGACCCGGGGAATGAGTTTGCCGTCGCTATAAAAGGACAGCTGCCAGGAGTGCAGGTACTCCGGAGAGAGGTCATCGTCTCCAAAGTTGATGTCCAGGGTGTTGTTACGATAGAAATAAGGAGCATCCACGAACGCCTTGGAATAACTGAACTTGGCGCTCCACTTGGGACGGGAGTAGATCAAGGCGACACGGGGCGACAACACGTGCAGTTGCTTTCCGCTGGAACGGGCCTTGAAATCGTAGCGCAGGCCGGCGTTCAGGACCACGTTCCGCCAGGTGTGCTTGAGCTGGAAATAGGCGTCGGCACTGGTCTCCTGGCCGGTATGGAGCACCTTGACATCATTATAAGTCTTGAGGATGAGGTCGTAATCGATGCCCTCCAGATAGGAAGCATCGGCCAGATTGAAACGGTTCACCTGGCCGCCGACCATCAGGAAGCCCGAATGATTCTTGCCAAAGGAGTAGCTGTAACTGCCCTGACCCGAGACACCGTAGGTATATTCGTTCCATTTAACGCTCTGGAACACTTTGTCGTAGAGTTTAAGCGTAATACCCTGGGTGCCGTTGGGGTACACGTCGTTGCCACCGGTTCCGATTTCGGGGATGTCCCCGCAAACCTGGTAACGCTGCTGGTCCTGCGAGTCAAAGCTGGCCGACAGTTGCCAGGCGAAGTTGCCGCTGTTGTCGGAATACCCGAGTTCGGCATGCTGCGAGCCAATGGCATAACCGGGTGCATTCCCGTTGAGCTTGCGGTATTGGTCGTACTCGTAGGTAGTGAAGAAATAACTGAGGGTAAGCGGAGCCACCGTCTTGGCAAAACGGCGGTTGTACAGCAGGTGAAGCTTGTTCCACTTGAGAGCCACACCCAGGTCGTAGGACGGGGTCTTGTTATAACCGCCGATGGTCATATCGCCTTCCATGGGCATGGCGGCGTAAGGCTGCGAATCCCAGTCACCGGTATAATGCACCTTCTGCCCGTCGGCCCGGTAAATGCTAGCCCAGCCCAGGACATCCAGCGAGAGATAACTCTTGCCGAAGAGGATGTCTCCGCGCAACTGTCCGTAATTGCCGCCGCTCACCTTGGCCGAGAAACCGTCTACCTCGGAGCCTTCCTTGGTAATGATGTTCACCACACCCGTGAGAGCCACGCCGCCGTACAGGGACGAGGCAGGGCCTCGCAGAACCTCGATCTGCTTCACCTTTTCCAGGCTTATGGAGAAATCGGGGCTGGCCGTATTGGTGGAATAACTGTTGAGCCGGTGGCCGTTGAGCATAATCAGGATCTTCTCCTGCCCCGAAGAATAGATTCCTCGCATAGCGACGTTCATCTCCTCGTTGCTGGCAATGTCCGTCATACCGGGCACATACGCCACCAGGGCTTCCTTCAGGGTTCTGGCGCCGATATTCTTGAGCATGTCCTCGGTGATGAGCGTCACCGGAACCGGGGCTTCCTCGATGGATTCGGCCTGTTGGGATGCCGTGGTAATGGTGGCTGCCTTACCGGCCTTGAGGCGGTTCACAAGTTCGGCAAAACGCGGGACGTCGTTATATACACTATAATAAGGGTCTACCTGAAGCAACTTGCTCACCCAGGATGCGGCCACCTGCTGCTTGTCCATATTCAGGTTGCTCAAAGCCAGTAGCCTGTACACGCCAATTCGCGCCTCCCCGGTGAAACTGCCCGCCGACTGGCTCAGGAGGGAATCGGCCTTTTGGAACAGACCGTACTCGTAGGCCTCCTGCGCAGCCTCGAAGATGCGCATATTATCCTGCGCCTTCACCAGATGCGGGAAGGAGAGAATGAAGAGGGCGACTATGTATCCTTTGATTCTCATTTGACAGTCTTTACGGGAATGATGAACGTAAATGTGCTTCCAACATTGGGCTCGGTCTCGACCAACAACTGGCCGTTATGGTTCTTGGTAATGATATCGTAAGTGATACTCATTCCCAGGCCCGTGCCCTGGCCGGCTGGTTTGGTAGTGAAGAAGTTCTCGAAAATCTTCTGCTTTACCTCGGGCGTCATCCCCATTCCGTTATCGGTAATGTCGATGCGCAGTTCTTTCTCGTCTTTCAGGGTAACCGTCACCGAAATGGTGGGTTTGTAATCGGGCCCTTCCTTGGCGGTCCTTTCCTTCACCGTGTAGCAGGCGTTGTTCATCACGTTCAGGACAGCGCGGCTCAGGTCCTGAGGGACCACCATCACCCGGGGCATATTCTCCTGGATATTCTCCTGGATGGAAATGTTGAAGTTCTTGTCGTTGGCGCGCATGGCGTGGTAACTAAGCCATACGTATTCGTGGACCAGTTGGCCGATATCGGTAGGAAGCATTTCGCCGGCCTTCCCGCGGCTCTGCAGCAGGATGCCGCGGATGATGCTGATGGCGCGCTCACCGTGCTCCTGGATCTTGCTCAGGTTCTCCCGGAGGTCGGCCGATATATCCTGGAGGTCGTTGACGTCATTCTCGCCCAACTTGTCTGCACATCCGTCCACAATGTCCTGCAAGTCGTCCAGCAGGGTGGCCGACATCTTGCTGAAATTGATCACGAAATTGAGAGGATTCTGGATTTCGTGGGCAATACCGGCGCTCAGAAGGCCCAGGGAGGCCATCTTTTCCTGCTTGTTCAACTGCTGCTTCAGGTATTCTACCTGTTGTTTCAGGTCTTGAATTTCCTCTTCCATAGTAAACGGATATCTTAAGCCAAGTTAATTACAAATTCGGTATATTCGTCCTTCACGGATTCTACCGTAATATTACCGCCGCAGTCGTGCATGGCCTGCTGGCTCAGGTAGAGACCTACACCGGGGGCTTCTGCCGTGGGCTTGGTGGTAAAGAAGGGATCGAAGATCTTGTTCAGGATGCTGGATTCAATGCCGATACCGTTGTCGTAGACCTTGATGGCCACGCCACTCTTCTCTTCTACCGTAAGCCGGATGACGGGAGCGTACTCCCCTCCCTTTTCGGCCTTCTTCTTCACGGCATACAGGGCGTTGGCCAGCATGGACATAAGCGACTTGGCCACTTGCTCGGCCACTACATCCCGCATCACAGGATCTGCGGGACGCTCGCAATCTACCTGGATGTGCAGAGCGTCGATATCCTGGGCGCTGTACTTTATAAAGCGCTCTACACACTGCTGGCACAGCAGGGCGAGGTCGGTGGATTCCAGTTTGAGGGAACGTTCCTTAAGCATCTCCTCCATCGCCTTGAGGGTGCGCGTAGTGGAGATTCCGTGCTGCTCGATCTTATCCAGATTGGTGGTCATCATATCCAACACGTCCACGGAATCCTCGTAAGTATCGGGTGTAATATGCTCTTTTTCATCCTCAATGTTCGCCCGCAGTTCCTTGGACAGACCCAGGGTAAGATGAGCGAAATTGTTGATGTAGTTCATGGGGTTCAGGATGCGGTCGATGAGGCCCTTGGTCAGTTTACCGATGGCCGCCTCCCTTTCCTGACGCAGCAGCTGGTTCTGGGCCGACCGCAGCTCCTTCGTACGTTCGTCCACAATAGCCTCCAGCCGTTGCTGCTCCTGGGCCATACGGTGCATACGCAGGCGGAACAGCAAGTATACCCCAAACACAATGGCGAAGAGGTACAAGAGCATGGAATACCAGCGCATATAGAACGGATACGGATTTCTGAGGATGTACGGTCCGTTTTCGCTAATCTGTCCGAAGGCATCCCTGGAACGGATGGAGACCTGATAGCTGCCATAACCCATATTGGCGAAAAGATACTCCTGCTGTTCGCTCCATTTGGACCAGTCATTCTCGTCTTTCAGGCGATAGCTATATAGCGTTTGGCCGATGGGATCCTGCTTGTCGTTGGCAATGCTCAGGGAAAGGTTTCCCTGTTCGAAGGAGAACTGGCGAACGTGAAGCACGGGTTCGAAGCGCTTGGCCGTGCGGCATCTGTTCAGGTCGAAGCGAAGCAACTCCTGGTTGTCTCCAATCCAGGCAATTCCGTCCTGGACCAGCATGGCATTTACCTTGAAATCGGTAAAGGGAGCCATCCAGACCTGCATATCTTCGGGCGCGGTGTCGCAATATAAGCCCACGCCGGCACCGTTGCAGCGCCAGACATTGCCCTTGGAATCCTGATATTCAAACAGTTTGGAAATGGGGCCATTGTCCTTCTTCTCGAACGTCTTGCCGCCATTTGCCAGGTAATGATACTCGCCGGAAAGCGTCATGGCCCACATCCCGTCGTCATCCTTCTTGAACTGGGTAACGCTGGGAATTTCGGCCAGGTTCCGAATCTCCTTACCGGGATACAGATGGCCGATGTGCTCCAGTTCGCCCACCAGATAGGAACCATCGGCCAGGGGCGCGATGGAAAGGGCAAAATTGTTGCTGAGTTGACGCACATTGCCCTTGGCGTATTCGTAAACGCCGTCGGAAGTAGCCACGTAGATGGTTCCCTCCGGTCCCTGGGCGATTTGCCAGCAGGCGTGGTTGATGCGGGAAACCTTGACGAAACGCTGGCCTTCCAGCCTGTACAGGCCCTGGAACGTTCCCACCATCAGGTCGGGACCGCACATGGCGATGCAGGAAATCTGGCCGCGGAGGCCTTCCTTATCGGTAAAGTGGGTATAAATCTCGGAAACGGAGATGCTGAAAACGCCGTTGTCGGTGGCGCCCCACACCGTTCCCTTGCCGTCGTAGGCAAGTTTGGTGATACTGTTGGAGCACAGTCCGTTCTCCACGTTGATGCGCCAGATTTCCTGACCATTTGCATCTACGGCCACTACGCCTTCGGTGGCGGTGGCCAGGAGCGTACGGTTGTCGGAAAGTTTGAGGCGCTGATATACTTCGACTTCGTTCCAGCGGTCTACCTTGGTCTCGGTGCGGCGTCCGCTGCCAATGACCTGCGTATAGGAAACGCTGATGGAATCCCCTTCAAAGGCCT
>Ga0310696_10004122_pt1 | contig 17915 bp, 18 predicted proteins | sample AusTroGonzalo_MG_4_FD_203885 | JGI IMG/M metagenome (GOLD analysis project Ga0310696, IMG submission 203885) | Bovine rumen microbial communities from tropical cattle in Woodstock, Queensland, Australia - Gonzalo_02 (v2) (version 2) | ecosystem: Host-associated > Mammals > Digestive system >...
TACAAGCATCAATATCCTTCTGCTCATAAGCATCCTTTAAAGCTGTGAGTCCATTTTCAAGTTCAGATTTCTGCTCATCTGTGATTTTATCACCATACTCTTCAATCTGTTTCTTGGTCTGGAAAATAGTTGATTCAGCAGCATTCAATGTCTGAACCCTTTCAAGTTCCTTCCTATCAGCTTCTGCATTTGCTTCTGCTTCCTTCTTCATTCTCTCAATTTCTGCATCACTCAAACCAGAACTACCCTCAATCCTTATGGACTGTGCCTTTCCTGTTCCCTTATCTGTTGCAGATACAGAAAGAATACCATTTGCATCAATATCAAACTTTACTTCAATTTGCGGAACACCTCGTCTTGCAGGAACAATACCATCAAGATGGAAAATACCCAACTGCTTATTGTCATTTGCCATTGGTCTTTCACCCTGAAGAACTCTAATTTCAACAGAAGGTTGATTATCAACCGCTGTACTAAACACCTCTGTCTTGGTTACAGGAATAGTTGTATTAGCATCAACCAACTTGGTAAACACACCACCAACAGTTTCAATACCAAGTGAAAGAGGAATAACATCAAGAAGAAGGATGTCATTCATACCACTCTCACCATTAAGAATAGCACCCTGGATAGCAGCACCACAAGCAACAGCTTCATCTGGATTGACGGTCTTGTTAGGTGCTTTACCAAAGAGTTTTTCAATCTCATTCTGGATTGCAGGAATACGGGTTGAACCACCAACAAGAATGACCTCATCAATACCATCAACCTTCAACTTTGCTTTATTCAAACAAGACTTACACTTATCAATAATCCTCTTAATAAGTTCATCTGACATCTCTTCAAACTTTGCTCTTGAAAGAGTCCTTATAAGATGTACAGGAGTGTTGTCAACACTTGTAATATAAGGAAGATTAATTTCAGTAGTTGTTGAAGATGAAAGTTCAATCTTAGCTTTCTCTGCTGATTCTTTAAGTCTCTGCATTGCCATAGAATCCTTTGAAAGATCTACACCATTTTCAGACTTACACTCTTCAACCAACCAGTTAACAATAACCATATCAAAATCATCACCACCAAGATGTGTGTCACCATCAGTAGCATTTACTTCAAACACACCATCAGCAATGTCAAGTACTGTGAAGTCTGTGGTACCACAACCAATATCAGCAACAATAATCTTCTGGTCTTTGTCAGTGTTTATACCATATGCAAGTGAAGCAGCAGTGGGTTCATTGATTACTCGAAGAACATTGAGACCTGCAATCTCACCAGCATTCTTCACAGCCTGTCTCTGTGTATCATTATAATAAGCAGGGCAGGTGATGATAGCATCTATAACAGTCTCACCAAGATAATCCTCAGCTGTCTTCTTCATCTTCTGGAGAATCATTGCTGAAAGTTCCTCTGGTGAATAGAGTTTACCATTGATGTCAACACGGACCATTCCATTAGGACCCTTGACAACTTTGTACTGTGCCCTTTCAACCTCTTCCTTCACATCATCATACTTCTCACCCATAAATCTCTTGATGAATGATACAGTCTCCTTTGGAAACATAACTGCCTGACGACGTGCAGTGTCACCAACCTTGATTTCATCTTTTGTAAATGAGATGACAGAAGGCGTAGTTGTTTTACCTTCTGAATTAATAATGACCTTTGGCTGACCACCTTCTACAACTGCAACACAGGAGAATCCAGTTCCAAGGTCAATACCTACAATTTTTTTTGCCATACTTAATTAAACTTTTTAAATTTTATATACTATTGACTATCTACAATTAGCAGAAGTCTCTTATTTCTCAAATCTAAATATAACAAAAATGGTGGAAAACTTATAAGTTTCCACCACTCAATATATTACATATATTTTATTTAATCTTTTTCTTTTCCTCATCCTCATCCTTCTCTTTTTCATCCTTCTCTTCTTTCTCCTTTTCCTTATCCTTCTTAATCACTTCCTCTTCTTCAGGAGTATCCTTATCATCAAGTACACTCTTCTTGTCATCATCATCCTCTATCTCATCATCAATCTCATGTACTTTCTTCTTGGTTTCTTTCTCCTCTGAATGAACTTTCTTCTCTTCCTCCTTCTCCACTTCCTTTACTGGAGTAGTCTTCTTTACTTCCTCTTCCTCGTCTTCTGATGTGTGTACAGGTTTTGAAACAGGTTTGGTAGAAGGTTTAGTACTACCATCAACAGGTTTTACATTAAGAATCTTTATGAACTTGAATGACCTGAAACTTCTCCATCCTTCCTTATCCAAATCATAATAAACCATCTGGTGTTCTGGTCTTGGAGCACCACCCTTCAATTTTGGAAGATAACTTGGATGAAGTGTACCATGTGCTGTCCTTATCTCACCATTTCTTTTCTTAAACTTGAAGGTGATGATATTGTCACGAAGTTCCTTTCGCATTCGCTTCCTGGCAGACATATTAAGAACACCATGTACCTCCCTTTTGAGTTTCTTCAAGCTGGCCTCATTAATAATATAACTTCCAAAATCTAATATCATCATTTATTCTGTTCTATATATATAATATGTTGTTCCATCAACTTCTTCAGTTCTCTCAACACCATCATAACCAGCAATCATAGATTCAGGACCATCTGCTCCTATAATCTTCTCTGCAAGTTTTCTGGTGTTAATATGATTCTCAATTTCTTCTGTACCATATTGAAATATATATTCTTCAACATAATCATCAATATCACCCATCTTCTTTTCAACATACTGGTCTTTATAATCCTCTACATCAAACTTTGGTAATGTATGGTCAAGGTCTCCATCTTCATCAACTTCAAAATATTCTTCTGTATCCTCAATGATTTTCATTCTTAATAATTCTTCAATTGCATCTTCTTCATTCATATCATCATATATATATTCATAAGATTCCTGAAGACAATCCTTGAACCAGTCCTCATCAAACCAATCAGATCCAAACATATTTCTCCACCTCCCTATGTCTTCCTTACTTGGTTTTACTTCATCTAAAAAATTTTCCTCCATATCAATTGCATAATCAACAGCATCATCCCTATCAAAGAAGAGTCTCCATTTATCCCATTGACTTGTACTGAAATCAATCCATTTTGACCTGACATCAACAGTCATATCATAGAAATTATCATCATCCCAACTATCATTGTTATCAGCATCTCTCATAAATGCAATCAATGGTTTAAGTTCATGTTCTGTTCTCAATGATGCATCTGGTTCAAAACACCTTGTCATATTTACAACCTCTTCTGATTCAGGATCATATTTATAATATATATCTGTACTTTCATTTGTTATAATAGCAATAGTAATACCATTCTCAAAAGTATATGTATATCCATCTTCAAACTCAACCAAATCTCCATCTAAAAATGCATCATTACCTATAATAAGAACTGTACCATCTTCAAGTTTACCTATCTTTCTACCATCCTCTTTTCTAACATCACCAACACTTCTCTTATGAATATCAGACCAAACAGATTCATCCAAAAAATCATCTATTTTCTTGACAAAATTCTCATTCATATGATAACCTTTAAGAAAATAATGAAAGTCTGTATACTTATGATCTCTACCAAATAATCTGATAACTCTATCTGAAATCATCCTGGCATCCCTCATATCATAGAAATTAAGACTGTCCTTGTTAAAAGAACCAAATAGTTTAGTGATTGTCTCATCTCTTTCAATGATGTACTTGATATTGTTCTTCTTATCATCAACAATTAATCCACCACCCTGTGACTTTGCAAAATAAATCTGGTCATTTTTCTTTGGTTGCATTGTACCAGTCTTATGGTCAAACTCAAATTTCATAACATAATATAGATATATAAGTTATTTATGGGTAAGACATAAATATCATATAATATATCACATTATGAAAAATATATTTGAATTTAAGGAATATAAAGACTTCAAGAAATACATCAAGGAGTCATTGGATAAACATATGTTTGATGATGACCCTGGTGTTGATTTTGATGAGCACTGGGAAAAGGTAAGTAAAGAAGACCCAGCATACAAATACATTACAGAAAGAATACCAAGACAGAAACTTAATAACAGTGGTGAAAACAGACAACCAACAGTAAGTGATGTTTTCAAGGCAGATGACCACTATATTGCATACATCTATGGTGGAGAGAATGGTCCAGGTAACTGGAAAAACTATTCAAACTTTTTAAGTGACCTGTTCCAAAACCTTAACCAAGCCTGGATGATTGATTTGTCAAATGACTGTGCTGATGATGTATGGACATTAAGAATGGGATTTGATATAAAAGAAAAAGGAGACAATTAAATGTCTCCTTCTTTTTTCTTATGTGGTTTACACACATACACATCCAAAGAATATGTTGTTGATTCTCCATATGGATTCTCACCACCTTCTTTCTTGATAGAATCCTTGAACATATCTGTAATCTGATATGACATTGCTTCTGTCAACTTCCTCTTAATCATATCTTCCATATAATTAAAATTCCGCATTTCCCTTAACTCATAATTGGAAATCTGATGTTGAACCCGAAGATGTTCAATATGATTCTGATCATACATTGTAACATTCATTGGTTGACCAGTAAGAGGAATAATCATAGTTTCATCCCTATAAGTATTATGGTCTAACTTGTCTGCCAACCCAAGAAGCCACTTTGTCATTTTACTTTTTAACTTACTCATATCTCAAATTCAAAAGGATAATACATCAAATCATAGTTCTCATTCTTCAAAGATACATTGACCAGTTTCTTTCCATCAAGTTCAACAGGATTGTGCTGCCCGGAATGTACATGACCACAAAGTGCATACTTGAAGTCCCTGGTCTTCAATGCTTCTGCCAATGACTCTGAACCATAGTTGGAACCTGTGTTGAACTGACCACCCTGGATAACCTCACCAAGTCCTTCAATCTTTGGAGGCATATGGGTGATAATCACATCACACTTCTTTGGAATGTTGTTCCACTTACTCTCCAAAGACTCATCTTCAAGATAGAATGCCCAACCCTTAAGGTCTTTGATCCAAGGAGTACCATAAAATCTCCTACCTTCATATTCATAAGATGAGTCACAAAGGTAAACCAACTTATTATACTTACTCCTCAAATTACCAGGAAGAAGTTTCTTAATAACATCAGAAGCAGATCTCCACTTGTACCTACTATAATCAAGAGTCTTCTCAATAAGTTTCGTATGAATATTCTGTAAGAAAAAATCATGATTACCTGCTACCAGGATAAACTTCTTACAAGGTAGTGACTCAACCCAAGGAAGGAACACCAAACAGAACCAGGATACCATTGATTCTGGTTCAATCTGGATATCAAGAGGACTGATGTCACCTGCACAACAGACAACATCACACTCTGGTAACTGTGGGAGGTCACCATGCAAGTCTGATATTCCAATTACTTTTAACTTCTTCTCTTCCATATTACTTTGATTTATCAGAAAGGATATGGGCTTTCATCATATTCTCAATCTGTTCCTTACATCTTTCCTTTGAAGGAGTGTTGTCCTTCAAAATGTGATTATACCTGTGAAGTAAATACTCAAGGTCTACAAAAAAGTTTCTCATAACACATTATATTACACATATCAAAAATAACAAAAGAGGAAGACTTTTACAAGTTTTCCTCTTCTTTTTTTATTCTTTCCTGTATGATTTTGTAATAATCCTCATTCAACTCAAACCCAATGTAGTTCCTTCCTGTTCTGATGGCTGCCAGAGCAGTTGTGCCAGAACCCATACAATTATCCAAAACAGTGTCACCTTCATTGGAATAAGTCTTTATCAACCACTCAATAAGTTCAACTGGTTTCTGTGTAGGATGGACCTGGTCCTGTCTCCTCCACTTCTGTTGGAACTCCAGTACACTATCTGGGTATCTGAATCCTTCATTTACACTGACCACCTCTTTCCTATTGAAACCAATATTATGATTATTGATATCAACTTCTGAAATCCTATGGGTCCTCTTATATGGTTTACCCTTCACCATCTGTGGATTATAGACTGTCTTCCCACCATTCCTGGAAAAGATACTGATGTTCTCATGCTTGGAGATAGGTCTGTACTTGGCACAGAAAGCAGAACCAGACTTTGACTTCTTCCATATCAAATCATACTTGTACCACTTCAGGTTACTCATCCTTAACATAGAACTGAATGGTTCTGTACCAAAGAGAACAATGGCACCATTATCTTTGATGATTCTCTCATATTGTTCCCATAGTTTATCAAAAGGTATGAGTACATCCCAGGAACAGGATGTGGTACCATAAGGAAGGTCACAAATAATACAGTCAATGAACTTGTCAGGGATATCCTTCATCCCTTCAAGACAATCCATATTATATACCTTATTGAGTTCAATCATACAATAAAAATAACAAAAGGTGAGAACCAATCTCACCTTTCATCTTATAACTCAATTTCTTCTCCAACTTTCAAATCAATAATCCTTTGATTTGTACTTCCTCGAAATGCAAGTGAAGTATCTCTCTTTGTACAATCATACATTCCATCTACAAGAATGTCACCCAATTCCAGGATGTCTTTGAAATGTTCCAGACAATACTCATATGTGTAACCTGTGTAAATCCACACATCCTTACTGTTACCAAACTTTTCTCTAAAATGTTGTAGAAGTTCAAGTACACCATCTGGACTGTCCAATGGATCTCCACCACTTAATGTAAGTCCTTTTATATATGGTTCATCAATCTCATTAAAAAGAACTGCTTCTACCTGTGGTGTAAATACTTTTCCAGAATTAAACTTCCAAGTCTGTTTGTTGTGACAACCTTTACAATGATGAGTACAGCCAGATACCCACAAAGTCACTCTACATCCCAAACCATTATTTACATCTGATGTGGTAATACTTTCATATTTCATTTTACAAACTTATTTCTTTAATTTTATTATTCCCTTTGTGTATCCATCTGGAACAGAATCAGGATAAAACATTCTATTTTCAACACCATTATTATACCAATTCATCCCTGGTTTCCTTCTTGGTGTTGTTGGAAGCATACCCTCTACAAAACCTTCTGGACACTCATGTGCTTGAGTTTGTATAACACCATTATTATACCATTTACTTCCAGATATTGTTTTACTTATTTTTACACGACATTCTTCACTAACTTCATGTCCCATCTTTGCAAGAGATATATTCTTATTCCTTGTTAAAGACTCTTTCCTATTTTTACCAGACTGTGATAATCTTTTCCTATACTCATCAGAATTAAATACTGAATTTGGATCTGACCATATGGTTTTTAACTTTTTAGAAATCCTTCCTTTATTTTCTTTTGATAGTTTTGTACCATATGCATAATTATTCTCACCACACAAATATGTACCATCACCTTCACGAGTAAGATTATATCCTATCTTTTTGTTCATTGAGTTTAAAGTACTTATCCAATATTTCTCTTTTTCATTCAATTCATCAAGAGTTTCACAAGTACAAATGAGTTCTCGTGTAAAATTTTCAACACCATACTTATTAATAGACCTCATTATATAACTACCACTACACCAATATGATTCATCAATTTCAGGTTTATCATACTTATGTTTACCTATATAAATCTTTCCATTAATCTTGTTAGTTATCTTGTAAATATATCCAAACATATTATAATTTTTATCTTATAATATATTTATGTAAATGGTGAGATAACCTGTTACTCTTCATCAACTTTTATTTCCTTCTGATGTTTTACCCTATCCTTTACTTCATCCTGCTTTCCAAGATTGAAATTCCTATAATCCAATGACAAATATCCTGTAACTCTTCTCAATCTTAAAATATTCTTACTTCCACATTCAGGACAGGTCTCACCAAGTTCACCCTGGTAACCACAATCATTACACAAGTCATTAGGTGTGTTCACTGCAAAGTAAGGGATGTCATGATCCATTGCATAGTTGACAATAGTTTCCAATGCTTCTATGTTATGGAGAACTGTTGATGGAAGTTCTACATAAGTGATACAACCTGCTGAACTGTAACCTGTAAGTTGAGATTCAATGTCAATCTTCTCAAATGGAGTAATCTTCTCCCAAACTGGAACATGCATAGAATTTGTGAAGTACTCTCTGTCTGATACATTCTCAATGACACCATACTTGTCACGGAACTTCTTTAATGCAGTGTAGCAAAGATTTTCTGCCGGCGTATAATAAACACCAAAGTTTAACTGATACTTCTGTTTATACTCTGCAACTCTATCCTTAAATAATTGTTCAATTCGCTTTGCAAGTATCATACCTTCTTCTGTAAGGTGATTCTTACCAATAAGAAGTTGAAGTGCTTCTGCAAGACCAAGCTGACCAATTACAATAGTACCATGCTTGAGAGCAGACCTGATACCTTCTTCTGGAATATAACCTGCCATTGTATGGTTGATGTACATAAAGTCAGCAGACTTTGGTGACTGTGAGCAGATCCACTCAAATCTCTCAATGAGCATATCCTTTGCCTCTTCAATCTTCTTGTCAAGAAGTTTCATAAACTTTTCAACATTTCTGTCAGCTTCCATAGCAAGAGTAGGAAGAATAATAGTCACAGGACAAATGTTACCTCTACCATCCTTTCTCTGACCAAGACCATTGATGTCCCAACCATTTGCTGTACGACAACCCATAGTACTGAAATATGTACAAGGATCATTCCTGTCATAACCAGCATTACCAGACCAGTCAACATTTGCATAGTTAGGATAAAGTCTCTTTGCTGTGGACTTCAATGCCAACTGATAAAGGTCATAGTTAGGAGTACCTGGTTTATCATTGACACCCTTCATATACTGAAAGATACCACAAGGGAAGATAGGAGTCTTATGGAACTTACCAAGACCAGCAATTGATACTTCAAGAAGTTTCTGGGTTACCATCCTTCCTTCTGGTAAAGTACAGGTACCATAGTTGATTGATGTGAAAGGAAGTTGATTACCTGACCTGGACTGAAGTGTATTCAAGTTGTGATACATACCCTCAACTGCCTGATAAGTCTCATCCTCTGTCATCTTATAAGCATATCTATAAATCTTTGGATAGTCATTCTTAAACTTCTCATTGTCAAACTTGAGTTCACCATACTTACTTTCAAGAGTCTTGGTTTCATCTTCTGCTGCTTCCTTTGACATACCTTCAACATTCTTGAACCATCCCTTTATATGTTTCCTGAAAGACTTCTTTACATAAGGCACCATTGTCCAGTCAAGATGAGTTGCTGATACACCACCAAACTGCTGAAGTGACTGTAACTGGAAAATAACAGCAACCAACTGCATTGCTGTGTTGACAGAATTGGCAGGTCTTACATCAGTCTGTCTTGTGTGAAATCCCTTTGCAAGAAGGTCATCAAATGGTATGGAAAGACAATTATGCATACCAGCAGCATATGAATCAAGGTCATGAATATAAATCTCATTGTTGAGATGATTGTTCCTTGACTTCTTACTCATACAATTCTTGAGTGCATAATTCTTCAATACAATTCTGTTAACCTCTCCCATCTTACCACCAAATGAATGTTCATCCACATTGGCATTCTGATTCTTTACATCAACTGCTTTAAGTGTTTTCTCAACATCTTTGTTCAACTGAGACTGTTCATCTCTCATCTGTTTGTGTTCTGCACGGTAGATGATGAAATTCTTTGCCACACAAGGATAGTATCTCATCAGATACTTCTCGATCTTATCCTGGATTTCCTCTACACCAATTGATTCCAGGTCAACACTATCCACCCACTCCTTAATGAAGTCATATACCTCCACTGGTGTGTCCATTTCAATAGATCCAAATGCTTTATCCAACACATTGAAAATTTTCTCAATGCGGAAGTGGGCTGGTGTACCATCTCTCTTTATTACTGTTTTTATCATATATGTGTTTATTTTATATTATATAAAAAAATTATTCACCATCAATTAAACTGGTTTACTATCGTACCTGTCTTTTCATCAATGGTGAAATAATTGTGATATACTGCTACTGTTCCATTATATACATTCTCCCTTCTTCCAGGAAATTCCACACTCTTGACAGTCTTATATTCATAGTTGTCAGAAACTGTGGAAATCTTTGTTTTAATATTATAGAGATCTGCTTCATATCCATTCTTTGAGCAGACCTCTCTTTCTTCCCAGATACACTCAAACTCATCACCAGACACCTCACACTTCTTAATGACTGTACCTTTCTTGGTTCCAGTGTATTCTGTAAACTGCTTATCTTTCTCATCTATATCTGTGGGAAGTTCAGCAGTATATTTAATAACAACAATCTCATCATCCTCATACAAATCACCTGCCATTACATAACCATTCTTTGTCAAGAACATATGATTTGTTGTCACATTAAGTTCCGTGTCATCATCCAATACAACCTTCATAACCTCAATGTTGTATCCTGATAATCTTGGATGAAACATTTTTGAAACCTTCAAATTTCCATCAACATCCAAACAATAAACATTCACATCATCATTAATATCTGCAAGTTCCTTGAATGTTTTTATTCCATCAACTGTCATCAATTTTGTCTCACCAGTAACACAGCATCCACTAACATTGCTAATTGTAGAATTTAACTCATTCATTAAAAAGTAATTAAAAAATTAAACACTAAAAACAACTTATTTTTCCAACAAAATGGATAAGTTATTTATGTAATCAGTAACCATTTTTTCACTCTCCAACCTTAAGTCCCAGATACTGAAATTCTTAAAGTCTCTGGCATCATTTGCCAGTCTGATTTCATTGTCATCACCAACCTTATTGGTGTACCTTTTTGAAAGTCTCTCTCGTCTAACTTCCTCTGGTATAGCAAGATATATGATTGTAAACTTATCTCTCAACTCTGGGAAGATAGTAAATACATCCTTCACATTAGCAGGAGACAAGATGGCAACATCAGAATTGATAAGTTCATCATAAGAAACACCATACCAACCAATCCTGTAGAAGTTGACAGAAATGAACTTTGCCCTGTCATTCATATCCTTGAACTGCTCTTCTGAAATGAAATGATATTCATCACCAGTTTCATTATCTCTAATTTCTCTGGTTGTATATTGCTTCATAGGTTTGAATCCAAGTTCAACCATCCTCTGTAACATCCAATCCTTACCAGATGCACCAGGACCAACAATAATATACTTATTCATCTAAAAGTTTATTCAAGTTCTCAACAAAATTATCTTTCAACATATCCCGCCATTCATCAATTGTAACAAAAAAACATTTTATCTCCCCATCATTCATATGAAGTTCTGCAATCTCTTTTATAGCATTATATGTTACCCTAGAAATCTTTCCATTCATAGTATTACAAAAATAACAAAAAGGAGATGATATTCATCTCCCAATCTTATCTTATTTATTTATATATTTTCAATCTCCATATTGTTCTTTCAAACAGTTAAGTAATTCAACAAGACATTCCCTGTTCTTTAATGGTACCTCATATAGACTTGCAACCTCCAATGCATCCATCTGATTTTTTGTTGGTTTCCACCTTTCCTTGACTTCCTTCTTCATCCACACATAGTCACCATCATCCATATGGTAGTTGTATCCATGTCTCTTGTACCAATCATAAGCACAAGATGCTTTCATTACCTTAAGACAAATGAACTTTGCATCAAACAACCGAGCAACCTCATCAACCACTTCAAGAATCTTACTACCATATCCTTTCTCCCGGATATCTTCACCAACATACACACCAGACAGGAATATAGTATCCTTATCATCATCATACTTGTGGATTGAGAACCTGGAAATGATATTCTGGAATGGATCACCTTCTTCCTTCATCCTTTCAAGCATTTCAATCCAGGCATCATAATGTTCCTTGGTCTTTATTGGTGACATTGTTCCAACCTTCCAGTCTCTCAACTCTTCCAGGTGAAACATAAGTCCTTTTCTCTTCTTTTCATCATCACTTTCTCTCAATTCTGGATGGAGGACTTCTATTGCTTCCCTGGTCTCTGGATTGAGGAAATTCAACTTCTCTTTCAGATACTTTAAAGCACTGTTCTTATTCATAGTCATTTTTTCTTCTTTTTAATCTAACCTATTATGTACCATCTAATTACAAAATTTGAAGAATGGCCTATTTGTTATATTATAAGAATAATAAGTAATTAAGACATCATAATCTTAACTATAAAATAAATAAATAGAATTACTAAACTTATAATAATTAGTTTATATAACACCTTGATTATGAAGTAAATAACTCCAATAACAAAAGGAACAATAGACTTACCAAATAAGATAAGTAGTATTATACAAAGTAAGATTAACATTATTTTTCTTTTATATAATCATCAATGGTTTTATATTTAAACTCAACTTTCTTATAACAGTCTTCACATGTAAGATGTCCAAAGTAAAGTTTACCTGTTCTTATATCAAATGCTTTCTTGCATATTGGACACACTGCCCTATATCTTAATTCTTTACTGATAGACATTTTAAAATTACTTTATTGCCACATAGTCTCCAGTCAGGAAAGCAGAATCATAATATTCTCTTTCAATCTCATCATTGAAATTGAAACCTTGCTTTGGATGTACAATGGTGAGAATCATATCTCTTTCTTCATCTATACCTCTTACTTCAAAGAAGTTAATGTTACTGGAGAATGTTGGTTTGAATTTGAATCCAATTTTATATTTCATACTTTTATTTGTTTTTCACTACAAAGATAATGATTTTTTTTGACAATTCCAAATGTTTAACTCATAAATAATTTATATATCTATGCTAATATGAGAGAATTAGTAAATCTCAAAAACTTTGAAGATTACACAAATGTTTTGAATGAAGACCTCATTCATGGTGAACAAAGTATTTGTAATAGGGCTTTCATTAATGGTGGACTTATTACATTTGCTGATGGCTCATCTGTTCATCCAAAAGAAATAGTTAATGCAGTTAATAATGCATTGATGTATCTTAATTCTGAATTTTCAAGAACATTTGTGTTTGCAAAAAATACATTGAACATTATCTATCTTGCTCACAGTAAAAGATATAAGACTATGGCAGTAGATAAGAATATGAACCTATATTTGAATGCAGGATTTGTGTTTCATCAGTTAAAGATGGATAAGGAACTTATTGCTGCTGTTATTATGCATGAAGTGTTCCATGCTTTATTTAATCATATTGAAAGAGGAACAAACTGGTTGGCAGCACAAGGAAAATCACAGACACCTTCTACTTGGCATGATACTAATCTTGCTGCTGATGTTGAAGTTAATCAGACATTGGTAAGAATTGGTTTGATTGAAGAAGAAAGACTTATCAATGAGATTGAAGGTATTTATTTGAAGACACAAAGTGGAAACAGAGATGTTGTTCCTATGGAAGTTATTCTTAATGATGAAGAATATATGAATAAGTTGAGGTCTATGTGTCCTGGTCCAAGAGATCCAGAACAGGGTAATCAGGAAAGTATCAAGACAACAGAAGAATGGAATAATGGTTATAAGGATGCCTGGAATAAAATTGCTGGACTTATAAAGAAATATGGATACAGGGAAGTATGGCAGAAACTTCAGGATGCTGGTATTATCAATTCAGTTGGTGAAATAAATGATAAAACAACCATTGATGACATTAAAGCAATTGAATATCTTAGAATTAAGTCTATTGAAGATTATATCAATGAAGGCATTGATTCTGATAAGGGTAAAACTTATGATGATGGTTTCAAGACTGCATTCTCAAAATTGATTGAAAGACTCAATGGTATTATGAATCCTCAAAATAATGAGGATGGTGGTATTGACCAGGATATGCAGGATTCTGGTCCACAGTATGAAACTGATTTAAAGAATGAAGACCTTGATGAAATAGAGTTGCCAAATGATAAATCAAAGAAATCAAATGGTAATGGAAATGGTCTTCCAGATAATATCAAATCTGAATCTAATCCAGATTCAGATAATTCAGAGAATGATGGAGATAAAAACCAGAAACAAAACAGTAAAGATCAGAAGCAGGGTCAAGGTCAGGGTCAAGGTGGAGAAGGAAAAGATTCTGAAGATTTGACAGATGATGATATTAATAAACTTGCAAATGATATTGAGAAGAAGACTGGTGGAGGTACATCAACTATTTCAACACAACAGGAAATCAGTATCGGTGGTACTGGTTCATTCCAGGAAGATGGTTTGACTGATGATGATTTGAAGGAAGCAGGTTATAGTCAGGAAGATATAGATTCTATTAATAAAGTCAGGAAGGATAATGAAACTAACAACTCAAAGGCAAGAATTGAAAAGGCCATTGAGAAGATGAGAAGGGAACTTCCAAAGCATAGTGTAATCAGTAAATATCTTAATGCAATTGAGATTGAAGCAAATAAATATAAGAATCTTTGGAAAGAGATTCTTGAGGATTTCCTTGCAAAGAAGACAAGAAGGGCAGGTAAAGATACACCTAATGGATACAATGACTGGAAGAGAAAGAGTAGGATCGCCAATGGTGATTATGGTATCCATCACAAGTTGACTTCCCAGGATCCACAGGATGTGAATGTATATGTTGATGTATCTGGTTCTATTGATGTAGAACTTCTTGAAATTATTGCAAAATCATTGGTTGTGTTTACTCAGGAATGGGAGTATTCAGGTATGAACATCTGTCCTTGGGCATCAAGTAGTAATGGAGTGTTCAGAGTTGAAGATTTCTATGACAGGAGTGAGAATGAAATCACAGATGAAATATTGAAGATTGTCTCAACAGGTATAGCACAGTGTGGTGGTGGTACTGATGTTGAAGCAGCAATTGATGCTATGATAGAAGTTGTAAAGGAGACATTGGATGATGATGAAAAGGATGAAAAGGATGATGTCCATATTGTCATCACAGATGGTTACTTTGATTATAGTAATGTAGAAAACAGAATCAAGAGAGCGATAATGGATGTTACACATAGAGGTGATGTTGCTGAGAAAGCACCAGAGAATACATTTTGGATGATATATGATGCTCCTGAAAATATGAGGATAGACTGGTCAAGAGAAATCAAAAAAGGAAAACTAATTTTCATCAATTCAGAAGTTGTGAAGAATAACAAATAAGGCATAAATAAAATATATACATATATTGAATATGAAAAATTTAATGAATAGGGATGAATATCTTCATAATGTTGATGAAGGTTTCATCAAAGATACTATTAAAAGAGGATGGGATAAAGTCAAATCTATTTTCAGAATTGGTATGAAAAAGATTAAGGACTTCATTGCAATCTTTGATAATGATGGTAATGTGTTCCCTGTTGTATCTCCACAGGCAATCATTGACAAGTTCTCTGATTCAAATGCAGTTTCAGTCTTTGCACCAGCATCAATGAGTGATTCTGTTGTGGCTGCCGGCGGTAATGGTTGTCCTGACAAGGCATCACACATTGACAGTGATGAGATTTATAACTATGGTCCTAATGGTAAGGAGTTTTCAAGATGGATGACTGATGAAAAGTATAAGGAAAGTCAGGAGTATCAGAATCTTATGTCAATTCCTCGACTCATCAAGGAACATTATGAATGTACTGATGAAGAGGCACAGGAAATCTTTGAAGGTATGTTTGATCCAGACCAGTATCTTGAAGAAAGTTGGGAAGGTGTATCAAAAGAAAGAGTTAAGTATGTTGATCATGGTGAACTTTCTGGATTGAGAGAAATAAATACCAAGGAGTTTGAACATATCATTGACAAGATGGTTGATGAAAGAATAACCAATGGGGGTAAGGTCAGGGTAAGAGCAGATGGTAAGGTTGGAAGACCTTCAAGAAATATGCTTGTGTTTGGTGCTCCAGGTATTGGTAAGTCAACCATTCCTAATCTTGTTGTTGATAAATATAATGCTGCTGCTGGTGATGATCCTTCAAAGCAGATTTCACTTATTTCCATCAACTGTTCATTGATTTCAGAAGGTGACTTTATGATGCCTACAATGCCAAAGGAGAATGATGTTATTTCTGCAATCAATAAGTTCTCAAAGGCATTCCCACAGTCAAAGGAATATATTGATGGTCTTTCTGCTGAACAGACAGATGATATCGCAAGAACTATCGCAGCAAGTGGTCAGTTCAAATCAAGTGATGCTCCAAAGTCTTGGCTTCCTTCATATAAACCAACTGGTGATAAGAACATTGATGTTATGTTGGATGCTTATGCAAATGGTGGTGTTTATGAAGATAGTGATGGTTATACACACAAGACAGGTAATGGTGGTATTATTCTTTTTGATGAGTTTCTTAGGGCAAATGCAAGTGTGTTCAGTCAGTTGATGAACTTCTTCCTTGAAAGAAGACTCCAGGACTGGAAGCTTGGTTCAAAGTGGGTTATCATTGCCTGTTCTAATAGACCTTGCGATGATGGTGAGGTTGCAAAGGTATGGAAGGATTGGAATGATTCTCCTGCATCAAAAGACCGTCAGGAAAGAATGTATCAGCTTGTTCCAGATCCAGAACTCTGGAAGAATTGGATTAGGACAAAGGGTGTTGATGAACTTCTTCTTGATTTCATCTTTGAAAAGGATTCAATGGTTGGTGATGAGTATCCAAGATGGCACAGTGCTGTAAGAAGAGGTACTGGTGATGCAAAACAGGTAAAACCTATTATGCCTCGTACCTGGGAAGCAGCATTTAATTCAATCAACAACTTTGAATTGGATAATGACCTTGATGACATATCACAGATGACAACAGACCAGATTGATGAGTGTCTTGGTGGTATCTTTGATGTTGATTTTGTTGCTGAAATCACAACCTGGTTGAGAGATCATATGAACAAAGTTGACCTTGATGCAATTATGGATAATCCAAAGGAAGTATATCTTCCAAAGAAATTTGTCAATGATCCTGCACAGGCACTTATCCTTGTACAGAACTTGCTTAAAGAGTTTGAGGGTAGGTTTAAAGAGAATCCTGGTGATTGTTCAGATGAACAACTTGCAAACATCATTGCTTGGTTGGGTATCAATTATAAAGGTGATATGGTTGCTGTACAGAATTTTGTTGAGGAACTTGTTAAAAATGTATTCAAGGATAACACAGATTATAAGTTGGCAAGATATGTCAAGGCATTCCAGATGCTTGAAGCAGCATATCCTCCAAAAGAAATTGAAGATGATGTGAAAGGATTTGAAAGTCTTCCTGAAGATGATTATCCTTGGCCAGAAGGAAGTATGAATATTGTAAAAGATTTGATGAGAGAATACTTCCCTTGGAGAATTGATGGAGACAAGATAAAATATTATGATGATTTATCAATTGATGATGAATAAAAAGAAAGATAGAATCAAAAGTTCTTTACCAAATTTAAATTAAATGTAATGTTATGATATACAAAAATACATATTTAACATTTGAAGCAATAACAAGTGGAACATTCAGTTTCTCAACTAATAATATTCAATACAGTACAAACAATGGTTCAAGTTGGACTACATTAACTGCTGGTTCATCAACACCTACTGTTGCAGCAGGAAATAAGATAATGTGGAAACAGACAGGTTTAACTCCAACATCTTCATCAGGTATTGGTACATTCTCTTCTACTGGAAACTTCAATATATCTGGTAATGTTATGTCACTTCATTATGGTGATGATTTTGCTAGTCAAACAAGTCTTTCTGGAAAAAATTATGCATTTAAATCTTTATTTAAAAATTGTACAGGATTGGTTTCTGCTGAAAGTCTTACAATTCCAGCACTTACATTATCAAATAATTGTTATTATGAAATGTTTATAAGTTGTACATCATTAACAACTGCACCAAAAATATTACCTGCAATTACATTAACATATGAATGTTATCGTGTAATGTTTCAAGATTGTTCATCATTAACAAC
>Ga0310696_10004124_pt1 | contig 17912 bp, 11 predicted proteins | sample AusTroGonzalo_MG_4_FD_203885 | JGI IMG/M metagenome (GOLD analysis project Ga0310696, IMG submission 203885) | Bovine rumen microbial communities from tropical cattle in Woodstock, Queensland, Australia - Gonzalo_02 (v2) (version 2) | ecosystem: Host-associated > Mammals > Digestive system >...
ATACAGATTATAATTGATTTCACAGATTTCTTTCAGATTCGATGGTGAGATAATAAATAATCCGTGAAAATCCGTGAAATCAGTTTTAATCCGTTGTTTTACATATTGCCATGAATAATGTAGGTTAAAATCTGCTCCGTTCACGCTGCTCCAGGAACTCGCTGACCTGTTCCTGCGTGCTGCGGGTCACGGCGATGCGGCCAGAACGGGTGTACTGCAGCACGCAGTGGAACTCGTCGAGCGTGTGGTAGAGCGACATGATGTCATCGGTCTTGCCGCTTTTCATCACAATGACGTAGGTGGGGTTCACCTCTGTTATCTGTGCGTCGTGTTTCCTGATAGCCTTGCTTATCTTAGGGTTCTGGAGCACCACGTCGGTGGCCAACTTGTAGAGGCCGGTCTCGCGGATGAAGAGCTGGTCGTCGGTAAACCACGTGGCCTTCACTACGTCGATCTTCTTCTCTATCTGCCGTGTTATTTTCGTTATCTGGTCCTCGTCGCTCCAGGCGGTGATGGTGTACTTGTGCACGTGGGGTATGCTCGACGCCGAAACGTTGAGACTCTCGATGTTCACCTGACGGCGGGTGAACACGGCAGTAATCTGGTTCAGGATACCCGCGATGTTCTCGGAGTAGACCAGGAGGGTATATAGTTTCTTTTCCATAGTCTTTAGCGGATTATTCAAACTCTTTTCAACAACGGATTTTACGGATTACACGGATTATACGGATTATAATGGATTTCACAGATTTCTTTTAGATTCGATGTTAAGAAATAATTGATCCGTGAAAATCCGTGAAATCAGTTTTAATCCGTTGTTTTTCCATATTGCTGTGAATAATGTAGGTTAGGGGACTAAAGTTAGCATCATGTCATTAACGTTTGAGCCCGGCGGGGTCATCGGCAGCACGTCGTCGTCCTCCTTGATGGCGCACTCCAGGATGTACGGGCCTTTCGTGGCGAGCATCTTCTCCACGGCGGCCTGGAGTTGACTGCGGTCGGTGACGGCCTCGTAAGGGATGCCGTAGCCCTGTGCTATCAGCTCGTAGCAAGGGTTCATCATGCGGGTGAACGACTTGCGGCGGTTCCAGAACATGTCCTGCCACTGGCGCACATTGCCTAGGTAGTTGTTGTTCATCAGAATCATCTTCACCGGTGCCTGTTGCTCCATGATGGTGCCCAGCTCCTGGATGTTCATCTGGAATCCGCCGTCGCCCATGAAGCAGACGACCGTCCGGCCATTCATCGTTCCCTTTTCATTATTCATTGTTCTTTTTTCATTATTCATTAGCCCCGCAGGGGCGCAAGCAAAGGTGGCTCCGATAGCGGCGGGCATGCCGTAGCCCATGGTACCCAGTCCGCCGCTGGTGCAGATGCTGCGGCGCTTCGGGTATTTGAAGTATCGTGTGGCGAAGAGCTGGTTCTGGCCTACGTCGGTGACGAGCACGGCGTCGCCCTGTGTGGCCTCGGCCACGGCGTTCACCACCTCGCCCATGAGCAGCGGTCCTTCCTTGGGGTGGATGGCCGGTTCGATGACCTTCTCACGCTCCTTCGCGTCGAGGGGCAGGAACGACTCGCGCCATTCGCGGTGGTCGCCCTTCTGTAGCAGGGCGGTGATGGCGGGAAGCGACTCCTTGCAGTCGGCCACGACGGCCACGTCCGTCTTGACGTTCTTGTCGATCTCGCTCTTGTCGATGTCCAGATGGATGACCTTCGCCTGACGGGCATAAGTCTTGGTGTTGCCCGTCACGCGGTCGCTGAAGCGCATGCCGATGGCGATGAGCACGTCGCACTCCTGTTCCTTCAGGTTGACGGCGTAGTTGCCGTGCATGCCCAGCATACCCACGTTCAGCGGGTGTGTCGACGGCAGGGCCGAAAGTCCCAACATAGTCCGCCCGGCGGGGATATCGGCTTTCTCGAGGAAGGCCAGCAGTTCGTCCTGCGCATTGCCCAGCTCCACGCCCTGCCCCACAAGTGCCAGAGGCTTACGAGCGTTGTTGATCAGCTCCGCAGCCTGTGCCACGGCATCGTGGTCGAGTGGGGGACAGGCCACGTAGCTGCGCACGAAGTCCACCTTCTGCTCTACGAACTCCACGGTCTCCACCTGTGCGTTCTTCGGGAAGTCGAGCACCACGGGACCCGGCCTTCCTGAGCGGGCGATATAGAACGCACGGCTCACGGCCCAGGCGATGTCGTCAGCGTGGCGTATCTGGTAGCTCCACTTCGAGATGGGCTGTGCCACGCCTACTAGGTCTACCTCCTGGAAGGCATCTGTACCGAGCGCGCCGATGGGCACCTGTCCGGCGATGACGACGATGGGGGTCGAGTCGAGCATGGCGTCGGCCACGCCCGTCAAGGTGTTGGTGGCTCCGGGACCGCTGGTGACGATGGCCACGCCGACCTCTCCGCTCACGCGGGCAAAGCCCTCGGCGGCGTGTGTGGCGGCCTGTTCGTGGCGCACGAGGATGTGGTCGAAGGCCTTCTTCTCACCGCGGGTGTAGTCGTAAAGGGCATCGTAGACGGGCATGATGCTCCCGCCCGGATAACCGAAGATGGTCTTCACGCCCTCGGCCTTCAGCGCGAGCATCAGGGCCTCGCTGCCGGTTACCTTATGTGGACAAATACAAGAATCTGTCCCTGCAGTACATTGGTCTTTCTCTTTATCCATATACGTATATTATTATAGTTCACTTCTTGTGCCATCGTTCTATTTGGCACGAGTGCTGTTTGGTGTCGCGGTCGTAGTTGATGCCCACGAGGAGGATGTCGCCGGTATACTGTGCCACCTTGTCGGGATAGTTCTTTGCTTTTATCTGGCTGATGGCGGCCTGTGCGTCCTTGTTATATTTCAGCTCGATGACCAGTGCCGGACTTTCCACGTTCTTCCGGGGTATGAGCACCAGGTCGGCATAGCCCGAGCCTGTAGGGTACTCGCGGTGTATGTGATAGTCATTGCGGGCGTAGTAGTAGGCCAGGCTGATGACGCAGGCTAGCGAGTTCTCGTCGTTATAGGAGAATATACTGGTGTCGTCACTGTGTGCGGCGGCAAGTGCGCGCTCCACATAGTTAGCATCGCCGCGCAGGGTGGCTTCCAGCAGCCGTCGTGACTGCTGTAGCGTTTCAGTGACGCCCTTCCATTTGTTTATTTTGACGGCATTCTCCATCTCACCGGCTACTTCCAGGTTTGGTATGTAGCACTCTCGTGTGTAGCGGTCGTAGGTCAGGTAGCCCAGGTGTATGAGCACGGTGAGCACGTCATCGCGACTGTGAATGTCAGAAAGGTCGTTGAGGAATCCCTTGGGGTTTACCTCGGTGCGACTGCCGCCCAGCATCTGTACGATGTCGTTGCGCAGACCTTCGTAGTCAAGGTTGATATAGCTGGCCACTGCCTCGAAGGAGCCTGTAGCCGACCAGTAACTCTCGCAAAACTCACTGTCGATGGCCTGCATCACGGAGTTGGGGTTGAATATCGACGTCTCGGGACCTATCTGATAGCCGTCGTACCATTTCTCCATCTCGTCGAAGTCCATGCCGTGACGAGCTGACAATGCCAGTACCTCGTCTTTCGTGAAACCAAAATAGCGGGACATGTTGCGAGGGTTCACCATGGAGTACTCTGTGAAATTGTTCAGTGCCGACTCCGTCTTGTATCTTTTGATGGGCAGTATGCCCGTCATGTACACTCCGGCGAAGACACTGACGGCTGCGACATCCTTGAACATACGCCGCAGCAGGTTCACGAAGTCGTCCTTCAATTCTGGATTGTCATCATACATGCGGATGACGGCATCCCATTCGTCGATAATCATGAAAAACTTGTCGCCCGTGGCAGCAACTATGTGTTGCAAATATACCATCAGATGGTCGCCCTCCTGGTATGTCACCTGGGGGTATGCCTGACTGATGTCCTTGATGAGTTCTTTCTGGATGTTGCTGACAATATCTTCCTTTTTGCCTCCTGAAGTGAAAGCCGTCATGTCCACATAGATGACGGGGTACTTGTTCAGGTGCTCCTCAAACGACGGATGACTGGCTATCTCCAGATCGGAAAACAGGCTTCGCGAGTCGCACGAGTGGTCGTAGTAGGCGGCCAGCATTTCTGCTGCCATCGACTTTCCGAAACGGCGGCAGCGCGTCACGCAGCTCAGTTTCTGACGTGTGAACAGCGTCTTGTTCACGATGGCTATTAGTCCCGACTTGTCCACATACTCTGAGTTGCGTATCTGCCGGAACCCTTCGTTGCCTTTGTTAATGTATATTCCCATATTGTTTTCGTTTTAGTACCACTGCACGGAGTTGGAGTAGCTGCTCTGCTTGTCGTACTTCAGAGCATCGGTGAGCGTGGCGGCGTTGCAGCGGAAGGTGAAGTTATAGCTAGTGTAGGGCGAGAGCACCAGCGAGCACGACATGTTGAAGCAGTGCAGGTCGCGGGAGAGCGATGCCGTGGTCATCGAGATTTTCTTCTGTTCGAAGTCGTAGCCCGACGAGAACGAGATGTTCCATCCATCCGAGATGACGATGTTTCCGCTGACGTTCAGGCTTTGCGTGAACTTGTACGGATAGCGCATGGTGTCGTAGTTGAAGCGCTTCACGTCAGTGTCCTCGCGCATGGTGATGCCATAGCCGAAGCTCAGCGACCAAGGCAGCTTGTACTTCATGTAGCCATCCTCGTCGGTCTCCGCCATGCCTTGGCTCTCCGCCCCGTGCTTGCCCGCCTCCAGGTCCTTGTCGATGTTTGTGTCCACGCCGGTGTCCCATTCGTCCTCCTCGTCATCGTTCCTGTCCTCGTCTTTCTTCTTCCGTTTCTCGCCCTTCAGCCATCTGAAGAGGTCGGCCACCTTCTCGTTCGAGAGGGTGTACGACAGGTTCTGCGACATACCCTGGAAGCGGCCTAGCTTTCCCTGTTGCCAGTAGGTGGTATGTTCGCTCAGTCGTGGCGTGGCACCCACGGAGTCGGCTTCGTAGACATAGCTGGCAAAGACGGCGTTGAGGTTAAACGTATAGCTCTTCGTCAGTTTCAGTCGCAGTCGGGTGCTCACGTCGCTCAACGGACGTATCTTCGTGGCAAGGTTATAGCTCACCGACACGCCCAGCTCGTCTATCAGGCTGATTTTCTTCAGTCCCGTGCTGTCGCTTTCGCTCCTGATTTTCATCTCCACGTTGTTCGACATGTCAAACGATATGGAGCCTGTCTTGCCCTTGCTCACGCTGCCGTAAAGCTGTCCCTCGTAGGGGTTATACTCCACGAGTGTGACGTTGCCCTCGGCATCAGTCTTCTGGTAGGTCTTGTAGAAGCCGTAGCGCGAGGCGCTGAAGTCAGGGGAGTAGGAGAAACTGACTGTCGGCGTGAAGACGTGGCGGATGGCGTTGATTTTGTCGCCGAAGAGCTTCCTTGAGGGGACGTAGAAGCCATAAAGCTTTGTCGAGGCCGACAGCGAGAGGCTCCAGTTGTAGACGTTGTAGAATCCGTTCACCGTGTCGCGCACCACCGTTCCCGTTTTCTCGTCCCACGATTGCATGACGCGGTTCAGGTAGGTGCGGTCGGTGAAGTTGAACGACGGGTTGATGTTGATGTAGTCCATGAGCACGAAGCTGCCGCTGATGGGGATGCTGTGCTGCATACCGTTCTTCCAGTCGCGGTTCAGACGCGACTTCAGCAGCTTGTCTTCCTTCGTGTCGATGGAGTTGCTCAGATGACCTGTATACGACATGGAGATTTTCTCGTACCACCGCTCCTTGCCCGCCATCTTCTTACGCTTGAAGGGGTAGAAGCGCGAGATGCTGATGTTCAGGTCGGGCAGTGTCAGGGCTATCGTCGAGTCGCGCATGTTCTGGTTCAGGTTCATCGTCGTGCTCAGCGTCATGCCGATGCTCGAGAACCCCGTGTTGTAACTCACCGACGATGTTCGCGTACTCTGCGTCAGGGCCTGTGGGTTGTACATCGACGTGAGGTTGTTGGGCTCGTAGCTCGTCGTGGCGAAGTTCACGCTGGCCGAGAAGTTCGAGAAGGGGTTTGCCTTCTGGTCCTGTCGGTGGTTCCACTGTATCTTGAAGCTTGTTGTCTTCGAGTAGTCGGGCATGTTCTTGTCGCCCGTGACGCTGTTCTGGTAGCTGCCTTGGAACGAGCCACTGTAGCGGTAGCGCTTGCGGTAGTTCGACGCCGCACTCAAGCCCCACGACCCCTTGGTGTAGATTTCGCCTATCAGTTTCAGGTCCATCTTGTCCGAAATGGCAAAGTAGTAGCCACCGTCGCGCAGGTAGAAGCCACGCGATGTCTCGTCGCCGTAGGTGGGCATGATGAAGCCGCTAGAGTAGCTCTTCGTGAAGGGGAAGAATCCGTAGGGGACGGCCAGCGGAACGGGCACGTCGCACACCACGAGGTAGGCTGGACCGAAGATGACGTCCTTGCCGGGACGCACCTTGGCACGCGACAGGGCGATGTAGAAGTCGGGATGAGGGGCGTCGCACGTCGTGTACTTGCCGTGCTGCAGGAACAGCTCGCCCTCCTTGTTGCGCTTCGACAGCTCACTGGTCAGGTAACCGTCCTCCTGCTCGGTGTACACCTGCTGTATAAAACCCTTCTTCGTCTTGAAGTTGAAGGCCATCGTGTCACTCTCGTAGGTGTCGCTGCCCATCTGGAAGACGGGCGTGCCAAACTGCTTGCCCAGGCTGTCGAGGGCTCCCGTGGCATGTACCAGCGACGAGTCGAGACACATGTAAATCTTCTCGCTCTGCAGGTCCATGTTCTGGTACTTCACGTGCGACTGTCCAAAGAGGTGGGCCATGCCCGTCCCCGCCTCGTAGATGAGCGAGTCGTTGGCCGAGAACTCCACCGGTGAGTCAATGCCGTTCTTCCGCTGGCGGTTCAGGCTGTCCAGGCGCAGCGAGTCGTCAATCACCTTGTTATACTTGTAGATGGCCAGTTCCAGCGAGTCCATCGTCGTGGTGTCGCGCTTCAGGGCGGCAGCCGCCTTCCCCAGAGGGGGGAGGTCATCCTTCGTAGGGACATATTCTTGTAATGGTCCAACACCGACGGCATTGGCGAGGCTGTCGCCGACAGCAGGCAGTTGTGAGGCGAGGTCTGTGAGGCCGTCGGCATCCACTGGCGGCAGTTCGGAAGCAAGCTGTGTGAGGGTGTCCTTGACCTGGTCCAGAAGCGCAGAGTCCACACCCAGTGTCTCCGCCGACAGTCCGTCGACTATCGTACCTAGCGAGTCGAGGGTTGACGAAGCCACGGGGCTGGACAGCAGCTCCGGAATGTTGGCATCCCTTACCTGTCGCTCAATGGCGGCAGTCCCCTCCTCTGACTTCTTACGGCTTTTCGTCAGGGAGAGGGGCGAGCATGCCCACGTCAAAACAAGGCCTAAAAGGACCAGAAAAAGGGAAGTACGTTGCTTCACGGCTGCAAAATTACACCAAAATTATGGAATAACGCCAACTTTACCAATGTTTAACGTAAAATGTGTGCTGACCGTGTTTACCGTGCTGAACCGAGCGGTTACTGTGCAAATTGTTTACAGTTAAAAAGAATTAATTTATTCAATTGTTTTTGATAAATAATGGAATATTTTTATATAAATCTGTATCTTTGCAAGATATTATATACAAAAGCATAAGAAAATGCTGCACATGGGCAACAAAACACGTATTCTGTCTGCCTTTTTAGGTGTATGGAGCACCCTCCTGCTTCATACCCTCACCGTGCATGCTGTTGTGCTTTCTGATTCAACGTTCTATAATAAGTACGGGTACATATATATAATTAATGATGACGAACCCAACCCTACCCTCACCGACGAGCAGTTCTTCGACCATGCCGCCAGCATCACCTTCCCTGTCGGCGTGAGCCGGCTGCCGCAGAACGACGCACTGCTCAACGAGTTGCGCACCACCGTCATCCCCCAAATCAACGGCGACAGCCTGCAGCTTGTCAGCATGATGATGCGTGGTGCTGCCTCGCCCGAAGGCAGCGTAGACCTGAACCGCCGCTTGGGAGGCGAGCGCGTACAGGCGCTGCTCCAGTTCTTCTCCGATAACCTGCGTTTCCCGCTGGGCGACGACGTGCTCTCCGTGGATAACGCCATCGAGGACTACCGCTCGCTCTGCCTCCTCATGCGCCGTGCCGACGACCCCGACTACGCCACCGTGAAGGGTCTCTGCGACAGCTTCCTCGACAGCGACCTGCCCCGTCTGAAGCAGAAGCTCATGGCCGAGCAGGGCGGCAGGCTCTGGCAGCGGTTGCTCAACACCTACTTCCCACAGCTGCGCACCGCGCGCTTCATCATCGTGCTCCGCAAGTATACTCCTAAGCCTGCAGAGCCCCTCACCGTGCCCGCAGTGCCCATCGAGCCCATAGCCCCCATCGAGCCCATTAAACCCACTGAGCCCATTGAACCCATAACGCCCATTGAACCCATAACGCCTATAGAACCTATAGCCCCCACCCCCCCCGCCGAGCCTCTCGACTCCATCCTTCCCCGTCGCGAGTTGCTCTCCGTGAAGACCAACCTGCTCTTCTACGCCCTCTACATGCCCGGCTACGACCGCTGGTGTCCCATACCCAACGTCGCCATAGAGTACTATCCCAAGGGCGGCCACTTCACCTTCGGAGCATCTTTCGACATGCCTTGGTGGCAGGACTACAACGCCCACAAGTACTTCCAGCTGCGCAACTACCAGGCAGAGGCACGCTACTACCTCCGCTCCTCCACTCCAAAGTCTGAAGTATATAGTCGAAAGTCTGAAGTCTATGGTCGAGCGTCTGAAGTCTATAGTCCAGAGTCTGAAGTCTATAGTCCAAAGTCTGAAGTCTATAGTCCAGAGTCTGAAGTCTATAGTCCAGAATCTGAAGTCCGAAGTCCAAAGTCCTCCCCCGTCTTCCGTGGCTTCTATGCCTCGGCCTACATCCACGGCGGTCTCTTCGGCATCTGCTTCGACGCCAACCGCGGTTGGGTGGGCGAAGGCTACGGAGCAGGACTGGGACTGGGCTACGTCACTCCCATCTCCCGCAACGGCCACTGGCGTCTGGAGTTCGGCTTGCAGGCCGGGTTCTTCCGCTGCAAGTACGACCCCTACAAGTATGAGAACCCCGTCAACCCAGCATTCCACGACGACCTCTACTACTACAAGTGGACACAGAAGCCCGAACTCTTCAAGAAGCGACAGTACCGCTGGAACTGGTTAGGACCTACACGCATCGGCGTCACCCTCACCTACGACCTCCTCTACAGGAGAATACAGAAGAAAGGCGCAAGCTTTAAAAACAAAGAGAAACTACCCCAACAACCCCATTAGCCCCATCAAACCCATTAGCCCCATCAAACCCATCAAACCCATCACCCCCTCCCTGTGAGGGAGGGGCCTAAATACAAAAGATCCCAGAGATAATCATTATGATAAAGACAGCATATACATATTTGAAGAGCCACATACACTCCTCCCGCCACTGGGAGGGGCATAAGCTCGTGCTGTCATTGTTTACAATTTTCAATTTTCAATTATCAATTATCAATTTAACCGCCTGCTCTCCCGAGCCGCCTCTCCATCTCTACGACGCGGAGGATATCATCATCAAATATCCCATCATCGACCTCGACCTGCAGGTGTACTGGGACTACGAGACAGCCTTTGGGATAGACTACGACTGGCAGATGGATTGGTACTACGGATGGGACGATGAAGACAAAAGACTATGGGGAGAGCTGGGATACGCCAACCCTACAGTATTCAGTCTGCGAAGATATTATACGGGCGATATTCCCGATGCACCACATACAGGCGTCATTGCCAGCACCGTGGAGGGAAACCATTCTCGCGAGCGCTACGACTGGGGATTCTGGGACCTGCTCGTATGGAACCAGATTTCTACACTCGACGGAGTGCAGAGCCTCATCTTCGACGAGCAGACATCGCTCGACAGCGTCGTCGCCTTCACCAACCCATCGATGATCATGTCAAGATACCATGCACCGAAATACACGAGGGCCTTCTATGCACCCGAGCCGCTCTTCGCCGCATACGAGGAGGACATGGAAGTGAACAAGAACCTCGACGGGTTCGTCTTCGACCCTGTAAATAACGTATGGACAAAGACGCTCACCATGATGCTCAGACCCATCACATACATATACCTCACGCAGGTCATACTGCACAACAACCACGGGCGAATCACAGCCATCGACGGCTCGTCGAACCTCTCGGGAATGGCACGCACAACGACACTCAACAACGGACGTGCGGGCGATGATGCCGTCACCGTGAACTACGGCGTGAGATTAAAGAAAAACCACCCACTGGTGCCCTACAAGACACGAAATGAAGAGGTGTCAGACACAGTGGAGCTGGTAGACATCATAGGAGGACGACTCATGACCTTCGGAATACCAGGACACCAGGCCAACAGCATCAGCCGAGCAGACGAGGTGAAGGACTACAACCAGCACTACATGGATCTCAACATGCAGTTCAACAACGGTATCGACTCCACCTTCGTCTTCAACGTTACGAACCAGGTGCGAAGGAGATACAAGGGCGGTGTCATCACCGTAGAACTGGATGTCGACACCATTCCCATCCCCTCACGACGGGGAGGCTCCGGCTTCGATGCCGTAGTACTAGAACCCGACACCGTGACACACGTCATAGAAATGTAAGATTGAAAGATTTATCCCAATTAGCGACAAACATTTATCCCAATTAGTGTAAAAGACAAAGATATATGGAGCACAACAATATGTATGACACCAGGGTAGCCGCCCCATTTGCGACCTACGGCATGAGCGACGAACTGCGCAACAGCGACCTCCTCAGCCGCATCAGCGTGCTGAGCCTCAACGACAAGCAGTGCCTCATACGCTACATCTCCGAAGAGGTGGAGGCTGACCAGATGGAGGAGGATCCTTGGGAAACCCAGGACACCTCCGACCTCGAACCCTACACCCTCGAAGAGCTGTACGCCAGGCTAAGAGAATCGCACGAACAATACCTCAGAGGGGAATATCAGACAGAAGAAGAAGTAAGAGAAGAAATGAGAAAGGAGTTCCCATGGCTACGGTAACATGGACCACCAGGGCAAAGGAAATGCGCAAAAAGCTATATGTGGACGGCGTGAGGGATTTTGGCCCTTTGACGGCAAAGAAAACATACCTAAAGACAGAAACCATTGCCGATGACCTGGCAAAATGGCCCACATCAGGACACCCGGAACAGTTGCTGTTAGGCGAATCGCCACTCTATCGAGCCAGACCCATTAACGACAGGTTCAGAATAATCTACTGGTATGATGAAGAAAACGACATAGTATCAATCGAAGACATCTGGGACACCAAGCGAAGCCCCGAAAACCTGACAAGAAGAATAAAGGCATAAATTGATTAGCGACTAAAATTTATCCCAATTAGTGAATAATATTTATCCCAATTAGTGAATAATATTTATCCCAATTAGTGAAAAAGATTAACGACCAATTAGTGACAAACATTTACCCCAATCAGTAACAATCATTCATCCCAATTAGTGACAAAGATTAACGAACAATACGGAACGATGGAGCCACGGCTAACCATCAATAGCCGTCCCTCTCAAACTTTTTTAGAACAGAATCATTAACTCTATTTATTCAATTTATTAACTATTTAAACAATTAACAATTATGAAAACAAAGTATTTTATCCTCGCAGCCATCGCAGCCGTAGGGCTCGCAAGCTGCGCAGACGACGTCTTCGTAGGTGATAACAGCCCCAACGTCGTCGAAGAGACAACCGTTGATGACAACGGCATCACCTTCGGGTTCGATTTCAAGAACGTAACTCGTGCTGACATTGTTGGAAGTGGAGCAGCAGATCTGCTCGGTAACGGCTTCTATGTTATCGGTACAAAGGGTGCTCAAGAAGAAACGAGCCCCTCAACAAATCTTGTGTTCGACAACTACTTGGTACACTACGGCATCAATACCGCTGGTACCACAGAGTCAAATACTGCCAACTGGGAGTATGTAGGCGTAACACCTGGAAGCGGTTCTTATACCAATTGGGTAAAGTTGTCTTCTCTCGCCAACCAGACCATCAAGTATTGGGACTACAGCACAACTCAGTATGACTTCCATGCTTTCTCAACAGGTGCTAAAAAGGCTGTGAAAGATAAAACAACGTCAACAATTGGTGATGGTGAGATTAATGTTACAAAGTCCCTGTATGGTTCTGGCCTCGCAGGTGGGGCAACTGCTTATACTTTTATTGTTCCAACAGCTGAGGCACTGAAGGGCGCTTATGTTACTGACATTACAACGGTGGAAAAGGCTAACTATGGTAAAGAGGTTAAGTTGACATTCAAGAACCTCGGTTCAAAGATTCGTCTGGCTCTCTATGAGACAGTTCCTGGATATGCAGTAAAAGATGTTAAGTTTTATAGAGTAGATGGAACCTCAACAGACCTTGGAACAGCTACTAAGTATGACGCGGCATACTTGATTAGCGCTGATGCAACTAATGGTTTCTTCACCAAAGGAACGGTCGCTGTTTCCTTCCCCAAAGTAGGTTCAAACAATTCTGCAAATGCCAACTATAAGAAGGCATCTGTATCAGTAACTCCTGTTGCTCCTACAGATCCCGGAGCTGTTGTGAAATATCAGGAATTTGGTACTCTTCACAATTTTGCAGCTTCTAAAGAAGGTAGTGAGGCTGATGGCAACTACATTGGCCGTACACTGCCCACAGCTACTTTTGCAGGTAAAGAAGAAGTTGGCTATTATCAAGTCGTATTCCCTGTAACTGCAGGTTCTGCCCTGACTCTTCGTGTAGATTATACTCTCGTTTCTACTGATGGCTCTGGTGAGACAATCAAAGTTTATGGTGCAAAGGCAGTGGTTCCTTCTACTTATACTACCTGGCAGCCTAACTATGCTTACACTTATATCTTTAAGATTTCAGACAACACCAATGGTTGGACAGATACTGGTGCGACTAAGGCTGGCTTGTTCCCTATTACCTTCGATGCTGTTGTAGCAGAAATCAAGGATCCCTCAGGCGAGCAGACTACCATCACGACTGTTGCTACTCCTTCTATCACAACTTATCAGCAGAATCATAACAAAACAACGGACGAGTATTCAAAGGCTACTGGTAAGAAGATCTATGTACAGGTGATGGACAATAGCACAACTCCTGCATCATTGAAAAAAAATCTGAATGATGTGGATCCATATGTAATGTCAAAGCTCTATTCGGTTACATCTACTGGTGCACCTATTTCAGAGGCAACTGTAATGGATGCTCTTCAGAATCGTACCACGGCTATTGCAGGTACTGACGATGCTACTTTGACAGGTCGCAACGGTATCACGCTCACTAAGAATACAAACATCAGCAATACTGTAGAAACGATTGTTAACGGTGCTGACGATAAGCCTATTGATTTAAGAGACAAGAATGGTTCAGGAGAACCAGTTGAAAATTCTGGTAAAGGTAAAGCAGCTGAGATAGATATTACTAAGCTATCTGCTGGTACATATGCTTATGTGTATGACTACGGTGATGTTGCAAAGACTACCACAACATTCTATCAGCCTAAGACTGTGGCTGTAAATGATGTTATTGGTGATGGCGTAAAATATATCACATTAGCAAAATTGGGTACTATAGTTGCAACAACATCATCTGAGGCTGCAAATGATGATTACATTTACTTCTCGAAGACAACAGATGGTGTGACGACTACTTATTCATACTACAGTGTTGATGGTAAGGATGGAAATCTTCCTGATGGCTTGCTGAAAGTTGCCAAAGCAACAGACCTTCTTACAGGTGATGGAAGCACAACAAAAGTTGTAGCAGGTGATTTCGTCTTCGATATTTACATCAGAAACACGGGTACTTACGCTGTGAAGATCATCAAGGTTGTGTAATTCTCTGTTCGGGCGGATTTGCAATCCGCCCGCCGGAATATAAGGATTTGTAATCCGCTAAAGTGCGGAAACAGCCGAATGTAGGGGCAGGCCCCGTGCCAGCCCGCACGCCGGAAACGGTGTCTGCCCCCCTTCAGGCTACTAAGAAAAGAGAAACGATAATACTATATACATTTACAATCATGGACGAGAAAAAGACAATCATCCCAGATTTCGGGCATATTGATTTCGCCAACGGGCGGCCCGTCGGTTTTCCCAAGCCGAAGATTGTAAGATGTGGAACAAAGAACAGGAACCATGCTCCGATTAAAGTTAAGCGCACCATACGAGCAGGTGTACGTATGTATCAGCCTGGAGAACCCATCGACTGGGCAAAAGCTTACGATTGACGCCAAGGTTGACGCGAGATGGAGCTAATAAGTGAAGATGCAATGATAATGATGTAACAAGCCAATCGGGGTGCGACTCCCCGGCAGGCTACAAGAAGAAAAAAGCCCCCTCCAACTCCCCCCAAGGGGGAGGGAAAGGAAATAAGGAGAAAGATTTTGAACACGAATTACCGTGAATTAACCATTAATGGCTGCGCGCAGCAATTATATGAACAATTACATGGTAATTATATGCTAAAGAAGAAAGAAAAATATAATGTTTGCGCACGCGAAGAGGCCGGGCCTCGAAAGTGCAAAAGAAAGATATATGGAGAAGAAGGAACGACATATTGTTAGGTTTGAAGATGTCAGCGACAGAATTGTGGAGGTCAGAGGGAAAAAGGTCATCCTCGATTTCGCTGTGGCTGAACTCTATGATGTAGAAACAAAGCGCATCAACGAAGCAGTGAAGAACAACCCTAAGAAGTTCCCTGAGGGATGGGTCTTTGAGCTCGACAAAAATGAGCTTGAAGATTTGCGGTCGAAATTTTCGACCGCAAATATCGCTGACAATCAACCTGATACACTTCTAAGGTCGAAAAACTCGACTTTAGAAGACGATTTGCAATCAAAAAATTTGATTTCAAAATTCCCCAGCCCGAAGAGCCGTACCATGCCTAAGGCCTTCACAGAGCGTGGTATCTATATGCTGGCTACCATCCTGACTGGTGACCAGGCCATTGACACGACGCTTACCATCGTTGATACCTTCGTCAAGCTTCATGAATTGCAGCGCACCATTGCCGAGATGGCCAAGAACCCTGATGAGCATCAACAAAAGTCACTCATGCAAAAGAGTGGGGAAATAGTGGACGACCTCTTCGGCGACAGCTTTGCCACCAACGAGACAGAAACAGAGATAGAGCTAAACTTCGCAGTTTTGAAACTGAAACATACCATTAAACGAAAAAAGAAAGATACAGGAGTATAAGGATTTGTAATCCGCGAAGACAGTACCATCTGTAACCTCGCATCGCAGATGCTGATACTCCCAGCGAGCGGAAGATGCAATGATAATGCTATAACAAGCGCGTCAGGGATTCTAATGAACAAGTTCGAGCGCGACTCCCCGACGGGCTACAAAAGAAAAGAAAAGCCCCCTCCAACTCCCCCAAAGGGGGAGGGAAAGGAAAGAAGAAGAAAGAAAGATTTAGAACACGAATTACCACGAATTAACCATTAATGGCTGCGCGCAGCAATTATATGAACAATTACATGGTAATTATATGCTAAAGAAGAAAGAAAAATATAATGTTTGCGCACGCGAAGAGGCCGGGCCTCGGAGCGATTAGAATTAAATATTGAAACTGTAGGGGCAGGCCCCGTGCCAGCCCGAAAATCGAAAATCGAAAATCCGTAAATCGAAAATCCGTAAATCGAAAATCGAAAATCCGTAAATCGAAAATAAAATAGATGAAGTACCCGATAGGTATACAGAGTTTTGAGAAGATCCGCAAGGGTGGCTACGTCTACGTGGACAAGACCGACTTGATATACGAGTTGGCCAAGGGTAGCGTATACTTCCTCGCCCGCCCGCGCCGCTTCGGCAAGAGTCTGCTGATGGACACACTGCGCTGCTACTTTGAGGGTCGCCGCGACCTGTTCGAGGGTCTGAAGATTATGGACTTGGAGCAGGAGTGGACGGACTATCCCGTTATCACCTTCGATTTCAACGGACTGCTCAAAGCCGAGGACGACCCCTTGCGCTGCTACCTCTTCAGTCAGGTAAAGGAGGCCGAGAAGAAATACGACATCACGCCGGAGGACACCAACGACCTCGGCCTGCGTTTCCGCCGTCTGCTGCCAGCTATACACGAGAAGACTGGCAAGGAGGTGGTGGTGCTCGTCGACGAGTACGACAAGCCATTACTCGACTTCCTCGGCACTGACGCCCCGGATGATGCACAGCGGCTCGACCACAACAGGGAAATGCTCAAAGGTTTCTTCTCCATCTTCAAGGCTGAAGACCGCCACTTGCGATTCGTCATGCTCACAGGCGTGACAAAGTTCTCGCAGGTAACGATGTTCAGCGGCACCAACCAGCCCGACGACATCTCGCTCTCCAACCGCTACGACACATTGCTTGGCATCACCACCGAAGAGCTGCACACTGCCTTTGCAGAACCCATACGCGAGCTGGCCAGCACGCTGGGCAAGAGCGAGGAAGAGACGAAGGAAATGCTGAAGCGGCGCTACGACGGCTACCATTTCAGCAACCGTATGATTGACATCTACAACCCCTTCAGCATGCTTAACGTTTTCGCCGACATGAAGATGCAGGACTACTGGTTCCAGTCTGGCACACCCACATACGCCGTGCGTCTGCTGGGGCAGACACAGGAGGACGTGATGTCGTTCACACAGGTGGAGCATACCCTCGACGAGTTCGTCAACTACAAGGCCGACACTGCCAGGCCGCTGCCCATGATCTTCCAGGCGGGTTACCTCACCGTCAAGGGCTTCGACCCCGACTTTGAGACCTACCGCCTCGACTTCCCCAATATGGAGGTGCGCCGCGGACTTATCACCCTTCTTGCCAACGACTACCTGCAGCTCAACGACAAGGCCGTGACGTGGGTTCAGAAGGTGGTGAAGGCTCTCCGCGTCGCCGACCTTGACCTGGTGCAGCGGCTCTTCACCGCCTTCCTCGCAGAGACGCCCTACTCCATGCGTCCGAAGAAAGACCAGAAGGACCGAGAACTCTACTTCCACTACACGTTCTACCTCATCCTGAGGCTCATCTCCTGCTACACCGTCTACACCGAGAAGCAACTCAGCGAGGGACGGGCAGATTGTATCATCGAGACTGGCAACTATGTCTACATCTTCGAGTTCAAGCTCGACGGTACGGCAGCAGAGGCACTCCAGCAAATCAACGACCGCGGCTACGCCCAAGCCTACGAGGCCGACAGCCGCCCAATATATATAATAGGTGCAACGTTCTCCAGCAAGACAGGCACCATAGAGGAATGGAAAGTTGATACAATAGACAATAAACAATAAACAATAAACAATAAACAATAGACAATAAACAATAGACAATAGACAATAAACAATAAACAATAGACAATAGACATTATTGACATAAAAACTATTTAGATTATGAAAAAGATTCTATTTCTTGCTACAGCTCTGGTAATGCTTGCCAGCTGTGCCGACGAAAACTTCGTGGGAGATAACACATCACCCACCAGCCATGATAATGGAGCCATAGCTTTCACTACCAGCTCCAAAGCGATCACACGTTCAGATGATGCCACTGCTGGTAAACTGAACAATAACTTCGTGGTCTTTGGTTACAAGACAGTAGGCAGTACAGTCTCTACAGTTTTTGACAACTACCAAGTTAACTGGGTGACCAATACTGCAGGTACCACTGAGTCGAACTCTGCTAACTGGGAGTATGTCGGCTATAAAAACTTGCCCGGTGGCGTTACAACGAATGTTGGTGTAACAGCATTTTCTGCTCTAACAGGTTCAGGTCAGGCAAATGAAAATGCCATTGAGCAGTCCATCAAATATTGGGACTTTAGTGCAAGTTCATACGATTTCTTTGCTTATTCCTTAGGTATTGGTGTTACGGA
>Ga0310696_10004126_pt1 | contig 17910 bp, 11 predicted proteins | sample AusTroGonzalo_MG_4_FD_203885 | JGI IMG/M metagenome (GOLD analysis project Ga0310696, IMG submission 203885) | Bovine rumen microbial communities from tropical cattle in Woodstock, Queensland, Australia - Gonzalo_02 (v2) (version 2) | ecosystem: Host-associated > Mammals > Digestive system >...
ACCGTGTCGGCGTTCCGTCCGATGTCGGCGTAGGCGCGTTGCCGCTGCGGGTCCGGATCCGTCTCGATCAGCTTCTGGAGCGGCGCCTTGACCAGGGTCATCGGCGAGCGGATCTCGTGCGAGAGGCTCAGGAAGAAGTGCAGTTTCTCTTCCTTGGCGCTTTGTTCGCGCGCATAGCGGGCCAGCTCCTTGCGGCCCAGGGAGACGTGCCGGAGCAGGAACGCGATGATGCCGAGCAACAGCAGGCCCACCAGGAGATACAGCCCGATGGCGGGCGCGGAGCCCCACCAGGAAGGAAGGACGCGGATCGAGATGGCGGTCGGCTGGGTGGTCTGTTTCCAGAAGACCGTCTTGACGCTGAACTTATAGCGTCCGGGCTTGAGGTTGCCGAGCGTGACGCTGGTCTGTCCGCGGGGGAGCTTGGTCCAGTTCTTCCCGTCGATCGTATAGCGGAATTGCAGGTTGGAAGGGCTGTCGAATTCTTCCGTCGTGAAATAGACGGTGCAGGAATTCTCCGTATGGGGCAGCACGTAGGTGCCGTCTTCGCGCGGCGTGATGTGGTTGCCGGCCGCCGCGAACGCGACGATCTTGGCATGGGGCGGCTCGCCGGGAGCGCGGATGTCCGCCGGCTTGAAGCAGGTCACGCCGTCGGTGCCGCCGAAGAAGATGCGGCCGTCGGGGCCGGCTGCGGAGACCTTCCGGAGGAATTCACCCACGAGCAGGTCGTCTTCGGCATAGCCGAGGGAGCGGGTGTTGGGGTCGTAGCGCACCAGGCGCGTGCCGGTGCAGAACCAGAGCTCGCCTTCCGGGCCGATCTCGATGCTGAACACCGCGTTGTCCGGCAGGCCGTCGGCCTTGGTCAGCATGGTCGCCTCCAGCGTGGACGGGTCCAGGATGGCCAGGCCGTCGAGTGTGCAGGCGTACAGGTTCTTGCCATCCGCCGCCAGCGCATAGACCTGGGTGTCGGGCAAGGCGTGGTGCAGGACGGAAAGCGGCTGCGTGGTGACGTCCAGGTGATAGATGCCACGGGCGGTGGCGATATACAGGTTGTTGCCCCGGATCAGCAGGTCCGCGATCCGGGGATTGACGGTTTCGTTCTGGATCTCGGGCCGCACCGTGCGGTGGCGGACCGGGTCGTAGCAGAAGAGGCCGTATCCCATCGCGCCGATCCAGAACAGTCCGGTCCGGTCCAGTGCGATGCTGCGGGGGATGGACGCGGGGTGGTCTTCCTTGTTGAGCGTGGCCGTGTTGACCAGCTGCCCGCGTTCCGGGTCCAGCCGCCACAGGCCGTCTTCGTAGGAGCCGAACCAGAGTTTGCCGTCGCGGTCTTTCGTCAGGTCGAAAATGGCGTCCGGGAAGCCGGCTTCGCGGCTGTAATGTTTCAGTTGGGAGAGGTCCGCATCCAGCAGGTAGAGGCCGTCGCCCTGCGTGCCGACCCAGAGTTTGCCATCCCGCTCGGCCAGCAGGGAGGAGACGGGCTGGGAGCCGATGACGTCGGAGACGAAGGAGCGGCTGCCGATGTAGTGGAAAGCGATGTCTCCTGCCGGGATCATGATGACGCCACGTTGGTAGGCGGCCAGCCAGAGGTTGCCGTCGCGGTCCTTCAGGATGCTGTGGACGCTCATCGTGGCCGGGTCGCAGGGGATGGATTTGGACCGGAACAGGGACCATGTGCCCGTGGCGGTGTTCAGGACGCGGATGCCGTTGCCGTCGGTGCCGAACATCACGTTACCTTCGCCGTCGTTCAGGATGCAGGAGAAGCGGAGGCCCTTCATCCCCGGCGTGGGGACCGCCACGAAGCGGTCCGTGGCCGGATCGTAGCGGCTGACGTTGCCGGAATGGTCCGCGGCGTAGATGACCCCGTCCACCGAATTGGAGATGATGACGAATGCGTCTTCGAAATTGTCCGGATGGAACAGCGACCAGAAGCCGCCGGTATTGAGCTTGTAGATGCCGTCGCCGTGGCGGGCGCACCAGACCGTGCCGTCTTCGCCCATCTGGAGCGTGCCGACGCCCCGGGTCGGGATCGGGATCCGGACCTGGACCAGATTCTGGGGCTCGTCCGGGTCGGAAACCACCTTCAGCAGGTCGTCGCCGGACATCCAGATGGTGCGCTCGTTGTAGGTGACCATGTGGTTGACCATTCCGGTGTAGGGAACGCCGGGCTCCGTCTCCAGCGGGGTGGAGAATGAGTCGGTACGCGGGTCATAGAACTGGACGCCGCGCTGGCCGCCGACCAGCAGGCGCCCCTGCCCGTCCTCCGCGAAAGCGCGGACGATGTTGTGGGCGATGGAATGCGGGTCGGCCGGATCGTGCTTGTAGCTTCGGATCTCCAGGCCGTCGTAACGGCTGACGCCGTTGTCGGTGGCGATCCAGATGTCTCCCCGGCTGTCCTGATAGAGGGCGTTGACGTTGCTGCTGCTCAGTCCGTCCGGGACGGACAGCATGATATAGCGCTGAGCCAGAAGCGTCAGCGGGGCCAGGAGAAGGGAGAGGATGAGAGCAAATTTGCGCATAGTCATCATGTTGCAGACCAAAGATACGTAAAAATGTTACATCTGTTCCCATCGCGGGCGCGTGTGTAACATCTTAAAAGAAAGATGTAACAAGGGTAGAAAGGGAAAAATGTTTATCTTTGCCCGCGTTATGAAGAAACTCATCCTCTTTATGCTGGCGCTGCTTCCGGCCTGCTATGCCGGGGCGCAGAGCCGTTTCGCCCAGTATCTCGACCAGGCGGAGAACGCTCCGTTCGTGGTCGTGGACAAGCAATCCCTCAAGCTCACCCTCGTCGATCCCCAGGGCGAGCCCATCAAAGAATACGGCATCTCCGTCGCCGTCAACTACGGGCCCAAGAAGGTCCGCGGCGACCACAAGACGCCGGAAGGGACCTTCAAGATCAACCAGCTGCTCAACGCCAAGGGCCTCTCGCACGATTTCAAGGACGGCAAGGGCCCCATCCCCGACGCCTACGGTCCCTGGTTCCTGCGCCTGGACGTTCCGGGTTTCTGGGACATCGGCATCCACGGCACTCCTTTCCCCGAATCCATCGGGACCCGCGCGACCGAAGGATGCGTGCGCCTGCGCAACGAGGATATCCTCGACCTGAAATCCCGGGTCAAAGTCGGCACGGTGGTCATCATCCTGCCGGATGCGGAATGAAATTATTTTGTGAATAGTCGTTAACATTTTCTTGGACTGTCCGTCATTATATCGGAACCGGGATGAGGCGCGCCGCCCACGGTTCCGATTTTTTAAATGAACAAGACAATGAGAAAACTACTGATCCTTCTCTTCCTTTTCCTGGTACTGCTGCCGCTGACAGCCTCTGCAGGAAGAAGACCCGCCTCCAGGACGGCCTCCGGAGCCCGGCTGAACACGATTATTTCCAGCTGCCGCCACTACGACGGCGCCGACGTCGTCCGCCTGGGCTGGTTGGGCACGGCCGCTGCCCGGACTGTCATGCAGCTGTCCTCGATCTCCGATGAGGACGCCCGCCAGGTGCTGGAAATGATCCGCGGCGTGAAGAGTTTCACCTTCCTGGGATACGAAGATTGCGCGCCTGAAGTCTGCGACTGGATCGACCACGAAGTCCATCGGGCGCTGGAAGGGTTCGAGATGCTGATGGAATTCAAGGACGGCGAATCTACGATGCGCATGTTCGGCGTCGTGGATGACAGGCGGGACCGTGTGGTCGATTTCGTCCTGCACAACCCCGCTGACCATATGCTTGTGTACGTGTCCGGGTTCATCCCGGTGGATGCACTCGGAAGAATGTTGGCAGATGACTAGCGAACGTTTCCAGACAGAGTACCTCCCCCTGGCCGGGACTTTCTACCAGGTGGCCCACTACATCCTCGAGGATGCGGCCGAGGCGGAAGACGCCGTCCAGGAACTCTTCCTGAAACTCTGGTCGGACCGGGACGCCCTGGACGGCATCCGCAACCCCAGGGGCTACGGCATCCGGGTACTCCGCAACCTTTGCCTCGACCGTGTCCGGCGCCGCAGCAAGGTGTCGGTCCCGCCGGAACTCCCCGAGCAGGAATGGCCGGGACGGCAGGATGAGGCGGTCGACGACAAGCAGCGGCTCGCCAAGGTGCTCGACGCCATCAAATCCCTGCCTGACAGGCAGCGCACCGTCCTCACGCTCCGGACCCTGGACGGCCTCTCCTACGAGGAGATCACCGAACGGACCGGAATCGGCAATCTCACATTGCGCGTACTGCTCTCGCAGGCGCGAAGAAAAATAAAAGCATTGATATGAAGACCCTCGAAGAAATAGAACAACTGAGCATCGAAGAGTTGGAAGGACTGGCCGTCCGCGAAGCCGCACCCGTCCCCGACGGGCTGCAGGAACGCCTCCGGCAGACCCTCGCCGCCCGCGAGATCGCGGAGGCGGCCCGGCCCCGCCCGGCCCGCTGGATTCCCTATGCTTCGCTCGCCGTGGCCGCTGCGGCCGCCGCGGTCATCGCCCTGCCGCAGCGCGGCCCGAAGGATACCTTCGACGACCCGCGCCTGGCATACGCCGAAGTCGAGAAGGTCTTCCGGACCATCTCCGACAAGATGAACGACGGCGTGACGCTCGTCCGCGAAGCGGAAGCTTCCGCCGAAATCCCCCAAAACATCCTTAACAAGTCAAAGAAATGAAACGCACAATAATCCTCATCGCAGTCATCCTGCTTTTCTTCCCCTTCATCTGCTTCGCCCAGAGCGGCAAGTCCATCTATCAGAAGTACTCCGACGCCGATAACGTCAGCGCCGTCTACATCTCTCCCGCGATGTTCCGCCTGATCGGCAAGATTCCCGACCTGGAGTTCAACGAGAGCGGCCTCAACCTCGCCCCGGTGATCCGTTCCCTGTCCGGAATGTACATCCTGAACAGTGAGAACCCGTCCATCAACGCCAGTCTCGGCGGCGAAGTGGACCGTTTCATCCAGGGTGGCCGTTACGAACTGCTGATGGAGGCCAAGGATGACGGTGAAGTCGTCCGGATGTACACGGTCGGTGACAGCAAGACCATCAACAGTTTCGTGATGCTTGCCGTCGACGGCGGCGAGATGACCTTCGTCTGCCTGGAAGGCCAGATGCCCCGCGACGAGACCGAGAGACTGATCGCCGAGTCGGTGAAATAGACGGATACGCCTGATCCTGGCGGCGCGGTACTCCGGTACCCGCCGCTTTTTTATTATTGGATGGGGGTGCCGTTCTCCGCGGCGATGGCCGCGATGATGCTGTCGAGGATGGGGGTCGTCTGGTAGGACGGTTCCGGGCAGTTGTTGACGAGCACGGAGAAGACGATGGTATGCTGCGGGTCACCGTCGGAAGCGAGGATGTAGCCGCTGAAGCAGCGAACGCCGTTCATCGATCCGGTCTTCATATGGATCCGGGACTTGAACTCCTGCGGCGCTTTCTCGAAGCGGTTCTCCAGCGTGCCCTTGTCGCCGGGCACGGGGAGCGAAGCGAAAAACGGCTCCCAGACGGGAAGCGTCATCATTTTCCGCAGGAAGCGGACGAAGAAGGCCGGCGAGACGTAGTTCTTGCGGGACAGGCCGCTGCCGTCCACCTGGTGGCAGGCGCCGTCGGTGCGCAGCCCGAGGGCGCGCAGGCCGGCTTCCGCCGCCTTCTCGCAGTCGTCCTGCCCGGCGGTCCGGCCGTCGTGCAGCGCGATCGCCTTCAGCAGTGTCTCCGCATAGAAATTGTCGCTCTCGGCGTTGGTGTCGCGCACGATCGCGGAGAGGGGGGCGGAGAAACTGCTACCCAGGATCGTGAGCGAGTCGGCCACGGCCGCGGGCGTGCGGGCCGCGCCGGGGGTCAGGTCCGTGCGGACCTCGCCCTGCGGGGTGATGTCGCCCCAGGCGCCGCGTACCTCGATGCCGTTTTTCTGCAGGTAGTTGCGGAAATACCAGGCGCAGGTGTAGGCGCCGAAGGCGTTGGAGCACTCCAGCGTGTAGCCGCGGCGGTCCACCGGGAAGGACCCGGCGAGCTCGCCGTAGGGGCCGAGCGTCGAATTGACGTAGTAGAGCGTGTTGGACGAACGGGCGGGTCCTGTGACGGCGTGGTTCTCCATCCGCATCCAGGGGGTCTCGGGGTACTGCACCTTGTAGTTGGGCGCGGCGCCGGCGGGCCCGGGCGTGATGTAGAAGTTCTGGGCGTTCTCGAAGAAGTTGAGGCCCGTCGGACCGGCGCCGTAGTAGGTGCCCAGGTCGTCGAAGGTCCAGCCGAGATTCTGCGGCGTGGGAGTCGCGAAGGCGCGGGGGTCACCCAGGATGCGCCCTTCGACGGCCGTGATGCCGGCGTCGGCGAGCAGCTGCGCCCAGGTGGCGAAGGTCTTGCCGATCCCTTCCGCACAGTCGGAGCGCGACCCGGTCGTGGGGTCGCCTCCGCCGAGGATATAGACATCTCCCTTCAGGATCCCGTCCTGCACCGTGCCCGTGTAGGCGATGCGGGTCTCGAAGCGGAAATCCGCCCCGAGACGGTGCAGGGCCAGGCCCGTGGTCAGCAACTTGACGTTGGAGGCCGGGACCAGGCGTTGCCGGACATTGACGGCGACGAGCGTGTCGCCGTCCGCGCGGACCGCCAGCACCCCGGCCAGGCCGGCGCGCAGCGGCTCCCGGGCGCAGATGCCCTCGACGGTTTTCTGCGCTTCGGTCCGGGGAATACCAGCAGTCGCGCTCCAGGCTGTAAGCAGGAGCGCGACTGATATCAGGGGGAAGGTGATTTTCATTATTTGACCGCTTCCTTCACAGCGGTGCTGAGCTTGGAATAGAGGGCGTCCGTCTTGGCGAGGACTTCCTTGCGAAGCTCGTTGTAGTAGGTTTTCTTGGAACCCTCGATCTTGCCGTTCACCTTGTCGCGAAGTTCATTGTAGAGGTCGATGGCCTCTTCCATCAGCTCGCTGACGTTGGCGTCGGTGACCTTGGGGTTGACGCAGGCGACGACGGAGCAATCCTCCACAAAGGCGCTCAGCACATACTCGATGTCCTTTTTGATGTCACGTAAGTTCATATGCTATAATGATTAATTGGCGGCAAATTTAGCAAATTTTATTTGAATAATCATCAAGATCGGTGATCGGGCCATTATTTGTCCGGAAATTTCATTCCACATCTTGTAATTGTGCGCGGAAGAAGATATATTTGTGCACCGCACAGTACAAGTCTCTGATAACCAAATTATCGAATATGAAAAAGAAATTCTCTCTTTCGTTCGGAATCTTGGTGCTTATGCTCCTCGCTTCCGGGCTCTCCTATGCCCAGAACCTGCGTGTCGAAGGCAAAGTCCTCGACGAGTATGGTGAAGGGCTGATCGGTGCCGGCGTGGTCGTCCAAGGGACCACGAACGGAACGGTCACCGACATGGATGGTAATTTCGTTCTCCTGTCCGTACCTCGCGGCGCTACGCTCGAGGTCTCCTGTATCGGCTATGCCATGCAGGAGGTCGCGGTCACGGGAACGCAGATGACCATCACGATGGCGATCGACACCCGCGCCCTTGACGAAGCCGTCGTCGTCGCGTACGGTCAGCAGAAGAAGGTGACCATCACCGGCGCCGTGTCGGCGGTCAGTGGTGAAGGCCTTCTGAAGGCTCCTGTCGCGAACGTGGCCAACGCCCTCCAGGGCAACCTCCCCGGCGTTTCGGCCGTCCAGGCATCCGGTATGCCTGGTGCCGATGAACCGGTCATCCGCATCCGTGGCGTCGGCTCGCTCAACAGCGCCGAACCGCTGGTGCTGGTCGACGGCGTCGAACGTCCGTTCTCCCAGCTGGATGCCAACGAAATCGAAAGCATCTCCGTGCTGAAGGACGCTTCGGCCACGGCTGTGTTCGGTGTGCGCGGCGCCAACGGCGTCATCCTCGTGACCACGAAGCGCGGTACGGCCGGCAAGGCCTCCGTCACCGCCTCGGTCAACACCGCCGTGCAGTCGATCTCGAAGTTCATCGACTTCGCCGATTCCTATACCTACGGCCAGATGTGGAATTACGCCAAGATCACCGACGTGTTCCCGATGGACCAGTGGCCGGGATCCCGGGTCATTGCCGACTACAACGACTACGCCTTCATCAGGGATGATCCTGAGTCGGACGAAGTTTCCAGTACCGGTCTCCGCTTCAGCCAGGATGTGATGGAGCATTTCCGCAAGAAGGACATGCCCACCACCTTCCCGAGCATGGACTGGATCAATTATATCATGAACGATACGGCCTGGCAGGAACAGGCCAACGTCAACGTCAACGGCGGCACCGACCGCGTCCGCTATTTCGTCTCCGCCGGTTTCCTGAACCAGGACTCCCTGTTCAAGACCTTCTCCGACAACAAGAACGAGACCTTCAACTTCAAGCGTCTGAACTATCGTGCCAACCTCGATATCGACGTCTCCGAGCACAGCCAGCTGTCCATCACCCTCGGCGGCCGCATGCAGAACCGCAACACGATGGGTAGCGGCGAAGGTTTCCTCTTCCGTTACCTGCAGGGAGCCACGCCTTACGCCGGCAGCGGCATCGATGCCCAGGGCCGGCACATCATCTCGGACAACACGCTCGTCGGTCCGTTCGACCGCGACGCGCTTTCCAACTATTATAACCTTGGCTATGTGATCGAGAGCACCAACGCGCTCAACTTCGACCTCCAGTACAAGCTCGACATGGGCTTCCTCACCGAGGGCCTCAGCTTCAAGGTCAAGGCCTCCTACAACTCCGACTACGTCGCCAAGAAGAACCGTCAGAACGGTTACGGTACGGGTGTCGTCTACGTGGCCACCCTCGTGGACGGCCAGGAGGCGCTCCGCAAGGAGAACATCACCTGGCCGCTGCCTTATACCGAAACGAAGGACGGCGGCCGCAACTGGTACGCGGAGGCGAGCTTCGACTACGCCCGCCGCTTCGGCAACCACAACATCGGCGCCCTGCTCCTTTATAACCAGAGCAAGACCTATTATCCCTGGGATTCCGACGGCAACATCTACAAGGCCATCCCGAAGGGCTACGTCGGTCTGGTCGGCCGTATCACCTACGACTACGCCACCAAGTACCTGCTCGACCTCAACATCGGTTACAACGGTTCCGAGAACTTCGCTCCCGGCAGGCGCTACGGTCTCTTCCCGTCCGTGTCCGTGGGCTGGATCCCGTCCAGCGAACCCTGGTGGGAGCCCGTCAAGGACTTCATCGGCTACCTGAAGATCCGCGGCTCCTGGGGTCTGGTCGGCAACGACAACACCAACGGCCACCGTTTCCTCTATCTGCCGGGTGCCTGGCAGTTCTACACGGGTTCCACGACGGTCAACCCGCAGACGCGCGGTGCCAACTTCGGTACCAGCGCCACGTGGCTGCCCGCTGTCCGTGAGCTGACCTCCGGCAACCCCAACGTCACTTGGGAGACCGCCAGCAAGTTCAACATCGGTTTGGACGCCGGCTTCCTGAAGGACCGTCTCCATGCCTATGTCGATTTCTTCTGGGAGGACCGCAAGGACATCCTCGTGTCCAACGAGTCCACGCTGCCCGCCGTCACGTCGCTGCCCGCCAGCAACGTCAACGCCGGCCGCGTGAAGAACCACGGTTTTGAGGTCACCCTGAACTGGGAGGACCACCACGGCGACTTCCGTTATTCCATCTCCCCGAGCTTCTCCTTCGCCCGCAACAAGGTCATCGAGATGCTCGAGGTCCCGCCCCTCTACGACTACCTGCGCTACACCGGACATCCGGTCGGCCAGCGCCTGGCCTACGACCTCTTCGAGTTCTACCAGCCGGGCACGGAAGAGCGCTACAAGGCGGCTTACGGCACGGATATGCCGCAGCAGATGGCCAGACCCGACAACAGCGACCTCAAGTACGGTGACGCGGTCTATGTTGACAAGAACGGCGACGGTCTCATCGACACGAGCGACCGGATGGCGCTCGGCTACACCGACACGCCTGAGATCACCTTCTCGCTCAGCGCCAACTTCCACTGGAAGGCCTTCGACTTCTCCATGATGTGGACGGGCGCCGACCACGTGAACCGCATGCTGAACGGATACTTCCGCGACCAGTTCGGTTCCACCGACACCTCGGCCCTGACGCAGTGGGTGGCCGACAACTCCTGGACGGAGGACAATCCCAACGCCATCCTGCCGCGTATCTCCTTCGACCACCGTGTCCACAACAACCGCGATTCCCGGGCCTGGCTGGTCAACTCCCGCTATGTCCGTCTGAAGAACGTCGAGATCGGCTATACCTTCGGCAAGACGAAGCACCTGCCGTTCTTCAACTACATCCGCGTCTATCTCTCCGGCCAGAATCTGCTGACCTTCTCCCGCTTCGACGGCAACGATCCCGAAGCCCCCGGACAGGGTCTCGATTTGGGCGTGCGTTACCCGATGACCCGCGTGTGCAACATCGGCGCACAGTTCAACTTCTAATGCAGCTAAGAATATGAAAAAGATATCCAACATTATACTTGCGCTTGGACTTGGAGCAGCCATGACCCTCTCCTCCTGCGTCGATCCGTTCAATGTCGGTGACGCCTTCCTGGAGAAGGCCCCGGGTGTCGACGTCAATATGGAGACGGTGTTCTCGAGCGCTGAATACACCCGCAACTTCCTCTGGAGCGCGTACGGCCAGATCTACTGCACCTACACTTCCGGAAACATGATGAACGGCGCGCCGATCGACGTGCTTTCGGATTCCTACCATTGTTATGTGAGCTGGGGCGGCCCGAAGCAGAGCTACTATCCCGGCGCCCTCACGGAGGATGCCCAGGATACCGAAGACGGCAACTTCCAGGGCAAGTTCTCCTACTCGACCAAGGGCGGTCTCGACTCAGAGGCCGGCGGCCGCGTCTCCATCTATGAGACCGTGCGCAAGTGCTGGCAGATCATCGAGAACATCGACCGTGTGCCCGGTATGGACGAGACGGAGAAGAGTTGCCTGCGCGGCGAGGCCTACACGATCATGGCCAGCCGCTACTTCGACGCTTTCCGCAATTTCGGCGGTCTCTGCCTCGTGCGCAAGGCCTATGGCGTCGGTGAACAATTCACGTCCGGCCGTGCCACGGCCAAGGAGACCGTGAATTTCATCGACTCCCTGATCGTCTGCGCCATCAAGGAACCCGGTTTCCGCTGGAACGTTCCCGAGGCCGACCTGGGCCAGTGGTCCGGCCGCCTCACCCGCGCTTCGGCCAAGGCCCTCCGCGCCAAGGTCTGGATGTTCGCCGCGTCTCCGCTGTTCAACAACACCGAGCCGTACATGCGGTACACGCCGGACAAGGAGACCGAGTTCACGAACATCGAGCACGTCTGGTTCGGCGGCTATGACGCCAGCCTGTGGCAGAAGTGCCTCGACGCCTGCACCGATTTCTTCGACGACAACGCGAAGAACGGCAATTACTACCAGCTGGTCCAGCCCGCCACCAAGGACGAGGCCGGCTATCGCGAAGCCTACCGGACCGCCTACCGCTATCGCAACGGCTACGCCAACAAGAGCGGCGTGGTCAACCACGAGAAACTCTTCGACGCCCACCCGACCCTGACCCTGTCGGACGGCGGCTGGGGATGGGGATGGCGCGGTTTCGCCCTCGACTGTATGCGTCAGGGCGGCCAGGTCCCTACCAACGAACTGATGGAGTGCTTCGGTATGCAGGACGGCCGCGTGTTCCCGTACACGGACATCTACGGTCCCGGCAAGAACCCGCAGGGCATCGACATTTTCGCCGACCGCGACCCGCGTCTGTATGAGACGATGATCGTCCCCCAGCGGTCGCTCCCTGCCGGATTCGACTATGCGGGTATGAATTATATGGACTCCTGGGTCGGCGGCTTCCTTGAGAAGAACAGCAACGTCAACAACTCCGACGACGTGGCCTCCGGTTACAGCAAGTTCAAGTGGCTGCTCGACTACTGGGGCGGCAACCGTTATGACGACGACCTGATCGGCGTCCCGTACATCCGTCTGGCCGAGGTCTACCTGATCAAGGCGGAAGCGGAGGCGGAACTCGGTATGTTCCAGCAGGCGCTGGACGACCTCCACGTCGTCCGCAGCCGCGTCGGCCTGGGCCGTCTGGAGACGATGAACCCCAGCCTGAAGCTGACCTCCGACAAGGAGAGACTCATCGATGAAATCCTGCGCGAGCGCAACTGCGAGATCGGCGCCGAGTGCGGCGACCGCACCTACGACATGATCCGCCGCATGCGCCAGGACCTCTTCACCAAACCCCTCCACGAGATCCGGATCTTCCGTCTCGACGCCAACGGCAAGCGCCTGACGGAAGGCGACCAGCAGTATCAGGCCGGTGAGCCCTGGCCGAAGTTCGAGTACGAGAAGCCGCAGATCGTCGACGGTGCCCGCAAGTGGTGGGATGAAGGCTTCTGGACGAACAAATGGTACCTCGACCCGGTCTCCCGTATTGAAGTTCAGAAGGGATATGGCCTTACGCAGAATCCCGGTTGGTAATAATTTGAAACACGCAAGATTATGAAATTACATCATATACTTATATACGGCCTGCTGGGGTTCTGTGCCGTCCCTGTGACGATGAACGCTCAGACGGAGCTGCGCGACAAGAAAGCGCAGGGCATCGATCTGGGCCAGGGCGTCGAGACCACGGAATTCCTGACGACGGCGGCGACCTATACCATCACCGCCGAAGAACTCAGCCACACCTCGGCCATCAGCCTCGCCGACGCGCTTTATGGCAAGCTTCTCGGCCTGACCGCCCTGCAGAACACCGGTTTCAAGGGCGAAGAGGGGAGAGGCGCCACCTTCAATATCCGCGGCGCCCAGACCACGGGCGAAAAGGACATCCTCATCCTCGTTGACGGATACGAGCGTCCGATCGACCGCCTGTCGGTGGAAGAAGTGGAGAGCGTGACCGTTCTCCGCGATGCCGCCGCCGTGGCGCTCTACGGCCACGAAGGCATCAACGGCGTCCTCCTGGTCAAGACCAAGCACGGCCAGGCGGGCAGCGGTTTCCATTTCAAGGCCGGAGCTTCCCGCAAGCTCCAGTTCAATCCCCAGATGGCGGAGATGGTCGACGCCTATGACTATGCCAACGCCCTGAATATCGCCCGCCTCAACGACGGCAGCGTCCTCGCCTATTCGGAGGCCGAGATGCAGAAGTTCAAGGATGGCAGCGATCCGTACGTCTATCCCAACGTCGACTGGAAGAACGAGGTCTTCCGCAACAACGCCAACGAGACCAACGCCTTCGTGTCGATGTACGGCGGTTCCGACAACGTCGAGTATTACACCCAGCTGGACCTCACCGACGCCCGCGGCCTCTACAAGAACACCACCGCTGGCGACTGGGATTCCCAGCTCAAGTACTCCAAGGTGAACATCCGCGCCAATGTGGATTTCCAGGTCACCAGCTCCACCCGCGTCAAGACGAACATCCTGGCGATCTTCATGGAGACCAACGGCGTGCCCAACGTCAGCTCCAACGATGCCTGGTGGCATCTGTACAAGGTCCCTGCGCTGGCATTCCCCATCATGACCTCCCCGATCGGGACGGAAGGCGAAGCGGGCTATATCCCGAGCGTCTGGGGTGGCAGCCAGACCTATGGCGACTTCAACCTCGTGGCGAAAGTCCAGGGTACGGGTGCCGCCAAGACGCACCAGCGCCAGGTTTGGGCGGACCTGACTCTCGAGCAGGATCTCGACTTCCTGGCCCAGGGCCTGAAGTTCTACGTCAGCGGCGCTTATGACAACGCTTCCAACATCATCGAGACCCGCAGCAGGGGTTACCAGTATGGCTGGAACTACTACAACGCGGCCGGCGACATGGACGTCGCGGTGATGGGCACGGTGGCGAACAATACCGTCTTCGACAAAAAGCTGGATTCCCAGTGGCGAATCGGAATGGTCAGCGCCGGTTTCAAGTACGCTACGACCTTCGAGAACGGCGACAACTTCTCCGCCAACGCCGGTTATAACATGAAGAGCGAAATCCGCGACGGCCGGAGCAATACCTGGTATCGCGCCAACTGGAGCCTCGCCCTGCACTACGACCACGCCGAGAAGTTCCTGGCGGACCTGGTCCTCGCGGCCAACGGTTCCAACCGCTCCTACCCGGCCAAGTGGGCTTTCTCGCCGACCCTGGGTCTCGGTTGGATCTATGCCAACAACCCCGGCGGTGTCGTGAACTTCGGCAAGCTCCGTGCTTCCGCCGGCATCCAGCACACCGACTACGTCCCGCAGGCCGGCCTGTGGCTTGCCAACTGGGCCAATTCCCACGGCCAGTTCTGGTATGGCCAAAGCTTCACCAGCTCCTATGGTGCGTTCATGACGCAGTTCCCGACGACCAGCTTCCAGCAGGAAGCCGCCTACAAGGCCAACCTAGGTACCGACCTGCGCCTCGGCAACTGCTTCGACTTCACCGTCGACGCCTTCTATCAGCAGCGCCGCAACATCCTCGTCAGCGCCGCGTCCCTCAATTCCGAGGTGGTGGGTATCCAGTCCGCCTTCGACGACAAGGGTGTCGTGGCCAGCTACGGCGTTGAGGCCGGCATGCGCTTCGCCAAGACCTTCAATGGCGGCCTCAACCTCAACTTCGGCGCCAACGCTTCCTTCGTGAAGAGCCAGGTCCTCGACTGGATCGAGACCCCGGCCTATCCGAACCTCTCCGCCATCGGCACGCCTGCCGACGCAGCCCGCGGCCTCGTCGCCATCGGCTTCTTCCGGACCCAGGAGGAGATCGCGAACAGCGCCCCGCAGGAGTTCGGCCAGGTCAAGGTCGGCGACATCAAGTACAAGGATGTCAACGGCGACGGCTTCATCAACGAGAACGATATGGTGGCGATGGAATGGGGCACCAGTTTCCCCGCCCTGAACTACGGGTTCAATCTCGGTATGGAATACAAGGGTCTGGGCTTCAACGTCGCCTTCCAGGGCGCGGCCTTCCAGACCAAGAACCTTCGCGACGTGGACGGTGTCTGGGGCGCGCTCTCCGACAACCGCAACCTGTCGCAGGAATACTACGACAACTGCTTCGACCATCTCGGCGCTTACGCCCGGTACCCGCGCCTCTCTACGACGAATGTGGCCAACAACGCCCAGAATTCTACGGTCTGGTACCGCAGCGTCAGCTGGCTCAAGCTGCGCGACTGCGAGATTTACTACAAACTTCCCGCAAGCTGGGTCAACCGCATGAAGATCTCCAGCGCCAAGCTGTATGTCCAGGGCCAGAACCTCCTGTCCTTCGACAACATCCCGGCCATGGACGCTGAGAACCTCAACACCGGCTATCCTGTCCTGCAGGCGGTTTCCCTTGGCCTTTCCGTTGTATTCTAATAAAGCATGAGAATTATGAAACCCGAAAGAATCATTTCATTCCTTTTCGCCGGTATCGTCCTGGCCTCGTGCGCTGACCTCAATTATACGGAGGAAAACACGCGTGACGAGGAATGGACCTTTGAATACTTCGCGAACGGTATCAAGAATATGGTGTTCGACGTCTACGCCCAGGTCTACGGCGACGAGTTCGAGTCCAACAGCCCCTACTTCCTGGCCGGCGCCACGGACGAGGCCCAGTATGCGCTGGAGACCGGAGCGGTCAACAACTACACCAACGGTGGCTGGAGTGCCGCCAATCCTTATTCCAACATCTGGAAGAAGTCCTATACGGCCATCGCCGACATCCACATGTACCTGGAGAAGATCGACCAGGCGGACATCCATGAGTGGCAGTACAATCCGAACTATTCCAAGTGGGTCGAGCAGCTGGAGGTCTTCCCGTATGAGCTCCGCTTCCTGCGCGCCTACTTCTATTTCGAACTGTTCCGCGCCTACGGCGACGTCCCCCTCGTGACGACCACGCTCACCAACATGCAGGCCAACACCATCGAGCGCACCCCTGCCGACCAGATCGTGAAGTTCATCGTGGACGAGCTCGACGCCGTGGCTCCTTACCTGCCGGTCTCCTATGTGTCCGAGGCGGAAGCCGAGGTCGGCCGCGCCACCCGCGTGGCGGCCTTTGCCCTGAAGGCCCGCACGCTGCTTTACGCGGCTTCCCCGCTGTTCAACCCGAGCAACGACCCCGCGAAGTGGGAGAAGGCCGCCGAGGCCTGCAAGTTCTTCCTGGACAACGCCGATTCCTGGGGACTGAAACTCAGCGCCTACGGTTCCCTGTGGGGCCACGATGCCTTCTTCAACCCCGAGCTGATCTTCGGCCTTGGCCGTGGCGACAGCAACGGCTTCGAGAAGGCCAACTTCCCGATCGGCGTCGAGAACGCCTCGTCCGGCAACTGCCCGACCCAGAGCTTCGTCGACCAGTACGAGTATCAGGCCAATGGCGAGACCTTCGGCCATCGCTATCCCGGCAACATCGACCTCAACGCCGTCGATCCCTATGAAGGCCTCGACCCGCGTTTCGCCCTGACCGTCGTGAAGAACGGCGACGAGTGGCCGACCAACGGCGCCCAGAAGAAGGTGATCGAAACCTTCGTCGGCGGCTTCAACGCCGCTCCGAAGTATGGCGCCACGCCGACGGGCTACTACCTGAGGAAGTATGTTGACGGCGCCTGCGTGACGACCGCCGACAACCAGGTCTCCCGTCGCCACACCTGGATCCTGTTCCGTCTGGGCGAGATGTATCTGGACTTCGCCGAGGCCGTGTTCCACGCCACCGGCAGCGCCACCGACGCTTCCTATGGCATGTCCGCGAACCAGGCCATCAACATCCTGCGCAACCGCGCCGACATCAAGATGCCGCCCTTCTCCGAGGATGGCGACGCCTGGATCGCCCGCTATGAGCGTGAGCGTCTCGTGGAGCTCGCTTTCGAGAATCACCGCTTCTGGGATGTCCGCCGCTGGAAGAAGGGTCCCGAGTATTTCCGGACCATCCAGGTGGCGACGATCAGCAGCGACCTGAAGCTCACCCGGTCTACCGTTACCCGTCAGTGGGATGACAAGTACTACTTCTATCCCATCCCGCAGACTGAATTGAAGAAGAACTCCAATCTCACGCAAAACCAGGGCTGGTAGAGCGCTTTATAAGGATTACCGATATGAAAAAGATATTCAAATATATAAGCATACTCCTGTCTGTCGCCATGGTGGGCAGTTTCACGGCCTGCGATCTCCTGCCGAAACCTGTTGAGGAGACGGCGGAGCTCGGGCTGGGCATCAAGGTATTCTTCCCGACCAAGGTGGTCGCCGGCCAGCCGATGACCATCAATGGTTCCGGCTTCGCGGCCGCTACCGAGGTCGTGTTCCCGAACAACGTCGTGGTCACCGATTTCGAGATTGTCAGCAATGACATGATCCGCGTCACGGCGCCGGCCGGCATCGCCGACAACGGTGGCGTCCTGATCGTCCGTACGGAGACGGAAAAGGCGGAATCCCGCCTCCCGCTTACCCTCGGTTCCACCAGCGTCAGCGGCTTCTCCCGCGGGGCGGGCACGACCATCAAGGGTGGCGAAGAGCTCATTGTCTATGGCACGGACCTGCAGTTCATCTGCGCGGTCGAATTGCCCGATGCGGACGGCAACCCGATGATCCTCGGGGAAGAGCGCTTCTACCGCAAGGGGGAGGACAAACTCGTATTCGTCCTCCCGAAGAAAGTCTTTAACGGCAACTATGTGGGTAAGCTGATTACCTACGACGGCCGGGAATTCCTGCTGCCGGAGTTCAAGTATGAGCCGGGCGCCGAGGGTGGACACTGGGAGAAACAGAAAGTCTCCATCTGGAAGAACGACGGTTCTCACGGTGCCGTGGCCTGGAGCAGCGAATACCGCTTCGCCGCCGAGGCCAACAAGACCGGCGAAGAGATCTACGCCATCCCGGACGACGTCTGGGCCAAGATGAAGGAGGGTACCTTCTACGTGACGGTCTCCGGTGAGAACCCGCAGGTCCGCATCACCACCGGCTGGTGGAGCACGACCTGGACCGGCGCCGACTTCCAGCCGGGCAGCGAGGGCTTCACCGACAACGGCGACGGCACCTGGA
>Ga0310696_10004127_pt1 | contig 17909 bp, 15 predicted proteins | sample AusTroGonzalo_MG_4_FD_203885 | JGI IMG/M metagenome (GOLD analysis project Ga0310696, IMG submission 203885) | Bovine rumen microbial communities from tropical cattle in Woodstock, Queensland, Australia - Gonzalo_02 (v2) (version 2) | ecosystem: Host-associated > Mammals > Digestive system >...
CAACAACGTTTTCGGACGTGCTTTTGGAACGGCAATAAAGCCCATCGTGCAACCGCCGTCAGAGGAAGCAAACGAACAGTAAACCGTATTTTTGCGGAAATTCTCTTCGACGGTGCTCCCGGGCAAAAGAAGGTTCCCAATCATTGGAAGCGCTTTGATTTTTCGCCTGATCGATCCCTTTGTTGCCTTATCTTTCTGCCCGTTTGACGTTAGATCATAGTCATCCTCCGTGATAGAACCGTTCAAACACTTCTCAAAAAAGATTGTGGGAGAGAGCGCCGTTTTTACTCCCGTTAAGTGAAGGAAATTGTCTTTTTCCGCCGAAATAATATAATACGGACGTCTGACAAACGCGTCCGACAAAACCAAGTAGTCCCGACACACGAACAAGGAATAATACAAAGAAGCCCCTGAGACCAAGGCGTTCCGCACTCTCGTTTTGAAGCCGATCTGCCGATCCATTTGAAGCAACCTCCAAAAGCAAGAGGAGCGGCGAAACCGCTCCTCAGGGTTTTTAGCAGTACTCTCTGCAATGGGAACGGGTTTTAGGTCTCCGTCCCGACCGATGAAAACGGGTTTATTGTCTCCGTTCCGACAAATACTCGATCAAAAACTACGATAATCCTGTTACTGAACAGAAAGAGCAGAGATGTTCTTCATTTTCCTACTCCCATTTATATTATATGCAAAACAACGTCGGTTTACAAGTCCTTAATCTATGGCATTTGTAAATAATTTTTGAACAAATGCGTTTTGCATTGTCACGTTCGTCAATACTCAATCGTTGCCAACACGTTACTCTGCTTTCTTTTCCCTCGTCAACTCTTCCCTCTCGCGCCGTCTCCTTTTGCAACCGTACCGATAACCGAAGATCATCGCGGGGATCAGCGGAAGCGTACAGACGAGGAAAGAAAGGAACATCCACCCTCCGTACTCGGCAGCCATCTCGTATAAATCAGCGTTACTCGGCGCACGTCCCCAAAGAGCGGCAAAAACCGTCGCAAAGACCGCCGCCGCCGGGTGACGATAACGGACGATCACCGTAATCAGAACGTAGACGAAAACGGCGATACAAACGGAAATCAGGGCGCGTTTGAACGGAATACTCCCCGTCCCGTCGTTATCGCGGTAACCCTCTCGCCGGCACAGAAAAAAGAAAAATCCCATCGCGGCAAGAATGCCGAGAATACCGGACAAAACTCCCGCCAACGTCTCGCTTCCCGATAACCGCAGCGGCGTCACCGTCACGAATGCGATCAAAAGCCCGAAGTAGGACGCGGCGATGAGTTTCAGAAAATACACCCCCGTACTCTTTACCATTCTGTCGCCTCCTTTTTCACGATCCCCGCGGCGACCGCCGCGGGGGTAACTTCACGTTTGCCGTCGGACGACGGCAAACACTTTACTTTGCGAAGCAAAACTTCACGTTGCCCGCAGGGCAACACTTCACTTTGCCCGCGGAGCGGGCGATCTGCCCGCCGTTACCACTCTCGTTTCCTTTCCGGTTCGTCCAGCGCGTCCAGGTCGAGCGCGTTCAAAAAGTCGGTCGAACCGTAGATCGCGTACTCGCCGACCCGATCGGCGGTATAGATCGGATACGACCGTCCGCCGTCCTTTCCGTACGTGAAAAGCGAAACGGGAACGAGGATCAGGAACTTCCTTCCGGTCGATTCAAACGCAAATCGCGTTTCGACCATATGGTGGAAAAGCGTTATCCTCCCGATCTTAAACCGATGATCGGCGACCGCCGTCCCGTTTTTCAGAATGTAAAGCGGCGTTTTCTTCGACCGGGTGGAGAGCAGTTTGCACGCGTAGGTCGCTTTCCCCGTTTCAATCGTGATCTCCGGTTCTTCGTACGCAAACAGGATCGAGCGATAAACGTTCTTGCAATAGAGAGAAAACTCCTTTTCGCCGCAGATCCGTTTCAGACGTTTCAGCATCTTCTTTCGCTTTCCGACCGCGCGAAGGTATTTGCCGAGGAGCAACCCGAGGATCAGCGCCGCCAGAACGACGGCAAAAGCGATATTCCAGAAGAGCGTCAGCACCCGGAGGTACATATACGCCAAAAGCAGCACGGGAGGAAGCACGATCAAACTTGCCGAAACCAGTACGACCCGCCCCAGGATCGCTTTCACGATATCCCGCGGTCGGAGCGTCTCCTCTTTCCCGACCCGGGCGTTCCACCGCGAGACGACGGCGACGTGAACGAGGAAGAACGTGACGGCGACGGCGGGATACGACGCGATCCGAAAAACGCCCGTAACCCTGTAAAACCCGGAGGGGAGAACAAAGAGCAACAGCAGAATGACGGCGAGTTCGCACCAGAACGACGGCGTCGAAACCACGCGCACGATTCGTTTGGAGAGCCGATTCTCGTCGAGGATCGACGCCTGCCGCAAAACCGGATCGTAAGAAAGCGCAAGGAAAGAAAAAGTATAGAAGATCAGAACGAACCAGATAAGACCCATCACGCCAAACGCCTCGCGGCTGAAAACGGCGTCGGTCCCTTCGTATTCCGAAGAGTTGATCTTTTCAAGACAAAACAGCACAAAACCGGAGAACGCGACGATCAAAAGAAAGATCAGCGCGGCGCAAACGACCTGAACGATCGTCTTCCGAGCGTCTGTTTTTCTCATTTCCGTCGCCCCCTTTTTCACGATCCCCGCGGCGACCGCCGCGGGGATCACTTCACGTTTGCCGTCCGGGGACGGCAAACACTTCACGCGTTGCGCACGCCCCCGCGCGAAACGCACTTCACTTTGCATAGCAAAACTTCACGTTGCCCGCAGGGCAACACTTCACTATTTCCCCGCGGGGAGCGATTCACCTTTCATTCCAGCGTATCCAGTTCCAACGCGTCGAGGAAAGTGGTCATGTGGTAGAACGACCTGTCCTCGATCCGGTCGCCCGAAAAGACCGAATAGTAATCGTCGCCGCGCGTTCCGTACACGTTGCGGGGGACCGGGACGATCAGAAAGATCTTTTTGTCTCCCTCTCCGAACGCGTACCGGGTATAGACCAGATGACGGAGCAGCGTCCGTCTGCCGAGCCGGAAGCGGTGTTCGACGATCGCCTCCCCGTCGGGGGAGAGGTACAGCGGCGTTCTTCTCGACAGGGCGCAGAGCAGTTTGCACTCGATGGTCTCTTTCCCGGTTCTGATCGTGATCTCGGGTTCCGCGTGCGGGAACAAAAGAGAACGGTAGGGACGCTCGCATTCGAGGGAATACCCTTTGTCGTCACAGATCTTGGTCAGGCGCTTCATCATCTTTCTGCGTATGGAGACCGCCCGGAAATAGAGGATCAGATAGATCACGGGACCGAGCAGGAGCAGGATAACGAAGATCGGAATACCGATCAGCCGGAGCGCCAGGACCCCCCAGATCATATTGAAGAACAGCCCGATCGGCGCCACCGCAAGGGACAGGAAGACGTACACCAAAGCGCGCACGCCGACCGGAATGAAAACGTCCCAAACGCCGATCCCGTCTCTTTCCTTCCGATCCCCGAGCCCTCTCGTCTTCGCCTCGTCCCGGGCACGGCGGGCTGCCGACGTCCACGCGAGGAAGAAGAGAACGGCGAAAACGGGGTACGCCGCGATCCGGTAGTTCCCGTAGAACAGAAGAAAACCGTCGGGCAGAACGAAGGTCATAAGGAGAACGACCGCGAGCTCGACCCAGAAAAACGGAGACGAAACGGTCTTTTTCAAGATTTCCCGATTTCTCACCGTGCCGACGGTGAATCTCCGTTTCAGGGGCAGATCGAAGCGGAGCGCGACCGCGGAAAACGAGTAGAACGCGAAGGCGAATAACACGAACGACGTGCGCTCGATGATCTTTTGGATCTCCGGTTCCCCGTAATCGGGATTGTATTCGGGGCTGCTCCCGAGACCGACGCACAGGTGCATCAGTTGGAAGAACGAGACGATCACGAGGAAGACCGCCGCGGCGCACAGGATCCGGATGACGATATCCCTTATCATTTTTCCCGTCATAACAGTTACCTCACGTTGCGCCGTGGCGCAACAGATCACGTATTTCGCGCCTCCGCGCGAAATACACTTCACTTTGCGGAGCAAAACTTCACTTTGCGCAGCAAAACTTCACTTTGCACAGCAAAACTTCACGTTGCACAGCAAAACTTCACGTTGCACAGCAAAACTTCACGTTGCCCGGCACGGGCAACACTTCACTTCCCCGCCGCATCGTCCTTCGTAGCCTTCCCCTTGAGGGGAAGGTGGCGCTTGCGCCGGATGAGGTGGAGCAGAAGTAAACCGACGGTTATTTCTATTTGTTTGCTACCGAAGACCACCTCATCTGTCACTCCGTGACATCTTCCCCTCAAGGGGAAGACTTGGAACGGCGCCCCGGGGACCGTTTCACGTTTGCCGTCCGGGGACGGCAAACACTTCACGCGTTTCGCACGCCCCCGCGCGAAATACACGTCACTTTGCGGAGCAAAACTTCACTTTGCGCAGCAAAACTTCACTTTGCACAGCAAAACTTCACGTTGCCCGGCACGGGCAACACTTCACTTTCTCTCCCCGCGGCGTCCGCCGCGGGGAGAGAACCCGCCGTCAGTCCTTTTTGTCGGACTTGCTCTCCTTTTTCGCCGTGCCTTTCGCGGCGACGGCGCCGCCGGCGTAACCGGCGATGATCGCGGGCAAGTCGATACCGGTCGACTCCTTTACGCCCTCCATCACCTGGTTCGCGCTGTTCATCACGTCGCGCACAACCTTGGTGGAGTTCCCGTCGCCGTACATCACGATCTTCTCGGTCGATGCGAGCGGGGTCGCGGCGTTTTTCACGATCTCGGGCATCGCGTCGAGGTACATTTCAAGCACCGACGCCTCGCCCATCTTCTTCTGCGCTTCGGCTTTCTTTTCGATCGCCTCGGCTTCGGCAAGACCCTTGGCGCGGATACCTTCGGCTTCCTGCTCCATCGCGAAGCGGAGCGCCGCGGCTTCGGCTTTCTTGGCTTCCGCCGCCTGGAGCGCCTCGTACTTCTTGGCTTCGGCGTCTTTCTGGCGTTTGATGAGATCGGCTTCCGCCTGTTTCTCCGCCTGATACTTCAGGGCGTCCGCCTGTTTACGCACTTCGGCGTCGAGTTGGCGTTCCTTGATCGCGATGTCCTTCTCGGCAAGTTCCGCCTCTTTCTCGCGGCGGGCGATGTCGGCGTTGGTCTTGGCGATCTCGATGGTCTTGCGCTGATTCTCCTGCTGGATCGAGTACGCGGCGTCGGCTTCCGCCTTCTTCGTGTCGGCGCGGACCTTCATATCCGCCTGCTGCACCGAGAGAGCCGCGTTCTGTTCGGCGATCTTCTTCTCGGCTTCGACGCGGACGGCGTTGGCTTCCTGCTGGGCGTTGGCGGTCGCGATCGCGATGTCGCGCTGCGCGTTCGCCTTCGCGATCTGGGCGTCCTTGCGGATCTGTTCGACGTTACGGACGCCCATATTCTCGATGGTTCCGGCGGCGTCCTTGAAGTTCTGGATGTTGAAGTTCACGACCTCGATGCCGAGTTTCTGCATATCGGGCACGACGTTCTCGGTGATCTTCTTCGCGACGCCCTGCCGATCCTGCACCATCTCTTTCAGGCAGACCGAACCGACGATCTCACGCATATTACCCTCGAGGACCTGCGTGACCATCGAGATCATTTCGCCCTGCTTCATACCGAGCAGCGCCTCCGCCGCCCGTTCGAGGTAGTCGCGCTGGGACGAGATCTTGATGTTGGCGACGCCGTCGACCGTGACGTTGATGAACTCGGTCGTCGGGACGGGTTCGGACGTTTTGACGTCGACCTGCATCACGCGAAGCGAGAGACGGTCGACCCTCTCGAAGAACGGCACGCGCCACCCCGCTTTACCGACGAGGATCCGCTTTTTCCCGAGCCCCGAGATAATGTAGGCGACGTCCGGCGGCGCTTTCAGGTACCCGACGATACCGATCAGCACCAGAAAGACGGCGACGATTACCGGAATGATGATAACGAGCATAGTAAAAACCCCCTTTGAAATATTGTTTTTTCGTTACCCTGTTTTGTCGATCGGTCGAAGTCCTACAAAAAAAGACTTTTACCGTGTGCACAGTAAAAGTCTTGTAAAATCATTTCTGATCCTGCGGGCGCCGGGCATTTGCAACTGCCGTGCTGACGACGCGCGCACGCTGCACGGTGGCAACGTACTACTCCCTTTCGACGGTTTTATTGTACCACTTTCGCCGAAGTTTGTCAAGAATCCCCCGTCCGGTTTTCCCGATTCTCCCTGTTGCACAAAACGGCGATCCGAAAAATAGGCAGGTTCACCAAAAAAGAAAGATCAGACCCACTCGACCCGATACCTTTCGCAGAAACAGTCGAACTGGCAGAGCCAGGCGACGAGCTGCGGACGCGCCATCAGCTGCCCGAACCAGGTCACGTCCTCCCCGCCGTCGAGCAGATCCGCGAGTTTCCCGGGATCGGCGAGGGCGGCGAGGGGCGAGTGCGGACGGGAGAGCCGTTTTTTCAGCGTCGAGACGACCGCCGTCTCGTAGGCTTTGCTGTGGGTTTTGGGATAGGGGCTCTTTTTCCGACGGTAGATCTCCTCCGGGATGATCCCGCGCATCGCCTCCCGGAGCAACGCCTTTTCGACCCCGTTTTCAAACTTGTATTCCCACGGCACGTTGTAGAGATACGACGCGATCCGGCAGTCGGAGAACGGGACGCGCACCTCCAGCCCGCACGCCATCGACATCCGATCCTTCCGCTCGAGAAGCGACTGCATAAAATAAGATTGCGAGAGCGCCGAAGCGATCCGGGATCGCCGCATTTCGGGGCTGTCCCCGTCGAGGCAATCGACCGACGAAACGATCTCGCGATACTTTTCCGAGAGGAACGAAAGCCCCTCGTCGGGACAAACGAGTTCCCGCCGGAAGAGCGAGATCCGCGCCAGGGGATCGTGGATCCACGGGAAAAAGTCGCGGGAGAGCATCTCGGAACGGTAAAACCAAGGATAGCCGCCGAAGATCTCGTCGGCGCACTCGCCGGACATGGCGACGGTATGCCGCCGCTTGACCTCGCGGCAGAAGTAGAGGAGCGAGGAGTCGATATCCGCCTGCCCCGGCAGATCGCGCGCCAGCGTCGCGGCAAAGAGAAGATCCGCCACCTCGTCGTTCGGCGCGACGAGGACCGTGTGATCCGAGCCGATCTCGCGGGCGGCGAGCAGCGCGTAACCGTCGTCGCGGTTGGGTTGGAACAGGGTCGGTTCGTAGTCGTTGTCCTCGTACTCAAACGAGTAGGTGGAGAGGGTCTCTCCCCGCTTCCGGAACGCCTCGGCGGCGACGGCGGCGACGACCGTCGAATCAAGCCCGCCCGAAAGAAAACAGGCGAGCGGAACGTCGCTCTCGGTCTGCCGCGTGATCGCGTCGCGAACGAGTTCCCGCGTATGGGCGACGCACTCCTCCCGCCCCTCGGTAAAGGGCGCGGCGACAAGGCGGAAATAGGTCCTCTTTTCGATCCCCCGCGAGCTGACCGAAAGACATTCGCCCGGGCGCAGCTCGAAGATCCCGCGGAAGACCGGGGTCGACCGGAGCGTGACCGGGGTGAGAAACAAAAGCTGCCAAAGTCCCGTCCGGTCGATCTCGGGTCGGATCGAGGGGTGGGCGAGCAGCGCCTTTACCTCCGAGGCGAAGCAGAAGTCCCCGTCCGGCGTCGCGTAATAGAAGGGTTTGACCCCGAGCGGATCGCGGGCGCAGAAGAGTTTTTCCTCCGCGCGGTCCCAGACCGCGAAGGCGAAGATCCCGTTCAGGCGGGAGAGGCAGTCCTCCCCCCAGACGGCGTAGGCGTAGGCGAGCAGTTCGGTGTCGCACCGGGTCGTGAGCCGCACGCCGCGGGACGAGAGTTCACGCCGCAGTTCCCGCCCGTTGTAGAGTTCCCCGTTGTAAACGACGGTATAGGCGCGCCGCCCGCGGCGCACCGTCATCGGCTGATCTCCCCGCTCGGGATCCATCACCGCCAGCCGGTTGTGGTGAAAGGCGACGTCGGCGTCGGCGTAACTCCCGCTCCGGTCGGGTCCGCGCGACGCCATCGTCTCCCCCATCCGGCGCACCGTCCCGACGCTCTCGGGGGTGATCCGCCGGGGCGCATAAAGTCCGCATATCGAACACATATCGTACTCCCAAAAGAGAAAGTCGGAGGAGACGTCCTCCCCCGATCCAGTATATGCGCCGCCCCCTTTCCCCGTGTTCCGGCGGCGAGTTTGATAAAATATTCACAAAAAGAGTCGACCGGAATCGCCCCCCTGTATCCTATCTTTATAAAAATACACGGGAAGTCAAAAAACCCTTGACGAAAAAGGCGCGTTGATGTATAATGAAGGCAACTATTTTCAGCGCTTGCGCTGTGGGAAAGGATCCGTCCGTCGGACGGAAGTGGGAATCATGAAACGCGTTTACAATTTCTCTGCGGGACCCTCTATGCTTCCTCTTGAAGTGCTCGAGGAGGCGCAAAAAGATCTGCTCGACTACAAGGGATGCGGGATGTCGGTGATGGAGATGAGCCATCGGACGCCCGAGTTCGAGGAGATCATTACGGGTGCGGAGTCGTCGCTCCGCCGCGTGATGAACATTCCCGACAATTACAAGGTTCTCTTCCTGCAGGGCGGCGCGTCGACCCAGTTCGCGTCGGTGCCGTTCAACCTTCTCAACGGTTCGGGCAAAGCCGACTACATCGTCTCGGGTCAGTTCTCGAAGAAGGCGTACCAGGAGGCGAAGAAGTACGGCGATATCGCCGTCGCCGCCTCGAGCGCGGGCGACAACTTTACCCACGTGCCGAAAACGACGCGCGAGAGTTTCCGTCCCGACGCCGATTACGTCCACATCTGCTTCAACAACACGATCTACGGGACCAAGTTCCCCTACGTTCCCGACACGGGCGATATCCCGCTGGTCGCCGATATGTCGTCCTGCATCTGCTCCGAGCCGGTCGACGTCACGAAGTTCGGTCTGATCTACGCGGGTGCGCAGAAGAACGTTGCCCCCGCCGGCGTGACGATCGTCATCGTCCGCGAGGATCTGCTCGGTCACGCCCGTCCCGACACGCCCGCCATGTTCGACTACAACCTGATGGCGGAAAACGGCTCGATGTATAACACCCCGCCCTGTTGGTGCATCTATATGGCTCGTCTCGTCTTCGACCGGATCCTCTCGCTCGGAGGGCTCGAGGCGATGAAGGAGTACAACCAAAAGAAGGCGGCGATCCTCTACGACTACCTCGACAGCCAGGACTACTACCTCGCTCCCGTCGAGCGCGAGAGCCGCTCGATGATGAACGTGACCTTCGTCACGGGAGATCCCGACCTCGACAAGAAGTTCGCCTCCGAGGCGGCGAAGCAGGGGCTCAAGAACCTGAAGGGTCACCGTTCGGTCGGCGGTATGCGCGCCTCGATCTACAACGCGATGCCGATCGAGGGCGTCGAGAAACTCGTTTCGTTTATGAAGGTCTTTGCCAAAGAGAATCCGAAAAAGGACTGAATCGAGGACAGAAAAATGAAAAACATCCTTTTGATGAACAAGATCGCGAAGGTCGGGACCGACGTCTTCGACCGCAGCGAATACGCCGTCGGCGACGCGGTCGAGAGACCCGTCGCGATGATGGTGCGTTCCGCCGCGCTCCACGACGTTGAGTTCGGCAAGGATCTTCTCGCCATCGCCCGCTGCGGCGCCGGCGTCAACAACATCCCGGTCGACCGCTGCGCCGAACAGGGCATCGTCGTCTTCAACACGCCCGGCGCCAACGCCAACGGCGTGAAGGAACTCGCCATCTGCGCCCTGATGCTCGCTTCGCGCGATATCGTCGGCGGCGTCGAATGGGCGAAGACCCTGACCGCGGACGTCGCGAAATCGGTCGAGAAGGGCAAGAGCGCCTACGGCGGCTGCGAGATCGCGGGCAAGACGCTCGGCGTCATCGGTCTCGGCGCGATCGGAGGGCTGGTCGCCAACGCCGCCCACCACCTCGGAATGGAGGTCCTCGGCTGCGATCCCTACATCACGGTCAACGCCGCGTGGTCGCTCTCCCGCTCGATCGAGAAGGCGGCGACCTACGACGAGATCTACGAGAAAGCCGACTACATCACGCTCCACGTCCCCGCCACCCCGACCACCAAGAATATGATCAACCGCGACACCATCGCGAAGATGCGCGACGGCGTGCGGATCATCAACCTCGCCCGCGCCGACCTCGTCGACGCCGAGGCGCTGAAAGAGGCGCTCGCCTCCGGTAAGGTCGCCGCCTACGTCACCGACTTCCCGACCGAGGCGACCCAGGGCGTCAAGGGGATCGTCAGCATCCCGCACCTCGGCGCCTGCACCGAGGAATCCGAGGACAACTGCGCGGTCATGGCGGCGCACGAACTCGACGAGTTCCTCAAGACCGGCAACGTCAAAAACAGCGTCAACTACCCGAACGTGCAGCTTCCCGTCGCGCCCGGCACCCACCGTCTCTGCGTGATGCACAAGAACATCCCGAACACCCTCTCGTACATCACCTCGCAGGTGTCGGCGTCGGGCATCAACATCGAGAATATGGCGAACGGCTCGAAGGGCGACTACGCCTACACGATCGTCGAGACCAAGGAAAAGGTCAAGGACGAGACCGTCGCCCTGATCGAAAAGAACGCAGATTTCATCCGCGTCCGCAATATTTGACCGTCGACAAACGGGCAGCACCAAAAAACAGCACCGCCGAACGGATTTGCCCGTCCGGCGGTGTTTTTTCGTAATGATGCGCCTGCGGCATGACGTCGCTTACGCGAATGATGTGTGCCTTCGGCACAATGAAAGATTACCCGTTGTTCTTGCGTTCGGCAAGGCGTTTTTCGATATCCGAAAGCGAAAGCCCGTACTTGTTCGCGATGTCGCGGGCGTAACTCTTGCCGTCGGGCTTGGCGCGCACGATCTTGAAGCTCCGGCGCCCCTCCTCGATCCCGGCGACCAGCGTATCGACCGGAACGCCCCCCGCCTCGCGGATCTTTTCGTTCACCTCGGGGACCGCGGCGGCAAGTTCGTGCAGGTGGGTCGAGAAGATCCCGCGGCAGCGCGCGACGCCGAACCCGCAGAGGATCTCCTGCCCGATATACGACGCCTCGTAGGCGCCCGTCGACGAGAGCGACTCGTCGAGCAGGACCATCGAGTTCCCGGTCACCGAATCGAAGATCTCGCGCAGGCGCGCGCATTCCTCGCCGAGCCGCCCCTTGTCGATCGTGTCGTCCGCGCCCTCCGGAAAGTGGGTGTAGATCCCGTCGACCGGGCTGATCACGGCGGATTTTGCCGGAACGCGGAGCCCGAGTTGCGCCATCGCCTGGGCAAGTCCGAGCGCGCAGGTGACGACCGATTTTCCGCCGCGGTTCGGTCCCGTCAGAACGTAGATGCGGGCGTTTTCGTCAAAGGAGAGGTCGTTTGCGACGATCTCCTCCTTGATCCGGAGCGCCACGTCGGGATTGTAGAGCCCGACGGCGGAAAAATCCTTGCTCTCCATCGGCGAGATCGTCGGCACGACGACGGGATAGCCCCGGTCGGAGAGCCGCTTCATCAGCGCGGTCGCCCGCGTGACGAACTCGATCTCGGGAAGCAGGCGCAGAATGAAATCGGTGTTTTCGATCACGTATTCGCCGACGATATTCCGCCACGACTTGACCGAGGAGCGGAACACGTCCTCGATCGCCGCGTTGAACGCGCCGATCAGCGCCTCGCGGCGATTGTCGGACTGCCCTTTCCCGAAGGGAGTCAAGGCGGCGATGGTGGTCATCGCGTCGTTTCTGAACGAGAGGCGAAGGATCTTGTCGAGGACTTTTTCGGAGCGGAAGGGTTCGGCGTTGACCGAGATCACGCCCGCGTCGGACGGCCGGAGTTCGGCGTCGAGGTTCACCCCGACGGTGATGCTCCGGATCTCGCGCACCCGCGACGAAAGGCGTTTCAGCCGCTCGTTCAGGTCGCGGTAATACTCGCTCTCGACGTATTCCGAAATGAAGGACGAGAGCGTCTTGAAAGCCGGGCTCGTTATCTTTTCGCGAACCGGAGAAAGCCCCTTGTGCAAAAGATCGATCACCGCGATATAAAGTTCGATCTCGGTGATGCTGTAAAGGTAAGATTCGCCCGACGACGATCCGAGATCGCGGTCGAGCCGCCGCAGTTCGGTGATGTCGGAGAGAAGCGGCACGACGTCGGAGAGCGTCTTGCCGAGTTCGGGGATCGAGAGAAGATCGTCGAAGGTCGCCTCGCGATAGGCGATCACGGCGGGCTCAAAGGTAAAGAAATCGACGGGCGAACCGTCGCGCAAGCCGAGAAGACCCGTCAGCCCCAGTTCGCGGCATACGCTGTCGCGCACGTCGGGACGGTTCCTCGGGTCGGTATGGCGCTCCTTCGCCGCGGCGTCCTGCCACAGCAGACTGATAAACGGCTGATCCATTTTTCCCCTCCGCGATCGTCTTCGGTCGGCGCCGGAGCGATCTTCTTTCTATTATCATATCACATTCCGCGCTTTCCCGCAAGTTTTTTTCACAAGAAATTGATTTCGCCCCCGCTTTATGCTACAATAGAGGGGAGAAAACGAAAGGACGGCGGGAACTGCCCGCGAACGCTTATGACGATCGAGATCAAGAAAACGAGACCCGGCGCCACCCTTCCGGTCTACTCCTCCGACCTCGCGGCGGGGGCAGACCTCTACGCCTGCCTCGAAAGCGAGGTGCGGATCCTGCCGGGCGAGACCGCGCTGATCCCGACCGGGATCGCCGTCGCCATCCCCGCGGGGTACGGCGGATTCGTCTTCGCGCGCTCGGGACTTTCGGTCAGAATGGGACTTGCCCCGGCGAACAAAGTCGGGGTGATCGACGCCGACTACCGCGGCGAGATCCTCGTCTCGCTCTACAACCAGAGCGGGCAGGTACGAACCGTCAAGGGCGGCGACCGGATCGCGCAGCTCGTCGTTCTTCCCGTCGCGACCGCCGATTTCGTCGAGGTCGAAGAACTGTCCGAAACGACCCGCGGCGCCGGCGGCTTCGGCTCGACCGGAAGATGAAACTGCACAAGATAAACAGCCCCGTCGATCTCCACACGCCCGCACAGCGGGCGTTTCTTTCGGACGGGATCGAAAACTGCGAGATCTACGCCGACGGGACGGCAGCCGCCGACGCGCCGTCTCCCGTTACCCTCTCGTGGGAGTCCGAAAAGCCGGGGGGTTTTACCGTCAAAGTGAGTGAAAACGCCGATCTGTCCGACCCGCTTGTCTTTGAAACCGACGTCTGCTCCCTCACCGTTTTCAATCTCAGGATCGGCGCGCGCTGCTACTGGACGGTCGACGGCGCGCCCCCCGAGACCTTCGTCACCGCCGACGCCCCGCCGCGCAACCTGAGAATTGAGGGCGTGATGAACGCCCGCGACCTCGGCGGCTGGAAGACCGTGGACGGCAAACGAGTAAAGCAGGGGCTCGTTTTTCGGACGAGCGCCTTCGACTGTTACAGCGAGAGCGAACGGAAGATGAAGGATCTCGTCACGCCCGCCGGAAAGACGACGCTGACCGACCTTCTCGGCATCCGGACCGAGATCGATCTGCGCCGCGATCACGAGAGCGAACCGGGCTTCCCGCCCGACGGCAAAACCGAAAGCACGCTCGGAGAGGGCGTTCGCTATCTGCGTTGTCCGATCCTGCTCGGACCCGAAAACTACCTGAACAGCGTCGATTCGCTGCGTCGTCTCTTTTCGACCCTCGCCGACCCGGACAACTACCCCGTCGCCTACCATTGCGCCGTCGGCGCCGACCGCACGGGATTCGTCTCCTATCTGCTTCTCGCCCTACTCGGCGCGGGGCGGGAGGATATCCTCCGCGATTATCTCTTTACGAACTTCTCGGAGCAGGGCTTCTACCGTCCCCCGATCAATCGGGGCTACGTAGTCGCAATCGACGAAACGCCGGGCGGCGCCTTACGCGACAAGGTGCGCCGGATCCTCACCGAAACGATCGGGATCCCCGGGGAAACCCTCGACAGGATCGTCGCGTTCTTGACCGAATGAACCGTCGGCTGACGCCGAAACGATATCATTAAACCGGTCGCTTGCCAATGCAAGCGACCGGTTTTCCTTTTGGTGGATCAGAACCGCCGCAACCCCTTGGGATAATGGTTTTTTGCAACCGCCCCCGTGATATGCACGCCGCCGATCGGAACGCCCTCGCAGAGGACGGCGCCCCACCCGTCGGGGGTATCGGGGGCGGGGATCACGTCGCCGTGCAGGTAGGAAGAAAGCGCCGGATCGTCGGCGGGAAAGTCGAGTTTCCGGACGAAGTCGCGCCCGTACGCCGAGAAAAAGGCGTGGTGCGGCACGATCCGTCCCGAACGGATCTCCCCGACCGTGACGCCGTTTGCGTAGATCAGGTTTTCGGGAAGCGGAAGCGGCGCGGGCGGAAGCGTGATCTTCCCCTTAAAGAGTGTCGGTTCAGCGGCGGGAAGCCGGGTCAGCGTTTCGGAGAGAAACGCCCCGACGAGTTCCCGGTCGGACTTGGAAAGGCGCTCTTCCCGCCCGCCTTTTTTCGACGGCGCTTTGTCCCCGCCGATCGGGGCGGTCAAGCGAAACAGGGCGAAAAACTGCCCCTCTCCCCCGAAGGATCCGCCCCCCGAGTGCGGATAGTGCCGCCGCGTCGCGCCGGCGGGAACGCCGGGGGCTTCGAGCCCCGGATCGGTATAGGAGAGGATCGTCTCGCTCGTCACGGGAACGAGCGAAAGCGCGGGATACTCGGAAAGCAGCCACGCGACGGTCTCCTCGTTTTCCTCGGGCGAATAGGTGCAGGTCGAGTAGACGAGCGCCCCGCCGGCTCTAAGGCACGGGAGCGCGCCCGACAGGATCGCGCGCTGACGCGCGGCGCAGGAGGCGGGAGAGGCGGGCGTCCATTCGCCCGCCGCCTCCGGGGTCTTTCGGAACATTCCCTCCCCCGAACAAGGCGCGTCGACGACCAACAGATCGAAAAACCCCGGCAAATACTCCCCGAAGGCGCGGGGGTCGGCGCTCGTGACGGTCACCCGATCGAGCCCCAGCCGCTCGACGTTCCCGGCGAGAACGGCGCAGCGCGACGGAACGATCTCGTTCGAGACGAGAAACCCGCCCTCGCCGATCGCCGTCGCGATCTGAAAAGTCTTGCCGCCCGGCGCGGCGCAAAGATCGAGCGCCGTCGCTCCGCGCGAGATCAATCCCTCGAGCGCCGCCGCCGCGACCGGAAGCATCGCCGCCGGCTCCTGCAGATAGAACGCCCCCGCGTGATGAAGGGGATGCCGCCCGATCCTCTCGTCGGTATCAAGGAAAAATCCGCCGTCGATCCCCGGGATCGCCCGGATCGGAAGACCCGCGAGCGCCCCCTCCCCGCAGACGGGATTCACGCGCAGCCCCCGCACCGGGGGCGCGTCCGACGCGGCGAGGAACGCGGCGTATCGGTCGCCGAGGATCGTTTCCATACGCTGAAGAAACGCGGCGGGCAGTTTCCTTTCCGCGCCGAATCCGTTCTTTTCCATACCGCTCCCCCCTTTCCTCTTTCCATTATACTCTCTTTGTGCCCGAAAAGCAAGCCGGCGGAAGGTTTTCCGCCGGTCTCGTCTTCACTTTACGGAGTGACGGGCGCGGTATTGCGTCGGGGTGAAAAGCGTGTGCTTCTTGAATTGGCGCGAAAAGTAGTTGTAATCCTCGTAGCCCACCTTCGACGCGATCTCGGGAAGAGAGAAGTCGGTGTAGGTCAGAAGTTCTTTCGCCTTTCGCATCCGTTCCCCGATCAGAAACAGCACGATCGACTTGCCCGTTTCTTTTCTGAACACGTTGTTGCAGTAGGAAACGGAGAAATGAAACCACTCGGTCCCACGCTTTTTTTCGGTCGCCCCCGACTTGACAGGATCGGGAAATCCGTGCTATAATGAGGGCGGAAGACCCGAGCGTTTTCGGGAAACAGAACGGAAGGAGCGCGGACAATGCTGATCATCGGGATCGCCGGTCTTGTGATCGGGATCGAGTGTCGCCACACCTATCTTGAAAAGCGCTGCGCTCCCTTTCAAACCGACAAAAAGCCCGATTTCACGGTGACCGTGACCCGGGAGATGATCGAGGACGAAAAGGCGAAGTCGGGCGAATGCCCCGCCGGGGCGGACGACGGCTACTTTGAGAGTCTTTCCGCCGCGCGCGCGATCGCGCACCGGCTGCCCGCCTACGGCGCGTTCCTGTTCCACGCCGCCGTGATCGAGTATCGCGGCGAGGCGGTCGGCTTCACCGCGCCGAGCGGCACGGGGAAAAGCACGCATATCGGAAATTGGAAGCGCGCTTTCCGGGGCGACGTCGGGATCGTCAACGGCGACAAACCCATCCTGCGCTTCTCCCCCGACGGCACGCTCTGCGCCTACGGCAGCCCGTGGGCGGGAAAAGAGGGCTGGACCCGCAACGTCGGCTGCCCCTTGAAGGCGATCGTGTTCCTCGAACGCGGCAAGGAGAACTCGATCGTTCCCCTCTCCCCCGCCGACGCCGCGCTCCCCGTGATGAATCAGATCCTGCTTGAAAGCGACCCGGAAACGGTCGGAAAAACCCTCGCGCTCACCGACCGGATGCTCTCGGCGGTCAAACTGTATCGGCTCGCCTGCACGCCCGACGTCGCCTCCGCCGTCACGGCGAAGGAAGCAATCTTCGGCAAATAAAGAAAGGGATAAGACTATGAGAATCGTGCCCGGATTCGTCGTCCGCGACGTGGGGGGAAAGACCTTTGCCGTCGCGACCGGCACCATCGCCAAAAAGTTTCACGGAATGATCACGCTCGCCGGCTCCGGCAAGGAGATCTGGGAGGCGTTGCAGGAAGAGACGACCGAGGAAGCGATCGTCGACAAACTGCTCGCCGTCTACGACGTGGACCGCGAGACCGCCGCGGCGGACGTCAAGCGATTCGTTTCCGAACTCCGGAAGGCGGGGTTGCTCCTTGGCTGACCTCGACGCACGCGAAGAGAAGCGCCGTCTGCTCGAAGAGGTCGGCGCCTACGTCAGCACGCCGAGCGGCAAGAGTATGCGCCCGATGCTCCGCGGAGATCGGGACAATATCCTCGTTGAGAAACCGACGGGGCGGCTGAAAAAATACGACGTCGCGCTCTACGCGCGCAAAGACGGTACGCACGTTCTGCACCGGGTCGTCCGCGTCCGCGAGAACGACTACGCGATGCGCGGCGACAACTGCGACTATACCGAGTACGGGATCACCGACGAGGATATCATCGGCGTCCTGACCGGCTTCTGGAAAAAAGACAGGTTCATCCCCGTCGACGACCGCCGCTACCGCCGCTACGTCCGCTTGAATCACGCGACCTATCCCCTGCGCCGCCTCCGCATCAAGACCGGAAAACTGCTCCGCAGAATCGCGTCGGGCATCCCGCCCCTGAAATGGCTTTGGCACAAGTTCCGGCGGCACTGAAACGCCCTCTCCGCCAAAGCGGAGAAAAAAGCCGAAAAAACCCTTGACAAGCCCCTCTCTCCGTGATATAATATTCGGGCAAAACCGATTGACGCACATGGCGGAATAGCTCAGCTGGCTAGAGCATTCGGTTCATACCCGACAGGTCGTTGGTTCAAATCCGACTTCCGCTACCAGGCCCGTTGGTCAAGAGGTTAAGACACCGCCCTTTCACGGCAGTAACGGGAGTTCGATTCTCCCACGGGTCACCAGAACCCCCCGGGGTGCTTCACGCACTCCGGGGGGTTCTGCTGTCCCGTGTCCGAATCGACTCCGCAAAGGGGGCGTCCGCCCCCTTTGCGGGAGTTCGCATCCCCCGCGCAGCCGTCGGGGAGCTTGCTCACCAGCGGCAAGCGCGGGGATATTGCCCCTCCGGGGCAAATTCTCCCTTTCCGTTGCGAACTTTTCGCCCGTGGTTCCTTTTC
>Ga0310696_10004130_pt1 | contig 17904 bp, 35 predicted proteins | sample AusTroGonzalo_MG_4_FD_203885 | JGI IMG/M metagenome (GOLD analysis project Ga0310696, IMG submission 203885) | Bovine rumen microbial communities from tropical cattle in Woodstock, Queensland, Australia - Gonzalo_02 (v2) (version 2) | ecosystem: Host-associated > Mammals > Digestive system >...
AATTTTAGGTTGTACAGAAAATATAAAAGAATTAACAAAACAACTTCCTTCAATTTGTCCATTCTGTGGGGCAAAGATGAAAGATGGAAAGTGTGTAGAGGAGAACTGAAATGAGCAGAGATGAAGAATTGATTGCCGCAATTAAGGAAAGTGGATTTTATGAATATAAAGATGTAAATCTGGATGACCTTTCAAGTTTACAAAGAAGTGCGATAACTTTGGCAGGAGCATTACTTTCATTCAGACCAGATTTATTCATCGAACATGACCCCGATGTGGTTTTTGTAATTCAGAGAACTTTTGAAAATGGCTCTGTTGGTTGTTCTCTTCCTAAAAAGAGTTTGAGTGAATTGTTAAAAACTCCACCTTATGATGATTCTGTTATTTGTAGTTATTCTTTGAAAGATGAAAAGATTTTGAAGAAGCTTTACAAAGGAACTGGAACAAGATGGGAGGTGTCAAAGTGAAGTGCGTAATAACTGCAGATTGGCACATTAGGTCAAATTTACCTAGATGTAGAAAAGATGAAAATTGGTACAAAACTCAGGAAAGAGCTTTGAAGCAAATAAGAGTTTTTGCAAATAAAAACCATTGTCCTGTTTTTGTAGTTGGAGATATCTTTCATTCATTGGGTGAAACAAACTTTTATTGTATTCAGATGATTCAGAAGATGGCGAAGAAGTTGGACAATGGTTTGTATATTCTCGCGGGAAACCACGATTTGCCGTTCCATAGCTCTGAGAATCTTGACAGGTCAGCTGTTGGTATTCTCTTACAGTCAGACGGTATTGAAGAAATAAAAGATTATTTTTTAAACATTGAAATAATGGATGTTTCAGCTGAAAACTTTGATGGAGAAACTAAAGATGCAGAAATAATTTTCAAACACGTTCTTTGTTTTCCAGATATGAAAAGCCTTCCACCGAATGTAGATGCAATGACTGCTAAAGATTTACTTGAAGAATATCCTTCAGCAAAATGGGTATTCACCGGAGATATGCACAAGAATTTCCACTATGAGAAAAATGGAAGACACGTTGTGAATCCCGGTTGCTTGTTGAGACAGGCTGTTGATTTCAAAAATTATAACCCTGGATTTTATTATGTTGATACAGATACAAATACAGTTGAGTTCAATCTTATAATAGATTCAGAAGAGTTCATTGATGATTCTTATATCTTGAGAGAAAAAGAGAAAGAAGAAAGAATTGAGGCATTTGCAAATAAAGTTGATGAAGTCGAAAGTGTTTCACTGGATTATGCAGAGAATGTACGAAATGCAATGCTTTCTTCAGACTTATCAAAAGAACTTAAAGAAACAATCGAGGAACTTATGGGAGCGTAAAATGAAAGTTTTAGAAAGATATTATGAGAAGATTTACAAATATACAAATAAACTTCTCAGAAAGATTTTTGGACTTGATGTAACAGCCGCTATGGCGGAGAGCTACAGAATCAAATCTGAAATCGAAAAGAAGATTAAAAAACCAATTGAGATGATAACAACTGAAGATTTAATTAATCACAAGTTGTCGTATTTGTATTGTAAATATAGGACAATGAATAATATTCTTGGAGTAATCTCAGGAGCATTATTTATAAATTCATTCTGCGAAGAAGATATAAAGGAGATAAAAGATGAAGACTAGTGAATTTGAAAATATTAAAGACCTTATTCAGAGAGCTGAAGTTGAAAAGGCAAAATCTCAGGGAGTAAAGGACAGTATCAAATCTGAATGGAAAAAGAAATATGGTTTTGAAACTCTTGAAGAAGCTAAAGACAAATTGAAAGAGTTGGAAACTGAATTCAATAAAAATGAAAGTCGAAAAGAAAAATTGATGAATGAATTGGAAGAATCTCAGGATTGGGACCAGATTGAAGAAGAACTTGAGGCATAAATATGAAGTTTGAAAAAATAGAAAAACTTTTTAATCAGTCAAAAGGTGTAAAAAGTCAGATTCAGAAGCAGCTTCAGGAAACAAAAGATTTGAAGAAATATTCTGAGAAGAAATTAAAACTCATTGAAGAGGCTCAAGTATTTCTTCAATCGGTTGCTCAGAGTACACAGGAAAAATTGAAGTTTCAAATTGAAGACATTGTGAACTTAGCTCTTGAATCCGTATTTCCTGATGAGTATTTGTTTCAGATGAACTTTGAAGTGAGCCGTGGTAAAACTGAAGCTGAATTGGTTTTTCAGGATAAAAGAACTGGCCAAACAATTGACCCTATGGAAGCCAGCGGCGGCGGTGTTGTAGATTTAACCTGTTTTGCTTTGAGAATTGCAGCATTTGCTTTGGAAAGTGGAACTGATAATTTGATAATCTTGGATGAACCGTTTAAGTTTATTTCGAGGGACCTTCAGGAAAGAGCTGGAGAAATTCTCAAAACTCTTTCCAAGAAAATGAATCTTCAAATTTTGATGGTTACACACATACCAGAGTTTATTGAAGTAGCCGATAAAGTGTTTGAAGTAAAAAAGAATGACAAAGGAATCTCAAGAGTAATTGAGAGAAACTAATAAATATGCTCCATGCGACCGATGCCTTACGCTGGAGCGATTTGTTAGACTATATTCATATAATTTCACTATTAAAATAAAATACTAAGAAAATAATCAAAAAAATTAAAAAATTTATAAAAAGTGCTTTACATAAATTATAACATAGTTTATAATGATAAATGTAGGTAAGAAAAAGAACAACCTACAAGGAGTAAACTATGAAAGAATTAAAATCTATTACATTAAGATTTCATGATTTTAGAGGTTCCCATGATGAAACAGTTAAAATTGGAAGTGACTGTTTTATTGGCCATTGTGGTTCAGGAATAAGTGTTCTTGGCGAAAATGGTAAGGTTACAAGAATTACTGACAAGTATATTTATTGTACTTCAGAAAGCGGTTCAGTTTTGAAATACAATGTTCAGAAAAAAGATACAATTGGTAAATGGAGAAAGAATTTTTATTTTATTAATCTCAATCATACTAGAGATTATAACGATAAAAATGTTTGTAAGATGAGACCAAGTGTTTGGAATTCTGAAAAGTGCGAATTGGAATTTAAATAAAAATATTTGAGTTTGTCGGTTCTCATTAAAAACCGACAAGGAGTAAATTATGGAAGAAATTATCATCACTTATAAGGATTTGAGTGACAAGAAGAGGGAAGAAATTTATATAAAAGTGACTAAAATCGTTGAGAAAGAATTAAAAGAAACATTACCAGAATGGAAGTGGAAAAATATCACTTTCGGAGAGTTAGACAAACTCATTATGAATAAAATTAAAGAATGTAAATTCAAATTTATTATGGGAGAGTAATTAAAATGAAAGAAGTAAAATTTGAAAATTATATCAAGATGATTGACAAGAAGGCTTGGGAAGTATCTAAGAAAACTGGAGTTGATTTTGAAGAGCTTCAGGCATACGGAGCTTTGATTTATTGTAATATACTTGAAAAATATGATGTTTCAAAATCAAGTTTTTCAACTATCTTTTATTTAGCTTTGAACCGCCTTTATGAATATGCTTATTATGACAAAGATGGTAACTACACTGCAAAAACAAACAATGGAAAAAGTGTCATTCAGTTCAGTCCTTTGACTGAGCTTGCAGAAAAAAGTATTGAATCAATGGAAATATCTCCAACTATGAAAGACCTTCTCGAACTTGCGAAAGAGAAGCTTGAAGGAGATTCTTACAAACTTATTGAATGGTTGGTTGGTCGTACATGGGAATTCAAGGGAAAAGTAAAACCTTGTTTGACTATGGTTATGAGACAATTTAGTTGGAATAGAAAATATGCCGAAGTAGTCTGGAATGATTGTAAAGATTTCTGGAATGAAATTGGCTGGACTTTATATTGTTAAAAGTTTACTCCTTGCCCTTTAGTTGAGTGTCACTTGACTAAAGGGTTTTTAATTTTAACTTAATATCTTATAATATCTATATGGTTATTTTTGATGGTGAAAGGCTCGTAGTTTCATTGACTAGGAGCAAGAATTATAAAGCAGTTTTGGAACTCGGAAAAGAAAGTAATGACTTCGAATATTTTCCTGACATAAATTCAGTAGCTTTGTCTCCAACAAAAAATAATGCAAGAAAATTATTTGAACTTGGCTATCCTTTTGATGAATCTGCAAAAATATTTCTCAAGAAAAAGAAAACAGAAATTGATTTCAAATCTGTAGATGGAAAATTTGAACTTTATCCTTTTCAGAAAGAAGGTGTGAAGATGATGCTTCACGCCGATGACAATATACTTCTAGCTGACGAAATGGGGCTTGGAAAAACACCGCAGGCTTCAAGTTATCTTCATTGGAAAAAAGAGAGCTTTCCCGCACTTGTAATTTCTCCTGCAAGTTTGAAAGAAAACTGGAGAAAAGAAATAAAACGTTGGACTGGAAAAGATGCTTATGTAATTGAAGGCAGAAAGGCAGAGAAACTCTCAAAAGAATTTCTTGAAAAATACCCTGTTTTTATAATAAATTATGACATTCTTGGAACAGATAACCCTGAAGATAAAAAACATAAATTGGAATTAAAGGAAGAAATAAAGCAGCTGAAAGAACAAATTAAAAAGGTAGACCCATATCAAAGACACGGTCTTCAAAATAAACTTTTTGGATTAAATACTAAGTATAGAAATTTTGTCATAAAGGTAGATGGTTGGTGTGATGAACTAGTGAAATTAGGATTCAAAACAATAATTGGTGATGAAGTTCAATATATCTCTGGAATAGATACTATACGAACCAGAGCTACGAATCAAATTTGTTTCGCACTTCCAGAAGCTAAGAAAATAATGATTTCCGGAACACCGTATGAGACAAAAACTTTGCAATTTTACCCGTGTCTTCATATTCTTAATCCAAAATATTTTAACAATGAATATAAATACAAGATGAGATATTGTGACCCTGTGAAAACCTATTGGGGCTGGAAATATGAAGGACTAAGTAATGCAAAAGAACTTCATGAAGTAATCAGTACATTCATGATAAGAAGATTCAAGAAAGATGTTTTGAAGGATTTACCACCAAAAATCAGGTCAGTAATTCCTATGAAAGTGAGTGCTGCTGATAGGAAGATTTATGATGACATTGACAGTGAACTTGAACTCGCAATCACAAATAAAGAAAAGAATGCATTAAACAAAATAGAAGCTCTCAAGCAGGCTTCATTTAAGGCAAAATTAAATTCAATGTTAACTTGGATAAAAGAGTACCTTGAAATAAATGACAAATTAGTAGTCTTCATTTGGCATCAGGAAGCTTGTAAAATTCTTGAAGAAGAATTCAAAGGAGAATGTGTTTCAGTAACTGGTGCAACTGCTGTAAAAGAAAGACAGAAAATGGTTGATAAATTCCAGGAAGATTCTAAAATAAAATTGTTCATAGGAAATATTAAGAGTGCCGGAGTAGGTTTGACATTAACTGCTTCAAAGGCAGTAGCTTTCATGGAGTTTGGAAGTACAGCTCCAGGAATGGAGCAGGCGGAGGATAGATGCCACAGAATCGGACAGAAAGCTGATTCAGTTTTGGCTTATTATCTTATAATGGAAAATACAATAGATGAACAAATAATGGAAGTTTTGAACAAAAGAAATAAAGATTTGAAAAGAGTTCTCAATGATGAAGATGAAGATTTGTTTGAATCTACTAAAGAACTTGAATTCAGTAAATTAATACTTGAAGAATATAAGAAAGCAAAAAATATCGCTTAAACGACCGAAAACAGCTGTGTATGCGATTCAATCATCTATTCCCATATAATTTCATCATTAAATAAAATTAAGAAAAATATTTGAAAAAAATTTATTTTTTTATAAAAAATACTTTACATAAATTAAAATAGAGTTTATAATGATAAATGTAGGTGAGAAAAAGAACCACCTACAAGGAGTAAACTATGAAAAACTATATCCTGTACAAAGGCGAAAGAATCTACAAAGTTGTAAAGATGGGAAGAGTTTGTTTCCAGTTGAGAAATAACAGGAGAACATACCTTCATTTGGAAACAGTAAAAGCTGTTATTGATAACAAATAAAATTTTGAGTTTCCAGATTCTCTTCAAAAATCTGGAAGGAGAAAATTATGCATGGACTTATGAATTATGATTGGATGGTTTCAGCTAAGGAAAGACCTTGGCACGGAATTGGAACTGTAGTTGAGGATGCTCCAACTTCAGAAGATGCAATTAAAATGGCTCATCTTGATTGGAAGGTTGAGCAGTTCCCAATATCTGCAAATGGAATAGAAATTCCTGGACACTTTGCAAATATTAGAACAGATGTGAATCTTCCACTTGGTGTAGTGAAGAACCGTTACAAGATTGTACAGAATTCTGAAGCTTTTGATTTCGTAGATGATATTATTGGAAACAACGAAGTTGAATGTCACTACGAAACTGCTGGAAGTCTTTTCAATGGGAAAAAGATTTTCTTGCTTGTAAGACTTCCTGACAAGAATCTTCTTGGAGATGATGTTGAAAATTATATTTTCTTCACCAACTCTCATGATGGAACTTCAGCTTTTATGGCGGGAATTACAAATGTAAGAGTTGTTTGCAATAATACTCTTCAGGCTGCAATTTCTGGAGCACAAAGAACTTGGTATTGTCGACATACATTGAACATTGAAAGCAAGAAGCAGCAGGCAAAAGAATCTCTTGGACTCGCCGTAAAGTACATGGATTCTATGGAAGACTTTGCTGAGAAGATGGCTGCGAAGAAAATTAATGAAGAAAAGTTCTTCAGAGCTTTATTCAATGCAGATTATATCAAAGGCCAGTGTGAGAAGAATAAGGAATTAATTGTGGAAAGAATTCATACAATTTATACAGAAAAAGATGACCTTCAGAACTTCAAAGGAAATGCCTGGGGCTTATACAACGCGGTTGCTGACTACGTCTCAAATGCTTTACCTTTCAGACAGACTTCTACATACAAAGAAAATAAAATGAATCAGTTCTTTGTAGGAAATCCAATTCTTGAAGCAAGTCAGAAAATCTTGATGGCTGCTTAAAAAGAAGTCCCTGATGAGAGAAATCTTGTCAGGGATTTTCTTATAATTTTATTAAGAGGTTAGAATGAATAAAGCTTTTGAAATTACAGGATATGGAAAACAAGGCTTGGATTGTACTTCAGAATATATTTTGAAATTAGATGATGATGTATTTGTTAGAAATGTAATTCAACAAATTTTAAGTAATGAAACTGAATGGGGATATATTGGTATAAAAACCAATATCAATAAAAATAATGAGGGCTATGGGGCACATCATTTTGAATATGCGTATGGAAAAATAAAAGAAGAAACAATGTCGGAAAATGAAAAATATTTTTGGAAAAGTATTGAATGTTATAAAGTTATTGGAATAACTGGTTCTGGTGGTTGGACAAGAAGCGATTATCAGATTGAAATTCAGAGCAGATAAGAGGAAATATGAATAAAATTGCAGTTGTAGATTTGTCATGGATTATGCACAGATACAGACATGCTCACGAAGAGCTTTCTTGTATGATTGACGGAAAAAGAGTTCCTACGGGTCATATTTATGGAACCTATACTTTTGTTAAGGATTTAAGCAGCAAATATAAAAAAGTCATTCTTGCTGTAGATTCAAATCCAACGATAAGAAAAGAAATATTGTCAACTTACAAATCAAACAGAAAGAAAGAAGTTGTCGATGAATTCAGAGATTATAAAATTCATCAGGATGACGATGCAGTCATAACCCTTTGTACTTCTTTTGAAAATGTCTATTATGTAAAGGAAGATGGCTATGAAGCTGACGACATTATTGGAACTTTGATTTTGAAAGCTGATAAAGATTGGGATTTTTATTTCCGTGACAATGATATTCTTCAGAACATTGGAAGCTTCAATCTTTGTGTATCTTTTGAAAAGGATTTGACCCTGGGCGAAATTGTAGATGTCAGAGAACATATCAGACATAAATATGAATTGGATTTAGATTATCTCCCATTGCTTTGGAAAGTAATTAAAGGAGATTCAGGAGATTGTATTCCAATTGGAATTGAAAGATTTCCTACAAAGATTCTCAAAGAACTTTGTCTTGATGAAAGATTTCACAGCAATAATGTAACTTTTGAAGATTGTATAAATGTTTTGCTTGGATATAAAAATTATACAGGTAAGACAAAAGAAACTGTTAATCAGCTGAAAGATAAAAACAGCGATTTATACAAGAAATTGGAAATCAATTACAAGCTTGTTAAACCCATGTATCTTGATAAGATTAAAAGACAGAAAATGGAAGGCGACATAAGAAAGATTTTCAAAAAGTTCAATATTAAAAACATTTGATTTTTACAGCTGTAAATCTTATAATAAAATATAAACAATTTTATGGAGAAATAAAATGAAAGCAGATTTGAATCCGTTATTTGCTCAGGAATGTGATTCTGGAATCTATTCCAAAAGTATGAAGCACATTCAGTATGTACCAACTATGCGAGAGAAAGTATCAGCAGAAAGTTGTTACAACATTAAAAAGTATGAAGAATTGAAGAAAGAAATTCAGGAGAAAGAATTACCAAAGGACATCAAAAAGATGTTACTATTGGCAGCAACTCGTCATATCGTTTTCAATTACCAGCTTCTTGCTGAATTCTATTCTCAGGCAGAAAAAGATGTCCAGGAGCTTATGGAAAAATCAGGCTTGGTAATTATTGATTTCGATGATGCTATGGAAAATGGCTACGTTGAATTGACAGAAACTCTTAAGGAATTGAAGTATGAAGCAGAGAACCTTACCAAATGATTTTGCGATTTTCATCTTGTCTCATAAAAGACCTGAAAATCCTACAATAAAAACTCTCAAGAAATGTAATTACGAAGGAAAATATTTCTTCATTCTTGATGATTTGGATGAATCTATCCCAGAGTATGAGAAGAAATATGGAAAAGACCATATTTTGATTTTCAGTAAGAAGAAAGTCGCAAAAAGGATTGATTTTTTCTCAAATTGGGAAATTACCGCAATTGATACTTATGCGAGAAACGCTTGTTTTGATTTAGCTAAAGAAAACGGAATCAATTATTGGCTCACTTTGGATGATGATTATGATTCATTCAGGTATAGATTTCCTGGAGAAAAATCAACTCAGTGTTTGAATATTACTTCTGCGATTTATGAATATTTGGAATATTTCAAAGCTCACCCGCAGATAACTTCTTTATGCTGGGCACAGGGCGCGGACTTAGCCGTGGTTCATGAAGGTCTTACAAAGAGAAAAGGAATGAATGCTTTCTTCCATTCTATTGACAGATTTGTAACTTTCAAGGGACACATGAATGATGACGTTAATACATATACAAGATACAATCAACTTGGTCACATTATTATTACTTTCCCATTTGTACAGCTGAATCAGGAGCCTACTCAAACAACTGGCGGCTCTGCTCAGATGTATAAGGAAAATGGAACTTATCAGAAATCATGGTACAGCATTCTTCAGTGTCCGTCATTCATAAAGATTTCTACATTCACAGGTTCTTTCAGAATGAGCAAATTCAGGATTCATCATAAGATAAATTTCAAATATGGAACTGCTCAGGTAATTAGTTCAAAATACAAGAAATAAGGAGAAAATATGAAAGTCGCAATTGTTGGAACAGGATACGTTGGTCTAGTTACTGGAACTTGTTTTGCTGAAATGGGAAACAATGTAACTTGTATTGACATAGATTCTAAAAAGATTGAGAGATTGAACAACGGGGAATCTGTCATTTATGAGCCTGGCTTGGAAGAAATGATAAAAAAGAATATGAATGAAAAAAGATTGACTTTTTCAAATTCTTTTGAAGATTCAATTCCGGGTTCAGATATTTGTTTTATTGCCGTAGGAACTCCGCCGCTTGAAGATGGTTCTGCAGATGTTTCTTATGTACTTTCAGCTGCTAAAAGTATTGCAAAAAATATGGATAGACCTATGGTCATTGTGGATAAATCTACAGTACCAATTGGAACAGGTTTTGAAGTAGAAAAAATTGTGAAAGCTAATACCGAATATAGTTTTTCAGTAGTGTCAAATCCAGAGTTCTTGAAAGAAGGTCAGGCGATAAATGATTTTATGAGACCAGACAGAATCGTTATTGGCTCAAGTGTAGAATGGGCAAAGAATAGAATGACAGAACTTTATTCGCCATTTGTTACAAACGGACATAAAATTGTTTATACAGACATTATTTCTGCAGAAATGATAAAGTATGCCGCAAATGCTATGTTGGCAACAAGAATCAGCTTCATTAATGAAATTGCAAAATTGTGTGATAAAATTGGTGGAGATGTAAAAGCGGTTCGAGAAGGAATCGGACTTGATTCAAGAATTGGAATGAGTTTTCTCTATGCTTCATGCGGCTATGGTGGTTCTTGTTTTCCAAAAGATGTAAAAGAATTGATTCAGGTTGGAAAAAGAAATGGAATTGAAATGCAGATTGCTTCTTCAGTTGAGAAAGTAAACTTCGAGCAGAAAAATCTTATGTTTGAAAGATTAAAGAAAAGATTTGAATATTTTACTTTTAGTGGTATGCAGTTTGCAATTTGGGGATTAGCTTTCAAAGCAGAGACAGATGATGTCAGAGAATCTCCATCATTATATCTTGTAAAAAGTCTGATTGACTTTGGAGCAAAAGTAAAATGTTATGACCCTAAAGCTGAAGAGAATTTCAAAAAATATTTTACAGAAGAAGAATTGAAAAAGATTGAATTTTGTGGAATGGAAGAAGCTGTCAAGGGTTCAGATGCACTTGTAATAATGACTGAATGGAGACAGTTCAAAAATGTAGATTTTGAAAAATTGGATTTCAAATCTAAAGTTATATTTGATGGTAGAAATATCTTTGAACCAGAAAATATGAAGAAACTTGGAATTGAATATCATTGTATTGGAAGAGGATTACTATAATGAAAACTTGTTTGATTTTAGGCGGTGCAGGATTCATCGGTTCAAATCTTTGTGAAAGACAACTTCAAAAAGGAAACGCTGTAATTTGTATCGATAATTTCTATACTTCTAATATAAAAAATATCAGAAGGCTTTTCAAGTATGAAGAATTTGATTTTATTAATGCTGACGTTAGATTTGGTCCATTTGGTCCATTATTTGATTTACCAAAAATAGATGAAATCTACAACTTGGCTTGCCCGGCTTCTCCAATACATTATCAGAAGGACAAAATATTTACTTTTATGACAAATATTTTGGGTATGAAAAATGCTTTGGAATTAGCAACCGAAAATGATTGTAAGATTCTTCAGGCATCAACAAGCGAAGTTTATGGTGACGCATTAGTTCACCCACAGAAAGAAAATTATTGGGGGAATGTAAACCCCGATGGAATCCGTTCTTGTTATGACGAAGGAAAACGTGGAGCAGAAACTCTTTGTTTTGATTATAACAGAGAGTTTGGAACAAAGATAAAAGTTGTAAGAATCTTCAACACTTATGGTCCAGGAATGAATCCTGAAGATGGTCGAGTTGTAAGTAATTTCATAATCCAAGCTTTGAAAGGAGATGACATTACGATTTATGGAGACGGTTCTCAAACAAGAAGTTTTCAATATGTAGATGATTTAATCAACGGATTTTTAGCTGCTATGGAAACCGATGACAGTTTCATTGGTCCAGTAAATATTGGTAACCCTGGGGAATTTACTATTCTCGAATTGGCTGAAAAAGTTATTAAATTGACAGGTAGTAAGTCAAAATTAATTTTCAAAGAGCTTCCGAGTGATGACCCTAAACAGCGAAAACCTGATATTTCATTAGCTGAAGAAAAGTTGAATTGGGAACCAAACATTAGTTTGGAAACTGGTTTGAAAGAAACTATAAAATATTTTAAGTCGTTATGAATTTCATAAAATTATTTCAAGATTATGATATACCCATGCTCCCGGATAAAAATGGGACATGGGCAAATGTAGATTGTCCCTATTGTGATGAAGAAAAAGGACATTATAACTTAGGATTCAATTGTGGTGGAAATTACTATCACTGTTGGAAATCCGTTCATAGTTATCCAATTCAAAAAATATTGTCAGATGTTCTCTCAGTTCCAATGAGTTCTATTCCGGAGATTTTGGACCAATATAACGGTGGTTCAAAAATAGTTGAAAGAAGAAAATCAAAGGCAAAATATTTAGAGCTTCCGACAGATACTTTCTCAAAAGCTGAGAGAAAATATTTGAAGTCCAGAGATTTTGACCCTAAATATCTTCATAAAAAATATAATATTGTGGGCGGCGGAATAGATGGTCCTTGGAAGTTTAGAATTATTATTCCAGTTTATTATCAAGGAAAATTGATGTCATGGACTGGAAGAAGTATCTTGTCAAAAAAGAAATTAAAAGAATTAGGAATCCCTCGTTATAAGAATTTAAGCATTGAGAAGTCCGTAAAAAATATTAAGGAACTTTTCTTCAATATTGACAACTGTAAATCTGATACAGTAGTATTAACGGAAGGAGCTTTTGATGTTCTTAGATTTGATGGGAATGCAATCTGTAGTATGGGAACAGAGCTTACTGAAGGACAAATAAATCTCCTTTCAAACAGATTCAGAAAGATTTTCATTTTATTTGATAACGAACCAGAAGCACAAGAGAAAGCTAGGAAATTTGGACTTCAGTTGTCAGCAATTGGAGTTGAAGTTGAAGTTGTAAATTTTTATGAAGATTTTAATGTAAATGATATGGGTGATTGTTCTAAAGAGCAGATTGCTATAATAAAAAAAGAATTGCAAATAAATTAAAAATTTTTTATAAAAAATACTTTACACTAATTAAAACATAGTTTATAATGATAAATGTAGGTTGAGAAAACCTATAAGGAGTAAACTATGGAACTTATTAAGAAATCAGAAAGAAATCTTAAAACACAGGATGTATTTAATACTTGGAAGGCATTGGGAGCTACTTTCGAAAATGAAGGTAGATTTATGAAATGGAAGGAAGTTTCTAACGGACGTCTGGCAGTAAAATTTGATGTTTATAAAGTACGAATTGTAAATAAAGATTTTAATATTGATACAACTTCTTATATTTTTTCAGATACACTCGATAGAATTGCATTCAATGGTTATGCTTCTTATGGCGAAATTTGTGATTGGCTTAAAGAACATGGATATAAATCTGAAAAGAATTTTTATATTGAAGAACAGGGAATGAGTGAAGAATCTTATAATGAATGGTGTAACGCCTAAAAAAATACGGTTTGCCGATTCCGTAAAAATCGGCAAGGAGTAAACTATGAATAAGGTTAAGATGTATGTTGTTGGAAAAAGAGAAAAGATTGCACATATTTTTTCATATTACTATGACATGGCTAAAAACAGAATGTGGAAAGCTGAGCAGGAATCTGATGAGAAGTCATATCAGATTTATGAAAAGAAATATCAGAAGGCCCGCAGATTCTATGAAATAGTTCAGGGAAGCGGAGAACTGGTTTATGCAAGCGGTAAGGATTTTGCAGACATGAGAAATGCAATTTCATGTTACAATCTTACTCATTAAGAAATTGAGTTTGTAGGTTCTCATTAAAAACCTACAAGGGGTAAATTATGAAAAAATTCAAACTTTATTGGTTAGATGGAAGGACAGAAATAATTGAAGGCTATGACGCTGTTGATGCATTTAATAGAGCTGGTATTGGTAGAGGTGCTTTGCCTGCACTTGATTATTATGAAGAGATTAAGAGGTAATAAAATGGAAAAGAAATGTTGTATTTGTGGACATACTTTCACAGAAAGAGGTAATAATGCAGAACCAGTTAGAAAAGGAATTTGTTGTGATTCTTGTAATGTAAGGTATGTTATCAATTCAAGAATTTTACAATGGGAAGGAACTTTTGAAATTGTTAAAACTTTCAAAGAATTAAAAAATATTGATAAGAAATTGACAGATAAAAATTTTGAATTAAGAGCTAATTTTCAAAAGTTCTTAAAAAGATATGAAAACATAGAAACTGGCGAGAACGTCATAGTTTGTATTTTATAATCTTATAATAATAGTGAGGTGGGAAAATGAAAATTATTCAGAAAGGAAATGTTTATAGAAAGGTTGGTTGGTTCAAAGAAAATGAAAAGGAAATTTATACTTTAGGTTGTATCGTAGTAGGTTTTCTTTGTTTTGTTGTTGCAATGTTCATAAGAGGTTGAAAATAAATTATGTTTGAGAAAGAAGCAGAAGAATATATCAAAGAACATACATTTTTCGATGAAGAATATGGAGTACCAAGTTTAGATGTTGGGAGCAAAACTATATTCAAAGACGGTGTAAAGTTTGGGTTAAAGCAACATTCTTACGATTATCTTGTAAAGACAATAAATCTTAAAAAGAAATATGAAAAGCAGATACAGATAGACGCAGAGCAGATACGAGCCTTGCAGAAACAGAACGGAGAACTGACTGACAGGTACAGAGAACTTGAAAAGGAAAATGCAGAACTGAAAAAGAAATACGAAACAATGTGCAACATTGCTCATAATAGAGGAAGTTTTGTTATATGTGCTATGAGAGAAAATAGAATATTTGAAGAACAACTCACCAAAACAAAGGAACTTCTTGAAAAGGTTATGAAAAATACTTGGAGCATTGATGATTCTGTTGTTGATGAAATAAAACAATTCTTAAAAGTAAGTGAGGTGGAGAAATGACATACGTAAGTTACAAGGGAACTGTAAAGTGTGAGTATTGCGGATTTATCTCACTTTATGGTTATCAAGACAAAGATAAAATCTGTTTCAAGTGTGGCAGAGGATTTTTCAGATTTAATGCTTATGAAACTTGGAAACTTAATTTAGGAGAAACAAAATGAAAAACATCAAAGAAAAGAAATGTAAGAACTGTAAAGGCAGAGGACTTGTAATAATAAGCGAAGGTAAGAAAGGTCTTACTCAATGTCCTGTTTGTAAAGGTAGCGGAATAAGTAGTTCACAAAAGAACAAGTGAGGGAAAGAATGTTTTTTTAATGTTTTTATTCAGATAGACAAGAAAGAACAATTAACAACAGGTTGCTTTTATTACAATGCTGAAAGTCATTACTTGAATTACCATAGTCCTTATCAAGACAAAGATGGTTGGGTTACAGTCTCAAATGTAGAATGTGAAATTAAAGTAGACAGACCAATGATATATGTTTTGGCAAAAACAATTAAGGAGTAACTATGTTTGAGAAAGAAGCAGAAGAATGGTGGAATAATGAATATTCTCCGTCATTGTATGACAATGTAAGTGAGGTTTGGCAAGACGGTGCAGAGTTCGGCTACAACAAGGCTAACGAATGGCACTATGATGAACCTACTGAAAGTAAAAATAACTTCTATGTTATTTTAAAAAATGGAAATCATAGAATCTGTTATTGGGATTTGACAAGTAAAGCGGATAAATGGTTGAGGAATGTGGTAAATGGTGAACATATACCATTTATTCTTATCAGATGTTGGAAAGAAATTGTACTCCCAGAACTAAAGGAGATTGAATAGATGAGAAACTCTGTTTATATTTTATCAATATTTTTAATATTGATTGGTTTAATTGGTTCCACAATTAAATTTAATATTGATGTTGAAAATTTGAAATATGAGTTTAATTGTGAAAGAATTGTAAAAGATAAAAAGATTGAAGAGCTTGAGAAAGAAATCAGAATAATGAAGCAAGATATTTTTATTTTGCAATATGGGTATGAGTATGAAGAAAAATAAATGTAAGCTTTGCGGAAAATATGAAGGCAGAGTGAGAGAAGTGAAAACAGCAAAATGTAAGCAGCTCTCAGAATTATGTGAGGATTTGGAAATTCCAGTTATGCACTATTGGAAGTGGTGTAAGATTCACAATAATTGGTGTAGATGTGTAGCAGGAAAATGTGGAGAAGTAGTCCAGAGTAAGGAAAAGAAACTTGAGCTTGAAAATAAAACTGGCTTTGATTTTAAGATGACAATGGAAGATGAATTATGAAAATGCGGATGAACGAACTCACTCTCGAAGAAAGAGGGTTGTTGGACAAACTCAATAAAATAAATAAGAGATTTGAACCTGATGAAAACAAGAGCTTATGGAATGTTTGTAAGGCTTATTGCTCGGGAATAATTAAATCTAGTATTTTAGACCTTCCTAAAAATGAGATTCTCAAAATCCTAAAGGAGATAAATAAATGAGTTTTAATTTAGATGATTATGAAAAAGTTAATTCTGAAGAAAAATTAACACCTGAAGAAAAATGTCAGTTTTGTATAAATTGTGATATTGATGGAACTTGTATCGCAAAAAGAGAATCTCCTTTTGGAAGTTTTGAATGTGAGAATAATGAAAAGTTTGAACCTTATGAAGAATAACTAATATGCGACCGAAAACAGACGTTGGTGCGATTTAAACAATATCGTTGATATAATTAGATTATTGAATAAAAACACATTATTCTACACTAAAAATCAGTAAAAATTGATAGTAAATTAAAGGAAAATGTATTAGAATTATATAAAAATTTATATTTTGGATGGAAAATATGAATAAAAAAGCGAAGAATTCACCACTTGTAAACAAAAACCAAGCTCTGGAAGAAGTACCAACAGAATACATTTCAAAGAATGAATTAACGATAACTGAGGCCAGAAAATTACTTCCAGAAAATCTCAAACATTTAGAAATCTCACCCAGGGAATTTAAGTTTCTAGCAGTCTATTGCTCTAATAATTTTGACGCTGTGGATGCAGTAGAAAAAGCAGGATATGTAGAAAGAACTCAAGCAAAATACAGAGCCATTGCATACAGCCTTCTCCAGAGAAAAGAAATAGTTGAGGCCATAAGAATCTACATAGACACAGTAATTCAACCATATAAGGATAGGCTTGAACTTGAGCTTCTAAATATATACTACAGAAGAGCAACATATAATATATCTACATTTGTTGATGAAAATAATAATTTCTTACCAGTAAAGAAAATAGATAAAGAATGGAGATGCTGTATCGATAATATAAAAATGACAAAATATGGCTTTGAATATGAACTCCCAAATAGAGATTTGGCACTTCAGGCTTTATATAAATTTGTAACCGGTCAGGACATAAATACTTCTCCAATCCTTCCAGAAGAAGCTCAGAAAAAAATGAAAATAATCTACAACAATATCCTAAAAATAAATACTACTGTCAAACCAAAAAATATAAGAAAAATCAAAAAAATAGAGGAATAAAAACTATATGGAATTAGTATATATAATTATTACAGATTTAGTGTTTATTGCTTTATATTTACTGTATGAGAAGTATAGGAAAGTAAGTAAGAAAAAGAGAAATAAAAGGGTCAACCAAAAAGAAAAAAGGCGGAGGCCTGTAAGGAAATAGGTCAAAGCCTCTACCTTTTGGAAATAAAAATCTTATAATAAAATTAAGGAGAAAAGAATGTCAAAAAATGAAAGCGACCTGACAAACTCTCAATTAAAAATTATTGAAGTTTGTGAAAGCATGAAGGATTTGCTCCTCTACAAAAATGAAAAGTATGGTGATTCAGCTCTCAACCCTGAACCAATCTTCTACAAAGGAAATGCAACAAACTCAATTCTCATTCGCTTAAATGATAAAATCGGTAGAATTAAGAACAACATGGAAGAGCTTCCAAGAGTGAATGATGTTTGTGATGTAATCGGCTATTGTACATTGCTTCTTGTATCAATGGGTATATCTAAAGATGATATTGAAAAATTAAAGGATTAAGAAAATGAAAATCGTATTATTAATTTTAGGATTTATTTTCCTGAGCTTCTGGCTTACAATAATAATTGAAGTTGGTGTAAGTGCAGGAATGAAATCTTTTTATAAAATGAACTTTCAGAAAAAGGAGGAAAATAAAGATGAAAGTATTTGAGTTTGCCGGAGTTATTT
>Ga0310696_10004132_pt1 | contig 17902 bp, 4 predicted proteins | sample AusTroGonzalo_MG_4_FD_203885 | JGI IMG/M metagenome (GOLD analysis project Ga0310696, IMG submission 203885) | Bovine rumen microbial communities from tropical cattle in Woodstock, Queensland, Australia - Gonzalo_02 (v2) (version 2) | ecosystem: Host-associated > Mammals > Digestive system >...
TGCGCTGGGACAAAGTCTTCACAGCACGCTATAGCTCGTTGGCTCGTTTCGCAGGCGACATGAGTCTCAATCTCAGTGTGGCTGGTATTAGTGCCGCATTGACATACAAGATGATTCAGCCTCAGTATAAATCGCTCGGTGTTTCTTACATCTCCAACAATCTCCATTCACTGGGTATTTCCGCCAGTACCATGTTGTTCAACTTCCTCTCCCTTTCGGGTAGCTTTAGCGGACAAGCTGATAACCTCAGCAAGCAGCAGGAGTTCACCACGTCGGGTTATGTTTATAACGGCAGCATGGGGTTCAGCCTCGGACAGCACTTCTCGCTTAACGCCGGCTATAGCGGCTACCTGCAGCGGCAGAGCGATGGTACCATGCATGTGGTCGATAGTACGCGTGTCAACCGTATCATGCACAACCTGTTCCTCTCTCCTTCGGTCTCCTTCAATAGCGATGCCCTTTCTCACAGCCTTGCACCCAGTTTCAGCTTTACGCTTAACAAAGATTTGAATCCCTTTACAAGTAAAAATAAGGATGGCATCAGCACTGATGTCCAGACGCTGGCTGCCGGTCTTGGCTACAACCTCGGCATTTCCAGTTGGGGACTCAACCTCGCTACGAACTACAGCCATCAGCAGTCGGTGGGCTATGGTACGAAATACTCCACCGATGCCATTTCCTTGGGCACCAGTCGCTCCTTCTTGGAGGACGATGCTCTTCAGGCAAGCCTGAACTTCTCGTTTGCCTTAAACAATATCATTGGTCAGGGCCGCAATATGTCTTATGGCGCTGACCTCAGTGTAGGCTATACGCTTAAGGAAGTCCATGTGTTCTCCTTCTCAGCCGGCTACAATCGCTTCAACAACCTCAATATTGTTGATGCGGCAGAAGTTGCCGAATACGAACGTTACAAGGGCTACGACCTCTCGTGCAGCCTCAATTACAACTACACCTTCAGCCTGCTTGAGATCAAGCATAAGGAAAAGGAAGAAGCCGTGCAGCAGAGCGCCCAGAAGTATAACTTGAAATAAAATAGAACGCCATATGAAAAGGAACATTACAGTTTGGTCGAGGGTTCTGATACCTTTCTTTACCCTTCTTTACCTTTTATTACCTTTCAATGCTGTCGCCCAGGATGTGCAGGTCTTGCTCCGTCCTAAGATGGATCCCATGCCTCCGCAGGTAATGAACTACATCGGCAATCCGGGCACCTACTTTGATGTATCGCTCACGAATACCACCGATGAGGTACAGAACGTTTTCTTGACCTTGGAGGTTTCGAAGCAGTCGGGCAGTGAACTCAGTGTCACGACCCCCTACTATGTCCAGCCCAACAAAGCCATCACGCTCGTTCCCAAGCGCCTTACTACGGTTGATCAGGTTACGCTGCTGGGGCAGTTCCGCCAGCTTGACCCCAACCAGGTTACGCTGAAGGGTGCTAATGTCAGCGACTTCTATGACAACGGTGTGGTCGGCCTTTTGCCCGAAGGTACCTACCAGGCGCAGGTCAAGGTCTATAAGTGGGATCCGGCAGTCAAGTATCCCCAGCTGGTCAGCGATCCTTTGCAGGGCAAGTGTACCTTCAGCGTCTGCTACAATGCATCGTCACCGGAGATACTTGTTCCTCTTTATAATTCCCTTGAGTTGAGCCAGAATGCTGTCGGCACTCCCAAGCCCGAGACCCCGGGTGTGGTGTCCGACAAGAACGATGCCAAGTGGCAACCCGCTATTCTCGATCCCGCTAAGGCTCAGTTTGTCTGGAAAACCCCGGTCATCAACTGTGGCGGTAAGGCACGTTCCTATAAATATCAACTCGACATCTATCCCATCGGGACGACCCATACTACTGCTGAGGAAGCCGTGGCTTTGGGAACCGTTGCCAAGACGGTCAAGAACCTTGTGGCAGCACAATGTCTTATCTCCGAGGCTGAGGTGACACAGATAAAGAAGTTCTCTTCTACGGGTTACTACGTGGCTCGCGTTACCGCTACTCCGACCGTGACCGACAAGAACAATGTTGATTACAGCACCGTCGAGAACAACGGTCATAGCCAGCTCCTTGTTTTCCGTTTCAAGCAGGATGCCTACGACAAGGGTGGTAAGGTGCCCGATGTCGTGCCCGAGAACAAGGAAGAGAAGAAAGACGAAGAAGTAAAGGAAGAAAAGAAGGAGGACGAGAAGAAGGAAGTCGATCCTGGCTACAAGGAGCCCGACAAGAACTCCGACAAGAAGTTCGTCTATTATCCCCCCAAACTCACCGACCCCAAGCCATTCAAGGGCAATGTCTTTAAGGCCGACGGCGACATCAAGCTCAAGTGGGAAAAGCCTGAGAAGAAGTCCGGTGGCAACGATACGCATAGCTTCACTTATAACGTCAAGGTCTTCAAAAAGACGGCTTCGCAGAGCATCGAGAAACTCCTTGAGGATGGTAAGCCTCTCTTTGAAGAGAAGTCCCTTTCGGCAACCAATTATACCGTTCGTTGGGATGACATCAAGGAAAAGGTCAAACTTAATGATAACCTCGTCATTGCCGTTGTCCCCGTCTGTACGAACGAAAGTTCCGTGGGTTACGACAACGAAGACGGTCGTAACCTCTATCGTGGTTCCTACGTCACGGGCGAGACGGGTAAGCTTATCGACTGCGATCCTGATGCTGCCAAGGAAATTACCAACCGCACGTTGGCCTTCTTCTCCGAGAAGGATCTCCGTGATTTGGAGGTTAAATGCGGTAAGTTCCCTCTTACTATTGAGAACGCCAACCTTGTCGAAGACCATTACGAAGGTCGTGGTTACATCACTTGGAAGCCCATGGGCGACCTTCCCTTTAAGATTAATGTTAAGTTCGATAAGCTCTATATCAACAGCGACAAGGTCGTCTATGACGGCGAAGTCGTCTCCGCAAAAGAGGAGGAGCAAAGCCTTAATGACTACATTCCTTATGAGATGTTCGACGACCTTTTCCTGGCCGACCTTGTTGGTGCCGGTACGGCGGAGGCCTACGGCGAAAAGCTCTTTGATTATATTGAGAACGACCAGAAGATGGCCAAGTACTGCGAGTGGGCCCGAGAGGCGGCACCTATCATCGATGACATCATCAAAGGACAGGTTACAGTGAACCTCCCGGTAAGCTTGACTAAACTGATACCTACATGCCCTGTGGATATTCAGATTATGTCAGGCCGTTGGAGTCCCACCAATGCGTCTGTCAGCATCATCGGCATGTTCGCCTTGAACGATACCAAATATACCGATAGTCAGGTGGCCGTCTTTGGCCTGCCACGTCTCTGTATCGAACCCGACTCGTTCGTTCCTTCGGGGTGTACGATGGCGCTGCTTGCCGATTTCTATATCAAGGATCCAAATACCAACTTCGTATTCACCCTGAAGGCACCCAGCGACCTCCAGAAGATGGATGACGGCTGTTCTCTTTCCTTTACCAACAAGGGCTTCCAGGAACTGAACTTCGAGGCCGATATGGAGATTCCGGGTCTCATCAAGGCTGACGAAAAGGGTGAGCGAGTGAAAGGACAGCGTCCCCACATCGACATCAAGGCTAAGATTAAGGACTGGGATAACTGGATTGGCCAACTCAAGATGGACAACTTTGAGGTGGAGGAAGCCCCTGGCTTCACCTTCTGTCCCTCAGGCGATGGTCTGATTTACGACCACTCCATCACCGACAATGGCAAGGGATTCAAATTTCCCGAACCGATGACTCCTAAGGGTGGTATTGACAAAAACTACAAGCCTAAGACCTACGATAAAACTGCACTCGGCATCAATTCTACTGAAGATGAAGTTAAGTGGCAAGGTCTCTACCTCGACAAGCTTGGTGTCTGGTTGCCCCCCATTTTCAAGCAGGGTGATGGTAACAATCGTATAGAGGTAGCCATGAAGCAGTTCCTCTGGGACGACAGCGGTGTTTCGCTTACCATTTCAGCCGCAGGTACCAATGGCGGCGACATCGTCGGTGTAGAGACCGGTAAGATGGGCGGCTGGGGAATCTCCCTCCACGAGGTAGGTGTTTCCGTCATCCAGAACGACTTTGGTTGTGCCTACTTTACAGGAATGGTGAAGGCTCCGCTCATCGGTGGCAAGTGGAATTACTCCACTTCCTTCGATAAGATTGATAAGGGCGCGGGTGGAAGTGATCTCCGTATCCTCTTCCACATGCAGCCCGACGGCGATCCAGAATTCGACTTCCTTCTCGCGAAGGTGAGCTTGGATGAGAAATACACTCACCTTGATGTGCAATACACCAATGCCGACAAGGAGACAAAGGTCGAGTTGGAGATGGCTGGTCACATCACTATAGCCGGTACAGAAGAGATAACGAAGAGTCTTGATCTCGACATATCAGGCGTTGCCTTCACCGGTATGCGTGTGGCTAACTTCGCTAAACCGAAGGAGTCGAACAACAAGTCTGAGGCTCAGGCTATGAAGTTCTCCCATACGTTCGATCCCATTTGCGAAGGCCCGAAATGTTGGTTCGACATGGGTACGTGGGGCTTGGCCTCACCTTCGAAGAAGTTAGGCCCGTTCGAGTTCTCATTGGATAACTTCGGTGTGGATAAGAAGGACGACCTGGTCGGTGTCAACATTGTAGGTACCGTAGGCTTGGTTGGCGATGTCTTCTCCGCAACGGCTGGTGTCACCATCTGGGCAAAGGTCGATCTCAACAGTATGGATATCGACTATGAAAAGACCACGCTTGACGAATTGGGACTTAAATCCGAGTTTGGCGGGTGTAAGGTGGCCGGCACATTGAAATTTGTTGACAAGGATGAGAATAAAGGCACCAAGGTAAAAGGCTACGCTGGCACCTTGGAGATTGATTTGCCGGGCGGCCTCTTCAATCTGAAGGCTGCTGGCGGCTTCTTCAATGCAAGCGATGATAAACACGGCCGCTTCACATCAGCCTACTTCCTCGCTGAGGTGGGTGGAGCGTCGGGTATTCCCATTGGCCCCGTCCAGCTCAACAACATCATGGGTGGCTTCTTCTTCCACACCTCGTTAGACATGGCCTCTGTAGAAGCGAACGAGACAGATCCCTTCAAGTGGAAGACCTCCATACAGTATGGTACTCACGGCGGCATGTTTGGCCTCGGTATCTCAACCGTAGGCTCCGACCGTGGTCTGAATGCCAAGGTGAAGATGACCGTCCTCTACGATGCCGAACGAAACAAACTATCCACCTTCCGTATGACGGGCGAGATGCATGCCCTTTGTGTGCCAGGTTCAGATGACGGCATGATCAACGGCAAGTGTTGCATCGTCTATCAGAATATGCCGGAGAACGAAGGTGGCAAGTATTTCCAGATCAACATCACCATGGATGCCGGAGGCGATATGGACAAGATGTATGAGCAGTTCACAGGCCAGAAGTTCCAGATGCCTGAGTGCTTAGGCGATCTGGCGGAAATGGCCGATCAGGGCAAGGACAAGAGCAAGGATGCTGAAGAGACCAAACCCAAGGTATCTTGCGGCGTGAATATTTCCCTCGACTTCAAGGTGACCATGAAACCCGACGATTGTACGGATCCGAAGTTCAAGTCTAAATGGCATCTCTATGTCGGCCAGCCCGGTGACGGCAGTCCCACCAGCTTGGCAAAAGACCGTTGTTCCATCACCGTTATTGACTTCCAGGTCGGCGACAAGAAGGGCAAGGCAGCGGCATGGTGTAAGATTTGGGCGAACGCCTATCTCTGCATCGGCAACGAACTGCCCAACGATGGTAAGCTTCCTCCCATTCCCAAGGAAATCGACGAGTTCCTCAATGGCAGCAAAAAGGACAGTCACTTGAGTGAATCGGGTCAGAACCGTACGAATGAAGTCAACAACAAACGTAATGCAGCCGTTAAAGATTTCGATGGAGCAGCCAAGTCGGGTGTGATGTTCGGTGCGCAGGCAGGCGGTGACTTTGGTGTCCGTGCTGTTATCTGCTATGCGCAAGCTACGTTGCTTGCCGGCTTCGACGTCGTGCTCAAGCAGTTGGAGGATGCCCAGTGTAACGGCAAGCCTGCCGGCGGTAAGGGCGGCTTCTACGGCACAGGACAGATCTATGCCATGGCTAAGGGCGAGATGGGTCTTATTATCGACCTCTGGATTTACAAGGGCGACTGGTCGCTGGTTGATGTGGGTGTTGGTGCCCTGCTGAAAGGCGGCTTCCCCAACCCGTCATGGATGTATGGTAAGGTCAAGGCTACATGTAAGCTCTTTGGAGGACTCATCAAGTTCTCAGGTTCACTCTCCTTCGAGCTGGGCGACGTCTGCTTCCCCGATGCGGGCAACCCGCTCGATGACATCAAGATATTTGAAGACATGACGCCGGGCAAAGAACTGACGGGCAAGAGCGAGTCGAGTGCCGACGGATGGCAGGGCGAGGGCCTTTCCTGCTTTGCACCTGCCGGCTTCACCACCAACATGAAGATTGGTACACGTCTCGACCTCGTGGATGAGAACACGGCCAACCGTTTGGCCGGACGCGACGGCGATCCTGCTGAATACACGGAACAGGCCATGCGTTCTTATAAGTTCTATCTGGCACCTACGGGTACCTTCGAGTCTTGGCCCAATACCAAAATGAATCAGAGTGAAAAGAGAACCGATTACTTCAACTACCGTTCGCCCGACCAGGAGACCTATGAGTATGTCATCTCTGGCGGCATGTTCGAGCCTAACCGTTACTACAAGGTGACGCAGACGGGCTACTGCAAGGAGATCCGTCAGGGTAAGGAAATGGATCCCTACTACAAGAAAGAAGGCGACAAGGTCGAGAAACCCTATCCATGGGATGACAAAATCGTCCGTTACTTCCACACGGGCAATCTGCCCAACAACCTGATGGAAGGCAATCAGATTGCCTTCACCCTTCCGCAGAAGGCGGGCGGCAAGCGTTTCTACAAGAACGAAATGGAAAGTCCGCAGATCCACATGGCTGTTGACCGTACGAAGGCCGGCGATGACATCTTCAATACGTCCAAATATGATTTTGTGGCCCGATTCGAAAAGAAGGTCAACGGCAAATGGGTTCCTGCCGACGCCGTCGTGCGCGTGGATACCTATAAGGATGGCAACAACTACTATTATGTAGATGAGCAAGGCAATGTGGACTACACCATCAAGGTGAACAGTTCCGGTCAGGTCATTGCCACTCAGGTCGATCCCTTTGAGCAGCATGACAATCAAGGTGATTATTACACCTATCAGAACAAGACCTACCGTTATTATGGTGTGAACCGTGAACGTCTCCAGCGCTTTAATGCCAGCCTGAGCCAAATCATGACAACTGCATCCGAAATAGCCAAGACGCATCCGACCTTCTACTTCCCGCTGAAATGGATTCCCACCGGATTCAACAGCCTTGAGAAGGCTATAGAGTATTATCTGGCCATGATAAACGCCGAAGTACCCTATGCACGCGGACAGCTCTCGTCGGTGACAACGGCGCTCAACGCATTGAAGACGGAACTGAACGATGCCATGAAGAATTATTACTATCCCGCACCGAAGGACGTGGACATCCGTTATGTCTATCAAGGAGCAACGACGATTCCTAACAACAGCCAGCAGGTCCAGAAACGAGCAAAAACTGCCAAAGAATCCATGCAGCAGACGTTTGATGCCATGCAACGCTGCCTTAACGATGGCGAGATACGTCAAGGTAATAAAAAAATATATGACAATCGTCACCAAATGCCGCTGTATTATTATGAGCAATACATAAAGACGTATGACGGCAAGATGAATGAAGCCTGGTCAGATTTAACCAGTGGATTCTCTTCATTCCCCACCTCCATTGAGTTAAACGAATTGAAGGCACTCTATCTCTCTATGTCCGACCCGTACAACAAGATCAAGGTGGACTATGAGAGCGCCAAGAAGGTGGAGACTGTCCTGGCCAAAGCCAAGAAGCAGATGGACAATGTGAAGGCGAACTACATTAAGGATATCCGAAGTTCGAAACAGAGTCTTGACTTGAAGAAAAACCGCCTACAATCAATGGACGGGTGGCTCAAGGAGAACTTCGCCTCCTATCGTAAACAAGTCAATATTTATCCCGAATATTACATGTCGAAAGAGGTCGTCCAGATCTGCGATGCCTTCACCGATTCGCTGAACGCACTGACGAAGTATGTCGCATACCTCGATAATACGAAAACGGTGAAGGACAAGGCTACAGAGCTTGAGAACTTGCTGAAGAATGTCCAGGCCTATATGGACAAGACGCCCGAGGCATCGCGAAGCTACAGCTATGTGAAGTATAACTACTACAGCAAGGCCGTCTCTGCCTTCAACGCAGCAGAGAAAGCCACAAACCACGGCAGTGACTACGAACGGGCTAAGACAGCCTTTAATGCCATAGAGTCGGTTATATTCAATAGCGAGAAGTTGGCACTTGAATTCGCCAAGGAGCAGAAGACCGAATCAAACAACGCCTACAACAAGGCGCGTAACGCGGCAAACGATGCCGTAAAAGCGGCCGACAACGTCCTTGCCGAGATGAGGAAGACGTCGTCCAGCAACGACAACGCGGCCCAGATACAGGCTCTCCGCGACAAGGAGGAGAAGGCATGCGCCACTGCCTACGAGTTGGCTGATGCCGTGGCGGACATTGCTGCCGACGTCATCCTGCACACCTCGCGCCATACAGGTGAGATGAAGCAGTCATCCGCAGCCAACCAGATGCGACAGATCGTTAAGGACTGCCAAACCAATGCCGACAACGCCAAGAAGAACTACAAGAATGCCATAGAGAAAGCCGACTTCAACCGGCTGACATATTATTGGCAGAAAGCGGACAACGCGTTCTACAACTGCTACTATGCATTTGACCACACGATTACGGACTCCAACACCTACGGACTGAAGAACAATGCCAGCAAGGCCAAGTCGTATGCCCAGACCGTCAAGGAATGCCGTGATGCGATGATGAATATGAATAACGACCATCTCTACACCACGTATGCCCACTTCTGGGCTGAACTGGCGGACTACTGCGCGTCAGGTGCCAAGTATGTGGCGGACAACACCCGTAGCGACTGGAGCCTGAATCAGGCGGCGTATGAACTCAATATGATTGCCCAGAGAACGGAATACTTGACACGCGGACTGGTAATCAGTGGCAGGAACACCAACGATGAGAAATTTGCAGCACACATGTTGAAGTATGCCGAAAGAGCGAAAACCACGGTCGATAAGATCAAGCTGTCCTCCAAGGCCTCTTCCACCACAAAAAGTTCATTGACTAATTATAAGAACAAAGTAGCCGACTATTTCAAGAGTGCCACGAAAAACGCTGCATCCCGCAAGGGTAATCACTTGGTAATGGAGCCTAATCCAGTGATGCTGGATGGGGTTGATCCGACCGCCCCGCTATATGCGGCGACCCCGTATCGCAGCACGGTTCCGGGCGTGGCCGAAGCCTTCGAGCTGGCCGCTGAGACTCCGAGTGCTCTGAATACTCCGAATACTCCGAGTACCCCCGAGACTCCTGAGAATCCCGACGGGCCGGCCGGTGCAGCGGTTGTGGCCAAGGTGGCCAGCATGATGAATGCCTCCCTCCCCAAGCCCAAACCCAAACCGTCTATTCCTGCCGAGAGCGTCATCAACTCCGCTTCGGCCATGCTGAACGGAGGGGCATACCCCTCCTTCGGCACGGCAGCCGAGGCCGCAGCCGCCGCTCCTGACGTCCCCGCCGCCAGCAGCGTCCCTGGACCGCCCGACGGAGTACCGTTCAGTTCGGCCACGAATGTGCTGAAGAATGCCTACAGCCAAAAGAACAAAAAGACAACTGCAAGTGAGAATACATCAGGTGCCACTATGCACGTTGATGTAAGTTCATTATCCAACTCCAAGCTGGCAACGATACCCGTTGAACTCAAAAAAATGAACAACGGCCGTTACCACTACTTGCAACTGAAGAATTTCGACATGTTCAAATCCACGGCCGGAATGGGCAATAGCTGGGACAAGTATGAGTATCGTGTGGTTATCATGCAGGTGGACAAGGTGAAGTTCAGTGCAGCTCAGCTCGAGAGCCAGAAGGAGATAGAAAAGACAAAAGAAAGTGCCGAGTTTGAGAAAAGTTCCCAACAGAACTATTTGTCTGCCACAGGAATAGACGGCACCGAAACGAACGGCGAGACCATTAGCCTCCAAGCCTATATGGCCAACTATTACAAGGAAATGGAAGAGCAGGGTCTGGAAGAAAACGAAGGCGAGGCTTCAAAGACCAAGCTGAAGAAGCAGACAACGGCCAATTACAAGAATTTTGCCAGTGAAATCTACGAGTGGCCCCTGAATTTCAAATCATATCTGATTGTGGATGACTTTGCCTCTTGGGCGGGCGAGACCATGTATTACGATGGAAAATCCAGTTCACCTTCTTACAGCTATCTGGACTGGAACTTGGAAGGTCTGCGCCCGACAAAGTTCACCTATTCCGATGCAAGTTATTCTCCCGCTTCATTAGCGAAGAAAGACGACTCCAGTCTGTTGTACTATTCGGATTATTATCTGAAAGATCCTTACGTGTGGCTGGCCTATGTGGGAAGCTACGGCTTGTTCAACGGGCGCACGGTCTCCAGTAAGAGTGCCTATTGGAATGCACCTTATAGCAGTCCGAAAGCGCTTACCGTATCCTTCCCCACAAAATCAGGGTGGTACCGTGGTCGTAACGGAAACACCAACATCGTCGAACACACCATCGGCTACTCAAATCGAGGAAGATATATTCATGTAAACTATCAATCAGGTGGAACGAAATGGGAAAGGGAGTACGATTTGGATAAAGACGGTAATTATACCCATGCCTATGCAGCATGGAAGAAAAATAAGATAGGCACCTCAGTTTACTATTTTAATGAAGCTTCCAAATTCATTAAGGCAATAGCCGTCGGTTATAATACTCCATCCTATAATGACTGTCTGGCTAAGAACATCAACCAAAAAACGAATAAGCAGGATTTGTACACGGCAGTTGACGCCATAAAGGACATGTTGACTGACATGCATAATTTCGAGAATGAGTTCCGCAAGAAGTATTATGTCATTTGGGGCGTAGATAAGAAAAAGATCAACTCGGTTGTCTCCCAGTGGAGCGGCCAAACGGTCGGGAACGACCGCATCAACTGTCCGGCCTACCAGGTGGCCATGATACACCAGATGAAGTGGTTGGTGGATAATTCAAGAGGAGAATGGGCTGATTATTTCCCCGGGTATCCTTCGCGTTTCTATTATGGTCCCGATGCGACGGTACTCAGTATCAACAACTATAAGAAGGGTAGTAAGAAGGACTTTCGCTTTAATTACAAATGGTATTGCAACAACCTTTCTTCGGTGACACACGAATACTATCGTTGCAACGCGTTTGACTTGGTAGATCAGAAATTCACCGTGTATAATAATTCATCAAAATACACGAAGAGCATGGTCTGGAAGCAGCCGTTGAAGGACTTCGATTCAAACCTTACCTATTATTATATGCAATCGACAAGTTTCCCTGCAGATTGGAAGTAAAAACGAAAAACGAAAGGTCAAGAATATGAAAAGAAATGCATTATTCCGTATCGGTCTATTGACAGCCGTTATGTCAGTTTTTTCATGGGGGCTTCCTGTGTCCGGACAGGTAGTCACTACACAGGATGATGATGAAGGAGGGGGCTTACAGACTCCTGGAAAGGCAGATGAAGTTATCAAGGACACACTTGATTTGCCGTTGGACACGCTGTATAACTACTATGAAGAACTTCATGCCATGCAGGACAGTCTGGACGCTGAGGTGCAGGTAGCGCAATTCCGCCTCCAGATGCTGGCCCGTGCCTATGGTGACAGCATCGTCATCCGATGGGCTCCCGACGAGTATGTCCCCTGGAAATTCCTCAACGGCTATGGCTGCTATCTGATTCGCGATGAACGGTCATCGACGAGCATGGGCGACACCCTTGCGCTGTTGAAGCCGATGAACAAATACGAGTTTGCCAAACTCTTCTCCGACACCGACACGATGGCCTTTGCCGCCATGCAGACCATCTTCGGCGAAGGAACGAAAATGGACAACACCAAGTATGCGCCAGGCTCTGCAGGTTCCATCATGGAGATCTATGAAGAGCAGCAGAATACGTTCGGTATGGCCATGGTCATTGCTGAACGCCGACCTGACATCGCAACCGCTATGGGTCTCCGCTATGTCGATAAGAACGTAAAAAAGGATACGCTATACTCCTATTACCTTGCTCCGAATTTGTCGCCTGAAATACTCCATGTGACACCCGGCTATGTGCTTGTGGACAACACCCCCTACGAACCTAAGCCATGTACACTGGAATTGACAGACTCTATCGCTTCGGTCGATGGCGTCCTGCTTAGCTGGGAATATACGGACGAGTACAGCGGCTTCGACATTGAACGGCGCAAAAAGGGACAGAAAGACTGGGTGGTGCTGAACGACAAGCCTTATATGTCCATGACAATGGATTTGTTTGAAGGAGAACAGCCTCCCAGCCTCTATGCCGACACGGGCATGGAACCGGGCACCTATATCTATCGTCTGCGCGGTTACGACTCGTTCGGCGACAAGTCCGCCCCGGGTCCGGAACACGAGGTGACGCTGCCCGACATGATACCGCCTGTCCCGCCACGCATCAAGCTTATCACCATTAACCGAGGCGACAGCACTATCACAGCTCGAATTGACTGGCATAAGGAGGCTATAGAATCCGACTTACTCGGTTACATCCCCTTCTATCAGTTCGGAGCCCCAGACGACGTGGACAAACTCAGCGGGGAAGCAAGCACCAACACAGCAGACTCTGCCCTCTTCGGTGGTCGCTGGGTGCCGTTGGTAAAAGATCGTGTACTGGCGCCTACTGACAGCAGCGTCGTGGTGGATGTACGCGGACTCAACACGGGTATGGTGACGATAGCGGCCGTTGACTCGGCCATGAACATGACCTATGCCATGCCGATGCCCATGCGTATCGACGACCTGGAGCCGCCCCTCGCACCGACGAACCTGCGTGGACTCGTCTCTGCTGAAGGTGTTGTGACGCTAGGATGGACACCCTCCATCTCGCAGGACACCTACTACTATGAGGTCTTTATGGCCAACGACACTACCCACACCTTCGTGCTTGTGCCGAACCAGCAGCAGTATCAGGATACGCTGTTCAAGGATACGCTCTCGCTCGAGGTGAACCATCCGTTTAAATACTATAAGGTACGCGCGATAGACTGGGCAGGCAACAACTCGGAGTTTTCCGATGTGTTGCGTGTGACGCGTCCGAACTTCAACGCGCCTTCGGAGTGCTTCATTGACACCTCGTGGGTAACGCAGGACAGCATCTACATGCGCTGGGTCATTTCACCCGAGAAAGATTTGGACAAGATTCGCGTGTTCCGTCGTTTGAGCAATGAGTCACAATGGACGATGATACAAACTCACTATCAGGAGGAGGTGAACGGCAAATCGACCCTTGAGGTCATCGACCGACCGACACCCAACCAGACCATCCGTTACTACTACGCCATCGAGGCCATCAATATGACGGGTGTCAGCACGGGTCTCTCCATGCAGGTGTGTTACCTGTTCCAAGGACAGCGGTTGTTTGACATACCGATTAAGCTCGATGGCGGCTGGCGCGAGGATAAGAAGCGCGTCATTCTGGCGTGGGATGTTCCCGAGGAGTTGCCCGTCGTTGCCCCCTACCATTTCGTGCTGTCGCGACAGTTAGAGGGCGAGGATTTTTTCCGTCCCTACCGTTCCATCAAGAGCGATCAGGTAAGCTTTGAGGACAAACGCATGAAGCCTGGCGAGAGTACCGTCTATCGTCTGGAAATCCTCTTCGAGGACGGCCGCCGCTCTATCCCCTCGAACGATGTGAAAGTCTCTGTCCCCAAGGAGAAGGAATGATGAACGATTATTAGCCTATTCATCCCATTAAGCCTATAAGAGATTTTTTTTGAAATAATTTTGGATAATTTCTCGCGAAGCGACAAAAATGTATTAATTTTGCACTATGATACGATTAAAGAATTTCCTCAACAGCGTAGCGTGTTTGTGTGTGACGGCTCTGATTGCCTCGTGCGGTGAGATGTTTCAGCAAGAGTGGCCGGAGGATTTCGACCCCGAGAAACTGCCCGACATCACGGGTTTGGGGGCCGATGAAGGCGGCTCGCTCACGCTCTATGTGGGACAAGAGTATAAACTGGATCCCCAAGTGGGCGAGTACATGTTCAGCAAGGCTGACGAAGATGTACAGAAAATCGTCCTCTCGCGTTTCCATGCCAGTGCCGCAAAGGGCGACAAGATTGTCCGCGTACGTCAGATTGAGATTAAGGCAATGGGCGTGGGATCGGATGTCATTTCGTTCTCTGATGCGGAGGGCGACTGGACAGGCAAATTGCCTGTTTCCGTCCTTCCTGTCTGGTCAAAGCAGCGTACGGGTGGATGGCGATACGAGACCATCGTCTATGCCAAGGTGACGGAGGACGGTAAGACTCCTGCCAATGACGTGATGCTGGCGGCCCTTTGTGGTGACGAACTGCGTGGACGGGGTGTCACCCGTACCGTGAAGGACGTTACCTATACCGTGTTCCGTATCGGTAGTAACACGGTCTCTGGCGAAACGATTCGTTTTGAGGGTTACGACCCCACGAACAAATGTCAGATTACCTTCGATGAGACCATTACTTTCGACGGTGCTACCCACGGTACCCTCTCCAACCTTGTAGAACTGAAAGGAAAGAAGGAGTAGGGTAGTTAAGAGTTAAGAATTAAGAGTTAAGAAAAGATTCATGGTCAATTCGTGAATAAAGAAATTACTGAGAAATTAACGTTAAATCCCCAGCCATATGAAAAAGCAACAAAACGTAAAGCGCACGGCGCTCTATCTGTGCCAGGCTCTGTTAGCCGTATCACTCATCAGCCTCGTTTCCTGCAAGAAGCCAAAGATAGATGAAGAGGAGGGACCTACCAAATATGAGGTTCATACAGAAGAAACGGAAGGACAGATTGTCGTCAGTGAAAACTATGTCCCTGTGGATTGGGACAAGAGCACCAATGAGGTGTTATCCGCTGACGCGGAAAATGGTGAGTTCACGATGAAGATGGAAAAAGAGGCCTCGAATGATATCAAGAAGGGTTCTCTCATGACCATCGATGTTGACTCGACCATGTATTTGGTTAAGGTGACCGATTATAAGGTCGTTGGTGACAAAGTGGAACTGCAAACAGAGCAAGCTGAATTAGCGGAAGTTTTTGCGGGGAGTTCCTTTGAACTAATGATGGGGGGTGAAATTGATACCGAAGATATTGAGAGACGTTCTGCCGAATTCGTTGCTCCTGAAAAAGCTGAAGACTATGAGGATGAATATATGACTCGTTCGGTTATGTTTGCTGAAAAACAATTAGATCCACAAGAGGAAAGGGCTAAGAGACTTGGGTCGAAATTGAAAATCTATCCTTCTGAATTCCGTTATTTGGATAATGATGGTGTCATACATAAAGTTCCAATGGACGGTACACGCGTTGATTTTCCCCCATTAACATTCAGCTTTGACATTGATGTTCCCTTTGGAAGCGACGAAGGGGCTGGTAAAATGGGCAATTATTCTTTTGCGGCAGGCTTGAAGGGTTCGGCATCCTTTACATTGCAGTTCGGCGCTTCTCTATTTGCTGATATTCCTGAGGCACTCGCAGAAGCTGCAAATGATGAAAATAAGGAAGATATTGAAATGTCTAATAGCGCAACTTTCAAACCTACTTTTAAGGTGAATCCAGCTATTGATTGGAAGGTGTCCTTCTATTCAAAAATTTCAAAGAAATTTGTTTCAGATCCCATTTTGCTTGATGAGATAAAACTTGCATCTTTCAAATTTATGGTTGGACCAGTTCCTGTTTATATTGCTGTTTATAACGGCTTCTATGTTACTACCGAAGGCGAAGTCTCAGGCGGATTGGATGTTACGTTAAGCGGGCATGGCGGGTGTGATGTGGAATACTTTGCCGGTTTTGCTGTGGGTGACCGTTTGGGTAGTAATGGCGGTTGGGGGGCAAGAGCCTTTAAGGGTGGTGGCCCATTCTATCATACAACTTCCTGGCCTACAACTCAGATCAGTGTAGGCGAAGATGTCAAGGTGAAGTTTACGGCAGATTTGGGCATGACGATATATGATTGTATCGGACCGAAGATTGAAATTACTCCTTATGTGGGAGCAAGTATTAATGCCGGAGTAGGTGTTGTCGCAAACTTTGAAGATGGTCCGGAAGGTATAATTGATTGGGATGCTGGTCTAAATCTAGGGGCTGAGTGGACTGGCGGTATAAAACTTGGAGCTGGAAAGATAAAAAAATTGTTGGGACGAATTATAAAAAAAGATATAACTTTGCCAGCAAAACAGATAAAGAGTTTGTCATTATCATTAGCCGCTGCTCCTTCGGGAATCACGTGCGAAAACGGCTCCAGTATTAAATACGGTGAAGAGAATAAGGTGAAATTCAGTACTTATTGGATGGTAATGGGTCAGAAAGCTCCTCTATGGATTCCTACATTTATCTACCTTGAAGCAGACGGCAACGAATTATACGATTTAAGTGATCCTGACTTTTCTATTTTGAAAAAGACAATGGTTGTCCGGACGGAAGGTGGAAAAGGAACAGCAAGTGTGGGATGGACACCTGCAACGGCCACCAGCACTTTGACGGCAACAATTTATGATGGTCATGGTGCAATACGAGGCACGACAACTGTCAAGGCGAATACTGCACCTGCAAAAGCCAAGGCCGTTGATTTAGGAGTCAGTGTGTTGTGGGCGAATATGAATGTCGGAGCCGAAGATGATGAAGAAGGAGGTGATCTCGTCGGTTGGGGTGATAAATCTGGTACGCATAAACAACAGTGGAACTTTGAAAATTATGGTCATTATGTGGAAGGCTCGATCAATAGCCTTCAATACTATGGTGGCGCAGAATACAATCGTCCAACCATTGCTAATTCCCGCCATGATTATGCCTCAGTGAAATGGGGTGGAGGATGGCGTATGCCAACCGAGAAACAATGGAAAGAACTAATGAAAAAATGTACATGGGAATGGGATGAAGACAGAACAGCTTATAAAGTAACAGGAAAGAATGGCAACTTTATCTACCTCCCAGCCGCAGGTTATCGCATAGGTAGTAAATTGTTTAATCAAGGTCTAAAATCGGAAGAAGGACACGAAAGGGCTAGTTGCGAGTATTGGTCTTCAACGATGGATCTGGACACAAAAGAGGCTCACGAATATGAGTATGGGCCAGTCTTGCCAGCCCTTTATCCTAATGCCTTCTATTTCTATGCCGAGCAGGATAAGAAGATGCGCACCGCCTCCACACCGAAGTACTACGGCCAGTCAGTCCGTCCCGTATTCCCTAACCCGGACTTCGGGAAGAAATAAACCTTGTCTCTGACCAATCCTTTGCGAGTTAACAACTCTCGATGCCGTGCCAATGGAGAGCTGTGTCATTTTTTGACACAGCTCCTTCTTATAAAATAAAGCCAATCGCGCCGTCCATACTATCCTTCCTTCGCCCTTTCTTCGTCTTACCTTCGCTCTTGGCATACTCTAGCCAGCTCCTTGAGTATGCTTAGAAGCAGCTTAGAAGCTACCTATAAGCTACCTATAAGCTACCTATGGTATGGCTAAAGTATCCTTATGGTTTGCCTACGATATTCCTACGGTATGCAGAATGTCGGCTAAGGCGGCTGGGGTGAGTTGCTGGGCGGCATCGCTCCAGGCTGCGTCGGGGGTGCAATGGCTTTCAATCATCAGACCGTCGAAACCCAAGTCGATGGCTTGGCGGCAGACCTCCTCAATGAGGTCGCGGCGGCCACAGATGTGCGAGGGATCGCACAGGAACGGCAGC
>Ga0310696_10004133_pt1 | contig 17898 bp, 13 predicted proteins | sample AusTroGonzalo_MG_4_FD_203885 | JGI IMG/M metagenome (GOLD analysis project Ga0310696, IMG submission 203885) | Bovine rumen microbial communities from tropical cattle in Woodstock, Queensland, Australia - Gonzalo_02 (v2) (version 2) | ecosystem: Host-associated > Mammals > Digestive system >...
ATGATGTGGAGTATTACCGCTATCATGGACTTCATTATGATTTGGAAGGTTGTGATTTGGATAGCGAAGAGGAGTTCAAAAGATTTGCACAAGACCACTATGGTGAACTGGGCCTGTCGAGGATGAATGTGGGCGCGAGCGACTATTATGTCAGGGGTAAATGGATAGTCACCTTCGGGATCAGCTATTCGTCATGCGTTGAAAGGGGGTTGCGAATAGCGATCGCGCTATATGAGTCAGGGGCACCGTTTATCTTTTACGAAGCCGAAAATTTGCTGCATGTCCTTGAAGAGTCAGGAACGGTGCGCCTCTCCCCGTTTACCTTTCACGACTATCTGCAAAGTGGCGATGACGAGGGCGTGTTTGAACTGCCGTATGTGGAGGAGTGTGACAGGGAGGGCGAACTCACACGGACACAATACGATGAGATTGTGGAACTTGCCGAGTGGGAGCCTGATGTGCAGTTGCAGCTGGACAAACCGATTCCCCTAAACGATGCGGTCTATAATCTGATTCGTGACGAAGCCGATGCCCCGATGATGCTCAGTGAGATCAGACGCCGCATTGAGAGAAAGTATGAGACCTATCTGTCGGTTAACCGTCAGGACGGCCATAATGGTTATTATTACGTCGCCCCTTTTGGGAATGAAAAGCTGTCAGCAGCCAAATGCGACAGGTTTTATCCGACATTCAATGAGGCCATGAAGGCGCTGATATTGAGTCTTAAGGAGAAAAGGGATCTTCCGCCTGCGGGTTGATGTGTGGCTCGGGCGAGCTGCTGGCTGACGGCCAACTCACAATGGACGACCTCAAGGACTTTCGCCCCGAGGTTCAGGCGGCTATCAGGTTGTGGGCGCGACAGGATGACTGAAATATTATTCGTCAACTTGCTCCAGTAGATTCCATAATGCCGCCTTGGAGTACTTGGCTCCGTAAGAAACGGCGGGTTCGTGAAGCAGGTCGCCGGTGGTGGCGAGGTGGTCTTGTCGGAGACGCTTGACGGCATCGGCGCGGTCTGGGTCTAAGGAGTTTATGGATAAGGTGTAATAGTATAACAGGGTGGGATAGAGATGGAGGAAGTCCTCGTTGATGCGCTGCGCCATCTGCCGGTGCGGTTCGTTGAGATGGATGGGCTTGCCTTGGAGAAGGCGGGCGCGGTATCGGGCGAGGCGGTCCTTCACGCGGTGGACGGTCACCCGGTAGGTGACATCGGTCATCCCGAGGGCTTCAGCCATTTCTTCATTGGGCAGCGACTGTCGTTTGTCCAGCATCGAGAGCAGCGACCGGAGCAGGATGAAGCCGTCGCGCGGGGGCAGCTCCTGGTGGGTGTAGGCGAGCAGGTCGGAGGCTAAGGAGAGCTTTTGCTCGTCGGTCAGGATGGAGGGTGAGGCATCTGCATTGTGAGCGCTGTCGGGATCGAGCTCGATGAGGGTGGGCGGCGCTTCCTTTGCGATGCGCACGACGAGGTAGTTGCGGAAGGTGTGTAGCATCCACTGCACGAACGCCTGCCGGTTGCGGATGCGCCGCAGTGATGGGTAGGGGCGTAGATAGTCAGAGGCGTAATGGGCATCCCCCACGTTACCTTCAGTCTCCTCTGCGGCTCTGTTACGCCCACTGCGTATTGCGTTCCCCTCCCGCAGGTGGAAGAAGAAGTCGTTGAGGATGTCGTCGAAATCGCCAAACAGCTGGTTCTGGACCTTTTCGTACAGTCTTTTCAACGGCAGATATAGCACATGTTGCAGTAAAAAGTACATGGCTTCGTCCGCGCGTTCACCTCCGTCAAGGATGATGCCGACGAAATCAGCGACGGGAACGTTTGCGAAGGGGACTTTCGTTTTTTCAATGGTGCTCATTTTTTATCTGTTTTATGATTCGGTGGGGGTAACGCAGGAATTTGGGAAATATTGTGATAGAAACGGCAAGGTCACTAGGCCCGTGCATATTTGAAATTTATGTACATTTGCCGCCACTTTTGGGGCAGCTGCCCACCATCAGAAAAATAAGCTAATGATAATCAATAAGAACGATATAGAATTTGCCTCCCCGGAGGCTATCAAGGCCTTTCAGGAGGAAAAGCTCCATGAGGCGCTGGCCTATCTGCAACGGAACTCCCGCTATTATCGGCGCATGTTCGAACGCTACCGCATTAATGTGGAGAAGATCCGCACCATAGAGGACCTCGTGAACATTCCGTTTACCGAGAAAAAGGATCTGCAGCTCTTCAACGAGGATTTCCTCTGCGTGCCCAAGGAGAAGGTGATCGACTACATTACCACCAGCGGCACGCTCAGCGATCCGGTGACGTTTTGCTGTACCGAGAAGGACCTCCAGCGGTTAGCTTTCAACGAACGGAAGAGTTTCGAGTGCGCGGGATTGCAACCCGGCAATATCCTCCAACTCATGGTCACCCTCGACAAGCGGTTTATGGCCGGACTGGCCTATTTTCTCGGGCTGCGCGAGTTAGGCGCGTCCGTCATTCGCGTGGGCAACGGCATCCCTGAGCTGCAGTGGGACACGATTCAGCGCATCCGCCCCGACAGCATTATGTGCGTGCCGTCGTTCATCCCGCGACTGATTCAATACGCTGAGGATCATGGTATTGACTACCAGAACTCCAGCATTCGGAAGATTATCGGCATTGGCGAAAGTTTGCGTAACCAGGACTTTTCGCTCAACCTTCTCGGCGAGCAGATCAAGTCGAAATGGGACGTGGAACTCTATGCCACCTACTCCTCCACGGAGATGGGCGCGACGTTCAGCGAGTGCGCGTACGGCGTGGGCGGACATGTGCATCCCGAGCTCATCATCGTGGAGATTATCGGCGAGGATAACCTGCCGGTGGCCGACGGCGAAACCGGCGAGGTGGTGGTGACGACTCTCGGCGTGGAGGGCATGCCGCTGCTGCGCTTCCGCACGGGCGACATGTGCGCGAAGATTACCGAGCAATGCCCTTGTGGCAGAAATAGTTACCGTCTCACCCCGTTGGTGGGCCGCAAGAACAATATGATCAAATTGAAGGGCACGACGCTCTATCCACCCGCACTAATGGACGTGCTCAACAACACCCCGTTCGTGCAAAATTACGTCATTTACGTGCAGGATTCGCAGCAGGGTACTGACGAGGTGGTGGTGAAGGTGGGCCTGAATGCAGAGGTTGTGGAGGAGAATGCCCGATTCAAGGACCATCCCGAGGAGATTGTCAATGAGTTGAAGAACCGCTTCCGCGCCCACGTGCGAGTGGCTCCGGTGGTGCAAGTCGCCCCCGTGGAGGAGGTGCAGCGCATCAACTTCCCGCCCAGTGCCCGCAAGCCGGTGAAGTTCGTGGATTTGCGAACTCGGTAAACGGCGGTGTCGCGTCCGAAAAAAGTATACCTTTGCCGCCGATTAATCGACCGGATATGATGAAGATAACACTCTTGGGCACAGGCACTTCACAGGGCGTTCCCGTGGTGGGATGCCACTGTGAGGTATGTTGTTCCGCCGACCCGCGTGACAAACGGCTGCGCACCTCCGCCTACGTGGAGGTCGACGGTGTGCGTCTGCTCATCGATGCAGGACCTGACCTCAGGCAGCAGCTCCTGCGGGAGAACATCACCAAAGTCGATGCCATCCTCGTTACCCACGAGCACAAGGATCACTTGGCCGGGTTGGACGACATCCGCCCCGTCTATTTCCGGCAACAGAAGCCTATGGACGTTTACGCCATGCAGCGCGTGCTGAACGTCATCCGCAAAGACTTTGACTACGCCTTCAAGGAGCATCCCTATCCCGGTGCACCGGCTTTCCAACTGCATCCTGTCCGTCACGACAAGTTCTCAGTCGGCGGTGTGGAAATCCAGCCCATACAGGTGCGCCATCTCACACTCCCCATCCTCGGCTACCGTATCGGACCGTTCGCCTACATTACGGACGCGAGTTTTGTGGCGGAATCGGAAATTGCCCGGCTTCAAGGATTGGAGGTGTTGGTGGTCAATGCGTTGCATCACGACAAACATTACTCCCATTTCAATCTCGAACAGGCCTTGCAATTCGTAGAGACCGTGAAGCCCCAGCGTGCCTACCTGACACACTCCTCCCACCACATGGGTCTCTATGCCGATGTGGCGAAGACACTCCCGCAGAACGTGACCTTGGGCTACGACGGTTTGCAGACCACTATCGATAAATAGCGGCCACCATGCGTTTTCGTAGCGTTTTCTGCGTCCGCAGATTCCAGCATTCGATTTGCACTGCGTACAAGCCCGCTGGGGCAGGTTGGTCATTGTTGTCTGTGCCGTCCCAACGAAAACGGGCTTCTGAACCGCACAAGACATTGTTGGCCAGCCGTTTGACAGGATGTCCCTGGTTGTTGTAAAGCACGATATTCACGCGGTTTTCTTCGTCGGGGAAGATGCAGACCACCTCCGTGTAGTCATCGAAGCCGTCGTTGTCGGGGGAGAAGACGTCCGGGACAATCTCGAATCCGCTGCTCTCGAGAGCCTTGCCTGCTTGTGAGTTACGGTAGCCAGGTGTACCAAAGCCTGCGCTCTCCGCTGCCGATCGCCAGTTGTTTTCGTCCTGTGTGGGCATGTCCGGGTAGAGGCGTTCCAGCGATACCCCTTTTACCGTCAGCAATTTCGGATAGTGCATCTCTTCAGTGTAGGCCAGCCGGTCAATTGTTCGCAAACTTTTGTCCGTCAGGTAGATGATGCCCTTTGTGGTGGCAAAGTCGGGCAGCGAGTCGCAATCGGCCAGCGCTTTTTCGTCCCGGCAGGCATACTGTTCCATCGTGAGTTTTTTCCGTTTGCAAAGTGCGAGGTACGTTCCCGGCAGCATCTGAAATCCTTTGGAAAGGGCAAATACAGCCTTCTGCGGCAGCGTGTCGCCCCCATAGCCGACCTTCACATCCTTGAGGTCGATGATTTTGCTTGAGCGGTTGTAGATTTCGAGATAGTCGGCGTTTTCGTCGCCGAGTGCGTTCGTTAGAATCTCGTTGATTACCAAATCGTTGTATTCTGGCAGCGAGGCTCTCCCGAACGGAACCTCTTCGCTGATTTGCCAGCGGTTTCCGCCGCAATCCGACACCTCGCCGTCAGCAAACAGACGGTACCCGGTGCCGGGTTTCACAGCCTCCGAGAATCGGATGTCCCAAGAGGCGAAATCAGGTGGCACCTCGTTGACCGTCAGGATTTTGAGATAGGGTTCAGCACGGAAGAATTCCACGGGATTCTTGGTGTCTTGCGCGAGGGTTTTGGAGAAGTGGACCCGCAAAGTGACAGAATCGTGTAATGTTACCCCCGTAATGTGTGGTACATTATTATCGTACAGCGAGTTGCGGATGGAATTTGGCCGGCCAGGGGTGCCGCCGAGCGGGTCTACCGATGAGTTCCAGTTCCACCCACCCGCGCACGGCCAGCCCTCGTCAATCATCTCCAACGACCATCCACCCTCCTGCTTGATTTTCTCCGTGTGCCATTCGGGCTTAAAGCTCACGTAATGAATCACTTCGCCGTTTTGGTTGTAGAGTGTCAATGCCTGTCCACCGTCGGTGATGGCTAATGATGACAATACATAGATGCTGTCGCAGACCGAGGCGAAGTCTCCGAGCCATTTCTGGGCGATGAGGACGGCATACCCGCAGCTGTCGAGGGTGATGTCGGGTAGGTTTTTGTTGGTGTTGCCGAGGGTGAGTCGCCAGTTTTGCAGCGTGACGGGGTAGGGGAGGCGGCTGTGCAGTTCGAGGTACTCCACCGGCGGCAACCCGATTTCTGGTGCGGGTTTGGCCATGATCTCACTGATGAGGATGTCGTAACGACCTGGTTCAGAGCGTGCTTGGCTCAAAACAACCTGTTGGTTCAGTAAGATGCAAAATGTCAGCAAAAATGCTTTCAAAGTTTTTTTGTTCATAACGTTTTTGTTTAGGTTTGTGTTTGCAAAAATACTACTTTTGCGGCGATAATCAAGCATTGTTGATAACTTTTTTTGAAAAAATATGAAAAATATGAAAATTGCTCTTGTCGGAGCCACCGGATTAGTAGGTGGTGTTATGCGTAAAGTGTTGGTGGAAAGAGGTTTTGATGATTGTGAATTCATCCCTGCCGCTTCATCAAAATCAGTTGGGAAGAAAGTGCAGTTTGGTGACCGTGAGGTGGCCGTGGTCTCGGTGGAAGACGCCATCGCCTCCAAGCCCGACTTTGCCATCTTCTCTGCGGGCAGCGCGGCCTCGCTTGAATACGCCCCGAAGTTCGCCGCCGTCGGAACGGTGGTCATTGACAATTCCGCTGCCTGGCGCAGCGACCCCAAGATCCCGTTGGTGGTGCCAGAAATCAACGGCGACGTGATTACCCCCGATGACAAGATAATCGCTAACCCGAACTGCTCCACCATCCAGATGGTGATGGCGTTGGCACCGCTGCATAAACGTTTCGGTATCAAACGGTTGGTGGTGGCTACGTATCAGTCGATTACAGGCACGGGCAAGAAGGCGGTGGACCAGTTGATGAGCGAGCGCGCCGGTCTGCCCTGCGACCCAGCCTATCCGTATCCCATCGACATGAACCTTTTCCCGCACGGCGGCAGTTTCACCGAAAATGGTTATACCACTGAAGAGATGAAACTCTTGAATGAGACCCGTAAGATTTTGAGGGATAATGAAATACAGGTGACATCCACTGTGGTTCGTGTACCCGTTACGGGCGGTCATTCCGAGGCGGTGAATGTGGAATTCCGTCAGGATTACGACTTGGCGGAGGTTTATGCGTTGCTCAACGAGATGCCTGGCGTGAAGGTGTTGGACGCGCCCGCCGAAAACGTCTATCCGATGCCGAAATACGCGGAAGGGCTTGATGATGTTTTTGTCGGACGAATTCGCCGCGATTTTTCGCAGCCCAACTCCCTGAACCTTTGGGTGGTGGCCGACAACCTCCGCAAGGGCGCGGCGACGAATGCCGTGCAAATCATGCAGTATATTTTAGGCGATAGGCAGTAGGCAAGGATAGAGAATGTTATAAAATTAGATATTATGAAGAAGTTTTCCATGTTATTAATGTTTCTGGTGCTATGCGTATGCGGATTGATGGCGCAGGCACCGGAGAAATTCACCTACCAGGCGGTGGTTCGCAATGCGAGCAATGCCTTGGTCGCTAACGCGCCGGTGGGTGTGCGCGTGAGTGTGCTGAGCGGAAGTGCCGCTGGCTCCCCCGTCTATGTTGAAACTCATTCCGTGAATACCAACGCCAACGGTCTGATCACGCTTGAGATAGGTGGCGGAACTGTCCAGACGGGCTCGTTTCTCGGCATCAGTTGGAACAACGGAGTCTATTTCTTGAAGACGGAGATTGACCCGGATGGTGGTAGCAACTACTCGGTGACCACGACGCAGCAGTTGCTGAGCGTGCCGTACGCCCTGTATGCGAAGGAGGCCGCCAACGGCTTCAGCGGCGACTACAACGACCTGACGAACACGCCAACCATCCCGACGGTGCCGACCAGCGTGAGCGCTTTCTCGAACGATGCGGGTTACATCACCATGGACTCCATTCCGGCGATTCCTACCGTGCCTACGAATGTCAGCGCGTTTACCAATGACGCAGGCTATCTGACGGGCTATACCGAGACAGATCCGGTGTTCACCGCGTGGGACAAGAACTACAACGACCTGACCAACAAGCCGACGATACCGACGGTGCCGACTAACGTGAGTGACTTCACGAATGACGCGGGTTACATCACGATGGACTCCATTCCGGCAGTTCCTACCGTGCCGACGAATGTGAGTGCATTCACCAACGATGCAGGTTACATCACCATGGATTCTATCCCGGCGATACCGACGGTGCCGACGAATGTCAGCGCTTTCACGAATGACGCGGGCTACCTGACGGGCTATACGGAAACGGACCCGGTGTTCACCGCGTGGGACAAGAGTTACAATGACCTAACGGACAAACCGGTAATCCCGACGGTTCCGACGAATGTGAGCGCCTTTACCAACGATGCGGGTTACATCACGATGGACTCCATCCCGGCGATACCGACGGTGCCGACGAATGTCAGCGCTTTCACGAATGACGCGGGTTATCTGACGGGCTACACTGAGACGGATCCGGTGTTCACCGCGTGGGACAAGAACTACAACGACCTGACCAACAAGCCGACGATCCCGACGGTGCCAACGAACGTGAGTGCATTCACCAACGATGCGGGCTATCTGACTTCGTTTACGGAACAGCAGGTGCTGAGCATCAGCAACGACACGCTGTTCCTGACGGGCGGCAGTTTCGTGAAGTTGCCTGCAGGTTTTGACGGCAACTATAACTCCTTGACCAACAAGCCGAACCTTTCGACGGTGGCGACATCCGGCAGTTACAACGACCTGACCGACAAGCCGGAAATCTCAACGGTGCCGACAAACGTGAGTGCATTCACGAATGACGCAGGCTACCTGACAGGCTACACCGAGACAGACCCGGTGTTCACGGCATGGAACAAGAGCTACAACGATTTGACCGACAAGCCGGAAATTCCGACGGTGCCCTCCAATGTCAGTGCTTTTACGAACGATGCCGGTTACATCACGATGGATTCTGTTCCGGCCATTCCCACAAATGTGAGCGCGTTCACCAATGACGCGGGCTATCTGACGGCGGCGAACGTGCAGGAGGCGGCAAACATCCCGACGAATGTGAGCGCCTTTACTAACGACGCCGGCTATCTCACTACCTACACCGAGACGGACCCAGTGTTCACTGCGTGGAACAAGGACTACAACGACCTGACCAACACGCCGACTATCCCGACTGTTCCGACGAATGTGAGCGCCTTCACGAATGATGCGGGTTACATCACCATGGATTCCATCCCGGCCATCCCGACGGTCCCGACAGATGTGAGTGCCTTTACCAACGACGCTGGCTACATGACGAGTTATACCGAGACGGATCCGTTGTACAGCGCGTGGAACAAGAGCTATAACGACCTGACGGACAAGCCGGTGATTCCAGCAGCCGCCAACGACGCCACCCTGACCATCCAGAAAAACGGTTCGACGCTGGGCACTTTCTCGGCGGATGCCACCGACAACCAGACCGTCAACATCACCGTGCCGACGCAGACCAGCCAGTTGGAGAACAACAGCGGCTACCTCACCATGGCGGATGTGCAGCAGTTGCTTGACGCGCTGAACCAGCGTATTGACAGTTTGGAGAATGTGATCAACGGCGGAACAACCCCGATCGTGCCGGAAGATACGGTGGACGGCGGTCCCTGTCCCGGCCATCATACATTGACCGATGCGGACGGCAACACCTATAACACAGTGTGGATTGGCGGGCAGTGCTGGATGAAGGAGAACCTCCGCACCTCGAAATACGCCGACAACACGCAAATTCCTTTGGGTAATCAGTCGAGTGCCAGCGATGCTTACCGATACAATCCCAACAATGATGCCTCGAACGTGGCTACGTACGGTTATCTCTACAACTGGGCTGCCGTAATGCATGGCTCCGCTTCTTCCACCTCCAACCCCTCCAATGTCCAGGGCGTCTGTCCTGCGGGTTGGCATGTGCCAAGTAATGCGGAGTGGTCGCAGCTGTTTAATTATCTGAGGGACAGTAACCATAACCAATTCCAGTGTGGCGGTGAAGCCAATAATGTTGCGAAAGCAGTGGCGGCCACCACAGGTTGGATCAGTGTTGCCACGGTTTGTGCGGTTGGCAACACCCCCGAAGACAACAATCAGTCTGGTTTCAGCGCTTTGCCTGCCGGCTTCTATTCGGGCAGTTACAACGCCCCTGGTAGCTATGCCAGATTCTGGACAGCCACCCAGTCAAGCAATACAAATGCTAACCACTGGTTTTTGCATTATAATTCGAAATTGTTATCCTCTGTGGCTAATTACGAAAAGTATTACGGCATGTCTGTCCGCTGTGTCTTTGGCGAGGGCGAGTTTGTGTCGTTCCCCACGGTGACCACTGCGACGGTGAGTGAAATTACGGACACCACGGCCACTTGCGGCGGCGACGTGACCGCTGATGGTGGAGGAAATGTAACGGCCCGCGGCGTGTGCTGGAGCACTTCCCAGAATCCGACGATTAATGACAGCCACACCGCAGACGGCAGCGGTACGGGTACGTTCACCAGCAGCCTTACGGGGCTTACGGCCAGTACCACTTACTATGTGCGCGCTTACGCTACCAACGGTGCGGGTACGGTTTACGGCGAGGAGGTGAGTTTCACCACCGAGGATGCCACCCCCACCGCTACTGACGGCGATCCTTGTCCCGGCACCCCCACGTTGACGGACGTGGACGGCAACACCTACAACACGGTGAAGATTGGCGAGCAGTGCTGGATGAAGGAGAACCTCCGCACTACAAAATACGCCGACAACACGCCGATACCTCTTGGCACTACTACGAGTTACACCGAAGCGTTTCGATACAATCCTTACGGTGATCCCGCAAACGTGGCCACTTACGGTTATCTCTACAACTGGACCGCCGTGATGCATGGTGCCGGTTCCTCCAGTTCCAACCCCTCCCATGTGCAAGGCATTTGTCCTGCGGGATGGCACATGCCGAGCGAGAGCGAATGGTTGCAGCTCTTAAACTATCTCAGAAGTAAGAGCGAATTTACATGTGGCGGCAGTGTCGATAGAGTTGCCAAAGCCTTGGCATCCACTACGGGGTGGAGTACATCCTCCTTGTCATGCACGGTGGGCAACACCCCTGAGAATAACAACCTCTCGGGCTTCAATGCTTTGCCTGCCGGTGCCTATTATGGTACAAGCGGATATGGCACTGCCGGATCCGACGCTAATTTTTGGACTACAACAGAGAGATCGGAAACAACGTCACTACGCCAGAATTTGAATTACAATAATAGTATGTTTTCTGGTGCTTATTATGGTAGGTACTATGCCTTTTCCGTCCGTTGTGTTCAGGGCGCTGCTGATGCAATCGAGGTGGCCCCTTCGGTGACCACGGCGCTGACGCTTAGTGAAGTTACGCAGACCACAATAACTTGTGGCGGCACGGTCACGAATGACGGCGGCAGTGCGGTGACGGCCCGAGGCGTGTGCTGGAGTACCGGCTACAACCCGTCGCTCACGGAGGGCCAATATACGGTTGACGGTACAGGAACAGGCGACTTTGTCAGTCATCTGACGGGGCTTATCCCCGGCACGACCTACCGTGTCTGGGCATACGCCACCAATGCTGTTGGCACAAGCTTCGGCTACCAGGCAACTTTCACCACCACTTACGGCACTGATGGACAGCCTTGTGCAGGCGCGGCCACGGTGACCGATGTGGACGGCAACGTCTATAACACAGTGATGGTGGGTAACGTGTGTTGGATGAAGGAGAACCTCCGCACTACGAAATTCCCCGATGGCACGCCCATCGCGCTCGGAACGGATTCCAGTTCTACGGTGCCTTACCGCTATTATCCGGACAACAATCCCGATTATGTAGCCACCTACGGCTATCTGTACAATTGGAGCGCCTTCATTCACAACCAAGAGGGACAATCCGGTAACGTGCAGGGCATCTGTCCCGCAGGATGGCACATCCCCAAAAATGAAATGCAGCAATTGGCAAATTATGTAAAAGGGCAATCCGATTATATTTGCAACGGAAACGGTGATTATAATGCCCAGGCATTGGCATCCCCCGAGGGTTGGGTTTCCTATGGTACCTCATGTACCCCTGGAAACGCTCCGACATCCAACAATGCGACAGGCTTCAGTTTGTTACCTGCGGGATATTACGTTGCCAATAATGTCGTCCTCTATGTGGGAAAAAATACGTACTTGTGGCAGGCTAACTCCAATGGCACGGTGAATCGTTGGCCGTATGGAATGAACTATCAGTCACCTATATTCCAGGGCGGCGGCGGCGCACCGGAAAACGTGACAAAAGCGAAAGGCTTCTCCGTCCGCTGCGTCCACAACTAAGACTTGAGACTTAAGACTCAAGGTCAAAGCCAAAGGTCAAAGGTCAAAGGTCAAAGTCAACGGTCAAGACAGGTGGTAGTTTCTTTGAGAACCTACCGCCTGTCTTCACTTTTGCCTGAAGATATTTTAAAGCTTTCCGGTAATAATAATTTTTGTACTTTTGCGGGAATTTTATCTGATATTTATGAAAAGAGTCGTATTTGCCATAGTCGCGATATTGACAGTAAGCTTTGTTGTGGCGCAACCGTCTCACAATAAGGCTGTTATAGGTTTTTATAATGTGGAAAACCTGTTTGACACGATCGACGATCCGAACAAGAACGACGAGCAGTTTTTGCCCAATGGAGACTACCGCTGGGACTCCGAGCGTTACAACACCAAGTTAGAGAATCTTTCCAAGGTGATTGAGCTGATGGCGAGCCTTGACGGCGGCTTGGTGGTGTTAGGTGTCTCTGAAATCGAGAACGAGCAGGTGATGCTCGACCTTGCCGCCACGCCGCGTCTGCAACCCTACCACCTCTCGGTCTGCCACCACGAGTCGCCCGACCGCCGCGGTGTGGATGTGGCCTTCTTCTACGATGCCTCCCGCTTCAAAATTCTCAGCACCAGAGCTTTCCCGACCATCGTACCCGGCAATCCCGACTTCATCACCCGAGACCAGTGGCTGATGACCGGTGTGTTGGATGGCGTGGACACCCTCGACATTGTGGTCAACCACTGGCCTTCAAAGTCTGGCGGCGAGAAGCGCAGTCTCCCCGGCAGAATGGCGGCGGGTGCGCTCGGCCGCAGTATCGCCGACTCCGTGCTGAATTCCCGTCCCAATGCCAAGTTCATCTATATGGGCGACCTCAACGACAATCCCACTTCCAAATGCATCCTCGCTGAGATGAATACCAAGACCAAGCCCGACAATCTGGCGCCCACCGACTTGTATAACCCGATGTGGAAAATCTTCCGCGACGGCATCGGCTCATACGCCTACCGCGACAGCTGGGAGATGCTCGACAACATTATCATCTCCGCCGGACTCGTGAATGCGGCTCCCGACACGTACAGGTTCCGCTCCGCCAACATCTTCCGCAAGGACTTTATGTTCACCAAGACCGGCTCCTACATGGACTATCCCTACCGCTCCTTCGCCGGCGGCAACTACCAGGGCGGCTACAGCGACCATCTGCCGGTGTATATTGTGCTGACACGATAAGTTCATAATTTCATAAAGAGTCACAATAATTTTATAACTTATTCGTTGAACAGCCTCGAAGAGGCAAAACGCGCGAAGCGCAATTAACCCCATACAAGCAAAGCGCAGTGTGGGGAGCGCGAAGAGCAAATAACCCCATACAAGCGAAGCGCAGTGTGGGGTATAGTGAAGAAAAAAACGATTGAGAATATGAAACGTTTAGTCATTATCCCGACTTACAAGGAAAAAGAGAACATCGAGAACATCATCAGAGCGATATTCGGGCTGATAGATGTGCATATTTTGATTATTGACGACAATTCGCCGGATGGCACGGCGGATATCGTGAAGTCGCTGATGCCCGAGTTTGACGGGCGGCTCTTCATTGAGGAGCGCAGCGGCAAGTTAGGGCTCGGAACGGCCTATATCCACGGATTCAAGTGGGGATTGGCGCGTGGATACGACTATTTTACCGAGATGGATGCCGACTTCTCGCACGATCCGCACGACCTGCAACGGCTGTACGATGCCTGCGAGAATACACCTGCTGATCTTGCCATCGGTTCGCGTTACTGTCAGGGTGTCAACGTGCTGAACTGGCCGATGGGCCGTCTGCTGATGTCGTATTACGGCTCCGCATACGTGCGCACGGTCTTGGGCGTGCCCGTGAAGGACACCACCGCCGGTTTTGTCTGCTATCGCGCCGACGTGCTCAACGCCATCGATTTCGACAAGATCAAGCATATCGGCTACGGTTTCCAGATTGAGATGAAGTTCACGGCTTGGAAGTTGGGCTTCAAGATTGTGGAGGTGCCCATCATCTTCCGCGATCGCACGGAGGGTGTGTCCAAGATGAGCTCCGGCATTTTCCGCGAGGCCATCTTCGGCGTCATTGGCCTGAAAATCCGTAGCTGGTTCCGCAAATGGGAACGCGTCGATAACCGCGCGAAACTAGTTCAGAATTAATATTTTTTCCTTAAGCAGCCTCGAAGAGGCAAAACGCGCGAAGCGCAATTAACCCCACACAAGCGAAGCGCAGTGTGGGGCCAAAACAGACAATATGGAATATTTCATTGCCAAGACTTTTGCCGGATTAGAAACCGAGCTTTTCAAAGAACTGCACGCATTGGGTGCGAAGAACTGCGAGAAGCTCAGTCGTGCTGTGGCCTTTGAGGGCGACTTGGCGATGATGTACCGCGCCAACTACTTCTGCCGCACGGCGTTGCGTATTCTGTGGCGGCGAAAGCAGTTTACCTTTAACAGCAACCGCCAGTTCTACGAGCAGATCTTCGACTTCCCTGCCGAGGAGGTGCTTTCGCCCGACGGTACGTTGGCGGTGCATGCCACTATCGTCGATTCCATATTCAATACACCGCTTTACGCGTCCGTACTGGCGAAGGATGCAGTCTGCGACCGTTTCCGCGACAAGTTCGGCCGTCGACCTTCCGTGGACAAGGACTATCCTGACGTGCAGTTCCATCTCCATGTCTATAAGAATGAGGCCCAGCTGTTTTTGGACAGTTCGGGCGAGTCGTTGCACAAGCGTGGCTACAAGGTGCGCAACCATCCCGCGCCGCTCAACGAGGTGACGGCCGCCGCCATGATTCTCAAAAGCGGTTGGGACGGCACCTGCGACTTCATCGACCCGATGTGCGGCGGTGCAACGCTTTCCATCGAGGCGGCCATGCAGGCTCTCAATATCCCCGCCGGCTTCTACCGTCGCGAATACGGCTTCTACCAATGGAAGAATTTCGATCGGCAGCTTTGGAAATCTGTGCGTGACGAGGCCGTCATCAAGGATGATGTGACTATCAATTTCTACGCCTCCGACATAGACGGACGCTTCCTTGATATCGCCCGTGCCAACGTGCAGAAGGCTCGTCTGCAGGACTTTATCGTCACGGAACGGCAGGATATGCGCTATTCCAATCCCGAGAATACGCCTTCTGTGGTGATGATGAATCCACCTTATGGTGAGCGACTTTCCGTGGATGACATTAATATATTGTATCAGGAAATCGGCAATGCATTGAAGCAGCGTTATGCTGGCTGCAAGGCGTATATTATCAGTTCCGACAAAGAAGCTCTGAAACGCGTGGGGCTGAAACCGTCGCGCAAATGGCCCATGCTCAACGGCTCGTTGGAGTGCATGTTCCAGGAGTATGAACTTTTTTCCGGCGACCGCAAACAGTACGTCACCCAGAAGAAAGAGCAGGCATGAGGCGCAACATTCTCATATTGTTAATGTTACTGGCCGTTGTGATAGTCGGTCGCGGGCAGAGCAAGTACAGCAACGAGTTCTTGTCGTTGGGGCTTGGTGCGCGTGGGCTTGGCATGGCGAACACGATGTGCGCCATCACCGACGACGTGACCTCCGCCTACTGGAATCCCGCCGGGTTGACGCGCATGGACAAGCGTTACCAGCTCGCGCTGATGCATGCCGAGTATTTTGCCGGCATCGCCAAATACGACTACGGCGGGTTGGCCTACAAAATCGATTCGAATCAGTCGGTGGCGTTCTCTTACATCCGCTTTGGGGTGGACAATATAATGAACACCACGCAATTGATTGACGACCAGGGAAATGTGGACTATGACCGCATTACTTACTTTTCCGCCGCCGATAACGCTTTCTTGCTGAGCTATGCGTATGCTTTCCCGCAGGTGCCGGGACTGTCGGTGGGGGCGAATGCGAAGATTATCCACCGCAAGATCGGGCAGTTCGCGAAATCGTGGGGCTTCGGACTCGACTTCGGGCTGATGTACAACCGCAAGGGCTGGCAGGCGGGCTTGATGCTGCGCGACGGCACTTCCACTTTCAATGCGTGGCGCTACTCCCTGACCGACGATGTGATTGCCGTTTTCGAAGAGACAGGCAACGAGATTCCCGAGAACGACCTCGAACTGACTGTCCCTGCGCTGCTGTTGGGCGGCGGCAAAACCGTCCATTTCGGAAAAGGCTTCCACGGTACCTTCGCGTTAGGCTTGGACTGTACCTTCGACGGCAAGCGTAACACCTTGATTAAGAGCAATGTCATCAGCATAGACCCGCATTTCGGAATGGAGTTCGACTACAAGAAGATTGTGGCGTTGCGGATGGGCATCGGCAATTTCCAGCAAGAGCCCGACTTCGACGGCAAAATGAAGACCACCTTGCAAATCAACTTCGGCGTGGGGGTCAACATCAAGAATGTGGTGGCCATCGACTACGCCTTCACCGACTTGGGCAACCTCTCTATCGCGCAGTACTCGCACATTGTTTCGTTGAAAGTGAACATCGACAAATTCAAAAAGTAGTTTACCGTTTACTGTTTACGGTCTAAAGAATGAACCCTTAATCCATAACCATTAACCTATAACCCATAACCATTAATTCTTATGACAGAGAATCACAAGATTACCATCCAGAAATTCCCGTTTTCGGAGTCGCAGTTCATGCAGCGCGTGAAGAACGATTCCGCGTTTACCTATAATAAAGAAGAAGAGCTGGCAATGCTCAAGACCATCTTGGGAAGTGTTGACTTGACCACTTTGGAGGGCTCGGATAATACCGAAAAGGTGACAAAGCTCTGTGAAACAGCGGTTTCCTTCCGCGATGACGAGCGTGGCATACCTGCGACCGCTTCCGTGTGCGTCTACCCGCGCTTTGTGGCGTTGGCGAAAGAGAAGCTGCAGGGCACGGGCGTGAAGGTGGCCTCCGTGGCGGGCGCGTTTCCGGCGGGTCAGCTGCCTATTGAGCTGAAAGTTGCCGAAGTGGAATACGCCGTAAGGCAAGGCGCGGACGAAATTGACATGGTGATTTCGCGCGGCGAGTTCCTCGAAGGTCGTTACCAGGTGGTCTACGACGAGATCTGCGCCATTCGCAAGGCTTGTGCGGGCAAGGTGCTGAAGGTGATCTTGGAAACCGGAGAGTTGCAGACCCCGCAGAACATCTTCCGCGCATCGCAGTTGGCCATCCACGCCGGCGCGGACTTTTTGAAGACTTCCACTGGAAAAATCGCCGTAAACGCCACCCCGGAAGCCTTCTGGGTAATGATGTTCGCCATTCGGCAGCATTTCCAGGACACCGGCAAGAAAGTCGGCATCAAAGTGGCAGGTGGCGTCTCCACCCCCGAACAGGCTTACACCTACCTCCACATTTGGCGGCAAAATATGGGCAAGGAGTGGCTTACGCCCGAACTTTTCAGAGTGGGCACAAGCCGCCTCGCTGGGAAGATTTCCGAAAAAATTCAAGATTTTTTTGTATAAGTGTTGGATTATAAAGAAATTATTGTATTTTTGCAGCCCGAAAAAATCGAGGCATAAATTAGGCAAACCAATTATAAATTCAAACTTTAAAAACACATTAAGATTATGACTAAAGCAGAAATTGTCAACGAAATTTCCAATCGCACCGGTTATGAAAGAAATAGCGTGCAAACTATCGTCGAGGCTTTCATGGATGCCGTGAAGAAGACCATGATTGACGGTGAGAACGTTTATTTGAGAGGCTTCGGCAGCTTCATCGTGAAGCACAGAGCTGAGAAGACCGCCCGCAATATCTCCAAGAACCAGACCATCACCATCAAGGCCCACAACATTCCCGCTTTCAAGCCTTGCAAGGACTTTGTTGAAGCTGTCAAAAAGAACACAAAATAAGTCAAACATCAATAATTCATTATTATGCCTAGCGGAAAAAAACGTAAACGTGCGAAAATGAACACGCACAAACGCAAAAAAAGACTAAGAAAGAACAGACATAAGAACAGATAGTCTTTTCGCGGTAAAACAATGAAAACTA
>Ga0310696_10004134_pt1 | contig 17898 bp, 9 predicted proteins | sample AusTroGonzalo_MG_4_FD_203885 | JGI IMG/M metagenome (GOLD analysis project Ga0310696, IMG submission 203885) | Bovine rumen microbial communities from tropical cattle in Woodstock, Queensland, Australia - Gonzalo_02 (v2) (version 2) | ecosystem: Host-associated > Mammals > Digestive system >...
GTGCTTGCCAAAGCTTCTGTCATACATGGCCTGGGCGCGGCCATACAGACGGCTGTAGGAGTTCTGAAGCTCTACGTACTGGGTCTCGTTACGGACCAGCATGTCGTCGGTGGTAGTATCCGTAGCCCAGTCATAGAGGCGGAAAGTCTTCACCAGGGTGTTCTGCTTGTTCATGGAATAGTCGTAAGCACCATTTACAGACAGGCGCAGACCAGGCAGCCAGGGGGCAGTGTAGGTGAGGTCTACCGTGTTATTGAAGTTCAGGTTGTTGGACTTGGTATAACCGGAAGTATCCGTATCCAGGAGAGCGGCAGGGTTCATGTTCTCGTTACCTACCGAGTAGTGGAGCGGATTGTCCTTGGTGGTAACACCGCGGTCCGGTTCGAAAGCCAGGATGTAGTAGAAGATATTCCACTCCTGGTCGAAGGAACCCATACCCTTGTTATTGCTGGATCGAATAGCTGAGGTATAACGCAGAACTAGGTCCTTGGTCAGATTCACGGAGAAGTTTCCGTTGAAGTTGTAACGCTTGTAACCGAAAGCATCACCCTTGAGGATGGAGTTATCATCGGCAAAGCCTGCACCCAGATAGTAGTTGACTGTCTCGGTACCACCGGTGAGGGAGATGTTGTACTGCTGGTTAACGGCGCATTTCTTATAGGACTCGTTGTACCAGTCGGTATAAACGTAGTTGGGATCTCCGCTTTCATAACCGGCGATGGTTGCATCGCTCCAGCGGTGTGCCAGTTTGGTAACGTCGGACATGGCGTTCTCCCACTTCATGAAGGAGACCCAGTCTTCGGTCTTACGGGGCATATTCGGAGATGCCAGGCTCAGGGAAGCAGAGAAGTTGATGGAAGGCTTCTTGACCTGACCCTTCTTGGTGGTGATGAGGATAACACCGTTCTCGGCACCCAGACCATAGATGGAAGCGGAAGCGTCCTTCAGCACGGAAATGCTCTCGATATCGTCCGGATTCAGTTCCTGGAGAACGGAGATATCGTTATAGGATTCCAGCTGGGAAGGATTGTTACTCCAGCTCTTGGTCACTTTACGCTGACGGGTGACACTGCGGACAACGCCGTCCACCACAATCATCGGGTTACCGAAACCACGGATGCTGATATCGGAGTTGAATTCACCGGGCTTACCGCTGTTCTGGGTGATCTGCAGTCCGGGGATCTTACCCTGGAGGGCGTCTACACCATTGGCGGTACGGGTGGCGGCGATGTCCTCGGAGCGGATCTGGGAGATAGCGCCCGTGAGGGACTCCTTCTTCTGCACGCCGTAACCCACGACCACAGTTTCGTTCAACATTTCGCTGTCTTCCACCAGAATGACATTCATTTTGGGAGCGGCCTTGAGAGTACGGGTCTCGAAGCCGATGGAAGAGAACTCAAGGACAGCCCCCTGAGGGACGGTAAGAGTGAAGTGACCGTCAATGTCAGTCGCCGCACCTACAGTAGTTCCCTGCTGCATGACGGAGGCACCAATGATCGGTTCCTTCTGCGCATCCGTGACCGTACCGGTCACCGTGATGTTCTGAGCCAGCAATGCCGAAGCACCCAGGAAGAGACCCAGGACCACGGACATCACTCGCGTGAGCATGTTAGATTTTCTCATGTTGGTTTTGGTTATTTAATATAGGTAGTAAGAGCTATTTGAAAAGCTTCTGGGCGAAGGTGTTCAGGTACAGGCGCCAGTTGGCCCATACGTGACCGCCTTCAGACACGAAGTATTCGTGCTCCAGGCCCTGCTCGTTAAGCTTGGCGTGCATATCCTCGGCGCCCTGGAACAGGAAGTCGGTGTTGCCGCAAGCCAGGAAGTAGAGCTTTACACCTGCCTTCTTGAGAGTAGCAATCTGCTCGGGGGTAGCAGTACCGGCAGCAGACAGCGGGCAAATGTAGTCGAACATTTCCGGATACAGGATGGAAGCGCTGATGGTGTGACCACCACCCATGGACAGACCGGCGATAGCGCGGGAAGCGGGCTTGGCAACGGCACGGAAGTTCTTCTCGATGAAAGGAACAATCTCGGTGCAGAGGCTCTTCACATAAGCGTCGCGATAGGCGGGATCTCTCCAGTCCATAGGCTTCTCGGGGATGTTCAGGGTGCGGGCGGCAGCCTGGTTGGGGTTACCGTTGGGCATCACCACGATCATAGGCTCTGCGAGACCCTTCTCGATGAGGTTGTCCAGGATCTGGGCGGCACGGCCCATGGAGCTCCAGGCTTCCTCGTCACCGCCGGCGCCGTGCAGCAGATAGAGAACAGGATACTTCTTCTTGGGATTGTTCTCGTAGCCGTAAGGCGTGTAAACGGTGAGGCGACGGTCCATACCCAGGATCTCACTGTGATACCAGGGATGGCTCAGGGTGCCGTGAAGGTTGGCTTCGCCATAGTTTTCGGTGCGCTCGCCGGGAACAAGCAGCATGGGCAGGTAACGGGTACCGTCACGCTGTACCAGCACGTTCTGGGGATCGTTCACGGCCACGCCGTCCACCACGAAATTGTAGGTGTAGATTTCGGGAGCGGGCAGCGGGATCTGAACAGACCACACATTGTTCTCCCCACGTTTCATGTCGATGGTTCCCGTCCAGGGATTTTCCATCCACGAGCCGCTGAGCTTCACAACGGTAGCGTAGTCTGCCTTGAGGCGGAAGGTTACGCTGTCGTTCTGGATTTCAGGGGAAACGATGGGTTTCTGGCGTCCGAAAAAGGAGAAGTTGGCCAGTTCCTGTGCGTTCATTGCGCCGGCCACTGCCAGGCAAAGAGCAAGGGTTGTAATAATACGTTTCATGAATGTGTTATAAAAATGGTTGTTTAGTGTCTAATTAATCGATGCAAATGTAACTTGAATTAAACAAGGAAACATTCTCCATTGTTCAAATGTTTTTCCATATGAACAAACCTACTTGAAAGTGTCTCCAATGGCCTTCAGCGCCTTCGGGAAGCCAGACGCTGTATTTCATGGTCACTCCCCGTTTCAAACTCCTCACCCTCTGGTCCTTGAGCACGGTTCCCCTTTTGGCGGCAGGATCTACAAAGCTCCCCCAGGGATCGTTGTTCAGGGTCTGGTTACAGGCAACGAGGGCCGTAAGCAAGGAGGCGAGGATAATCAGTTTCTTCATTTCACAAGTATAGTTTCCAGGTTAATTTTCAAAGTGGCGGGCCAGGGCGTCCATTCCGGCATTCCTTCGGCCGACGGTACTCCGGTGCGGGCGAAGGAAGTCCAGAGCCGGCTCACGCGGTGTCCCAGCTCAACGGCATCGGCGCCGCCGCCCGTGAAGGTGCGGTGCCGCAGTACGTTGTCAAACACGAAGGGAATCTCGATGCAGTGCGTGCTGCCCAGCGCGCCGTCCAGCACGGGGCTTTCCCAGCAGAACTGGTAGAAGTACACGGGGGCACAGCCTGCAGCCGTGCGGTCCTGCGCCTGTTTCAGGGCCAGGGGCTTGAAGATGGGATCCTCCTGATCCCGGGTAAATTCGTGATACACCGTGCCGATGATGGTAGGCACGTCCTTGGACAGCGCCAGGGCGGCCGGCGAGGCCGGCTGGGCGGGAATGACCTCACCGTCCACTACAGGTAACTGGCCGAAGAGGAGCATATCCAGGACGTTAGTCGGGAAGGCGCCGTCCTGGCGAGCCTCCCCCGTCACCTGCTGCACGGCCTGACGGTATGCGGCCAGCAGCTGCTCGTAAGGCACCTGGGCCAGCTTGTCAATCTGCGAGGGCTGGATGCCCAGCTGCGCCACCGTAGCCGCGCCGATGCGGCGGGAATACTTGGGGCTCATCAGGTTGGTGATGGAACCGCTCTCCACAATGGCTTTGTGGAAAAGGCCCTTGGCCGACGGCATGGCCATCAAGGTACTCACCTTGCCGCCGCCGCCGCTCTGGCCAAAGATGGTCACGTTATTGGGGTCCCCGCCAAACACGGAGATATTGTTCTTCACCCACTCCAGGGCCTTCACGACGTCCATCATGCCCACGTTGCCGGAGTGCGCATACTTGGCGCCGTACCCGCTCAGGTCCAGGAAACCCAGGACATTGAGCCTGTGGTTCAGCGAAACCACCACCACCCCGTGGTCGCGCGCCAGGTTGGTGCCGTCGTAGCCGGCCTGCTCCTGCGACGAACCCTCGGAGAACCCGCCGCCGTGCAGCCATACCATCACCGGCATCTTGGCATCGGCCTTGATGCGCGACGTCCAGACGTTCACGCGCAGGCAGTCCTCTCCGGGATAGCCGTCGTCCCAGTGCATGGTGAAAGCCTGGGCGTCGTCCCGCCAGCCCATGCGCTCGCCGTGGGGCGCCACCGGGCCGTAGGAACGGCAAGGACGCAGCTCCTTCCACGGTTCGGGATCGGTGGGAGGCATAAAACGGGCGGCCTGACCATACGGGATACCTTTATATATATAGACGCCGTCGTCTACATATCCGCAGATGGGACCGCTCTGGATGGTAACGGTAGAAGCTTTGGCCGATGTCTCCAGCACCGGTGCGCACTGGACGTTGCTGCGCCGGGCGGGTTGTCCGCAGGCGGCCAGCAGCAGGAGGGCCGATAATAGGTTTAAAGCAGGTTTCAGTGTCATTGCTATTCGGTGGTTTTTCAATGCAAAGTTCAAAAAAAGCGGAAATACAAACTTCTTCGCATTTTCAAATGTTTTTATTAGTGTTCAAATTGCTTATATTTGCATTTATGAAGGATCACATTCTAACCGCATTAATAGGCATTTTGGCGCTTGGCGCCTGTCACTATAACGGAGGAGAGGCCCCCACGCCGCCCGAAGGCAGCATTGTGGTGGACTCCCGCCTTTCCAACCAAAGGGTCAACTGCATCGCCGAAGACGCCCGGGGTCTCATCTGGATGGGAACCCTGCGCGGCCTCAACTGCTTCGACGGCCACGAGTTCATCCAGTTCTACAGCACCGACGACACCCTGGGGCTGCCCGATAACCAGATCTACGCCATCCACCCCGTGAAGGACGGTCCCGTATGGGTTACCGCCGTGGGCGGCGCCGCCGTCTCTACCGATCACGGCGTTTTCCAGCGCGTACCCATCGAGGACGCCAACATCAACCTGAACCAGATCCTGGAAACCCGCAGCGGCAAGCTGCTCTTTACCAACGGCACCAACCTGCTGGCCTACAACCCCCAGAAGAACGTCATCTGCCCGGTACTCCGGGAAATGAACGCCTTCGGCATGCCCGGCGTGTGCCTGGATGCCGAAGACCGCCTGTGGGTCATCACCGACGGCGGCTGGACGCTCAACTGCTACAGCACCCAGGATTATTCCCTGATGCAATCGGCCCGCATCCCCTTCCAGGCCTACCACATCTCCGACGCCAAGGACGGAACCCTCTGGCTCTCCGGTATGGGTAGCCTGGGCATCCTGAACGCCCGCGACTGCACCTGGCTGCCGCTCCCCTCCTCCATCCAGTCCCGCAAGGAGATTATGGACCGGGATATCGACATCCTCTTCCCCATCGGGGCAGGCAATATGCTCATCAACGTCATCGGCCAGGGCTTCTACCTCTATCAGAAAGGAGTGGACCGCGTCACTTTCCAGGACGACGACGCCTTCCCCTACGAGATGCCCCAGGCCGAGGTCCGCACCCTCTTCCTGGACAGTCGGGAAAACCTCTGGATGGGTACTACCGACAAGGGCTACAGCGTCTCCTACCATACCCAGAACCTGTTCCGCGCCAACAAACACCTGGTCAAGGAGTTCGAGGACAAAACCGTCACTTCCCTGTGCCCGGACCAGGCCGGTAACCTCTGGATAAGCACCCTGATGGATGGCCTGTACCGCTACTCGCTGCAAAGCCGCACCCTGGAGCGCATCCAGCTGGAGCGCTTCATCCAGGACAACAGCCTGGGCTACATCCGTGTAAGCCGCATCTTCTGCGACGCCCAGGGAGAGATCTGGCTGCTGTTCACCGAAAAACTGCGCGCAGTCCGCTGCCGCTGGGACGGCCGCCAGCTGGTCCCCGTCCATTCCATCTTCATCTTCAATCCCATGTCCATCGCCCAGGACGACCTGGGGCACATCTGGCTGGGCGGTTACGGCCCCTTCCTCATGTGCTACGACAAGAATACCCGGGAAAGCAAGACCATCACCCTCTCGGACCAGTGGACCTACGTTCCCGATATGTATATGCGGGAGCCCGGCCGTCTCTTCGTGGCCTGCTTCAACCAGCAGCCCCGCGAGGTGAATACCTACTCCATGGACAGCAAGGTCTTGTCGGCCGTCACCCCGGAGGTTTACCGGGCCACGGTCCGCAGATCGGTCCTCATTCCCAATAAACTCTTCCAGGACAGCGAAGGCAATATCTGGATGGGCACCATCACCAACGGCGTCATCCGATACAATACCCAAAGCCAGAAGATCACCGCCCTGGAAGGCCTCGTGTGCCAGGACGTATCGTCCATCGAAGAGGACCAGCAGGGCAATATCTGGGTCTCTACCATGAACGGCCTCAGCAAATACGACCGCACTACGGGCCGATTCCGCCACTATCTGGAGGAAGACGGCACCGGCGGGGACCAGTACAGCGACCGCGCCTCCTGCATCCTGCCCGACGGCACCCTGGTCTTCGGCGGCACCCACGGCCTCACCTGGTTCCACCCGCTGGATGCGCCCGCCAAACGCACCGTTCCGCTGGCCTTCGAGTACCTGAGCATCCACAACAAGATGGTGCTCCCCACCGAGGGCGGCCCCATTAACCAAATCCTGGCCAACAAGCCGGAAGTCACCATCCGCAAGAACCATAACGCCTTCAGCATCACCTTCAGCGCCCTGGAATACAGCGACTTCGACCAAATCCGCTACGCCTACAAACTGGAGGGCTTCAACAAGGACTGGGTGCGCATCAACACCCAGCACAGCGCCTATTTCGCCAACATCCCGGCTGGCAAGTATAAATTCCGCGTGCGTATCGCCAATCCCAGCGACAGCATCGCCCAGACCGAGGAAAGCCTGAACATCCGCGTACTGCCGCCCTGGCAGCGCAGCTGGTGGGCCTGGATCCTGTGGGCGCTCATCGGGTTCTTCCTCCTGGGCATCCTGTACACCTTCATTATGCACGTGCAGCGCGTGCGCAAGGAGGCCGCCCGCCGCATCTGGCAGGTGCGCCGGGAACGCGAAAGGGCCGAGGAAGCCCAGCAGGCCGAAAAGGAACTGAACAAGATCCAGCAGAACTACTTTGCCAACGTGGCCCACGAGTTCCGCACCCCGCTCACCATGATCGCGGGTCCGGCGCAACAGCTTTCCGACTCTGAGAATATCCAGGGCACCGACAAGAAGCTGGTAGACATCATCCGGCGCAACGCCACCTGGCTGCTTTCGCTGGTGAACCAGCTGCTGGACTTCAACCGAATTGGCAACAGCAAACTGCAGATGAAGGTGGCGCACATGGACATTGTGCAGCCCCTGCGGGATACCGCCGAACTCTTCGGCTTCAACGCCAAGTCCAAGGGCATCGAACTGGGCACCTACGGTCTGGAAGAGCCCTTCGAGATGTGGGTCGACGCCGACAAAGTGCAGAAGGTGGTGATGAACCTGCTGTCCAACGCGCTCAAGTTCACGCCCGCCGGCGGCAAGGTCTCCCTCTCCTTCGACGTCCTCAGCCGGGCCGAGGCCATCCGCCGCTTCCCGCTGGTGAGCACCGACCAGGACTCCCAGTGGGCCTGCATCAGCGTGGCCGACAGCGGTCCCGGCATCGACCAGGACCAGCTGGAGAAGATCTTCGAGCGCTTCTACCAGACCGAGGCAGGCAAGAAAGCCTATGGCTCCGGCATCGGCCTGTTCTATGCGCGCGTGCTCTGCGGCCTGCACCACGGCTACATCAAGGCGTGGAACCGGCCCGAAGGCGGCGCCCTCCTGAGCCTGGTGCTGCCGGTGAGCGAAGATTCCTATCCGGCCGACGAGCGCGTGGGAGAGGCCGCCCCGCTCCAGACCCACGACCTGGCGCAGTCCATCGTAGACGACAACCAGGTAGAGGAAGAGAACAAGAAGCACGTGGTGGTGGTGGACGACGACATCGACATCGCCAACTACCTCAAGGTGCTCCTGAAACCGCATTACAAGGTTTCCCTGTACTACGACGGTGAATCGGCCCTCAAGGGGATGGCCGAGGATGCAGCCGACCTCATCATCTCCGACGTCGTGATGCCCGGGATGGACGGCTACGAACTGTGCTCCCGCATCAAGAACGACCTCCAACTGTCCCACATCCCCGTGGTGCTGGTCACGGCTAAGGTGGCCGTGGAGAACCAGGTGCAGGGTCTAGACAAGGGTGCCGACGCCTACGTGACCAAGCCCTTCCAGCCCGCCTACCTGCTGGCCCTGGTGAAGTCCCTGCTGGAAAACCGCGAAAAACTGCACCGCCAGCTGGGCAGCGTCACCACCACCGAGGAACTGGCACCCGAGACCCTCTCCCCCCGCGATGCCGCCTTTATGCAGGAGCTGTACGAGCTCATGGAGAAAGAGCTGGCCAACGCCGACCTCGACATCGTGCGTATGACCGAGATGATGAAGATCTCCCGCACCAAGTTCTATTATAAGGTAAAGGGCCTCACCGGAGAGAATCCGTCGGTCTTCTTCAAGCGCTACAAGCTGAACCGCGCCGCCGACCTCCTCAAGGAAGGCAAGCACAACATGAGCGAGATTGCCTGGATGACGGGCTTCAACACCCTCTCCCACTTCTCCACCTCGTTCAAGAAACAGTTCGGCGTTCCGCCCTCGGAATACGTCGGGTAAAAAAAAGATCCTCCGGCCGCAAGGACCGGAGGATTTTATTATATGTGCGTATCGGTTAGATAAACACGTACTTGCAGATGAACATGGCTGCCAGGATCCACATGGTGATGGAGATGTCCTTGAAGCGGCCGGCTACAGCGTGGCAGGCAACGTAGGAGATCACACCCAGGAGGATACCGTCAGAGATGCTGTAGGCCAGGGGCATCATGATGATGGTGATGAAAGCGGGGATGGCTTTGCAATAGTCGTCCCAGTGGATGCGCTTGATGGAAGGCATCATCATCACACCCACCACGATGAGGGCGGGAGCGGTAGCGGCGCCGGGGATGGCCAGGAACAGCGGGGAGAAGAACAGGGCCAGCACGAAGCACACGGCGGTGGAGAGGGCAGTGAGGCCGGTACGGCCGCCTTCACCTACGCCGGAGGCGCTTTCCACATAAGTGGTGGTGGTGGAAGTACCTACGCAGGCACCGAAAACGGTAGCGATGGAGTCGGCCAGGAACATCTTTTCCATATCCGGAACGTTGTCGCGGGGACCGTCGTCGGGAATGAGGCCGGCGCCCTGGTGCACACCGATGATAGTGCCCATGGTGTCGAACATATCAATGAACAGGAAGGTGAACACAACCACCAGCATGTCCAGGGTGAAGATATTGTGCCACTCGAACTTGCAGAAGATGGGATCTACGCTGGCAGGCATGGAAACGAAACCGTTCAGCTTGGTGATAGCCTCGCCGGTTGCAGGATCCTTGATAACCAGGCCCAGGGCGGTGGTGATGAGGATACCCCAGAGGATGCCGCCGCGGATCTTGGCCATCACCAGACCGGCGGTGATGAAGAGGCCGATCATAGCCAGGAGGGCAGTGCCTTCGGTGATGTGGCCCAGGCCGATGAGGGTAGCGTCGTTATTCACGATGATACCGGCGTTCTGCATGCCGATGAAGGCGATGAACAGGCCGATACCGGCGCCGATGGCCTTCTTCAGGGTGCCGGGGATGGCGTTGAGCAGCCAGCTGCGCACCTTGGTGAGGGTGAGGATGATGAAGAGGACACCTTCCAGCAGGACGGCGGTGAGGGCGAACTGCCAGCTGTAACCCATGCCCAGGCAAACGGTGTACACGAAGAAGGCGTTCAGACCCATACCGGGAGCCAGCGCGAAGGGCTTCTTGGCATAGAGAGCCATCACCAGCGTACCCACGATGGCAGCCAGGGCGGTGGCGGTAAACACAGAGCCCGCGGGCATGCCCGGGAGGGCGCTGAAGATACCGGGGTTCACGGCCAGGATGTAGGCCATGGTCAGGAAAGTGGTAATGCCCGCCAGAATTTCTGTGCGGACATTATTCACTTTCGAATCAAAACCAAACAGTTTCTCGAAAGCAGGTTTCATGATATGTAGTTATTAGAAAGTCCAGCGGAGACCTAAGCAGGGGTTAATCATAAAGCCCTTGTTACCGGCGAAGTTCACAGACATCTCGATTTCGGTACCCAGATCCAGGTGACCGTCGAAGGCAGAGCCCAGGTTCATCCAAATCTGAGGTTCGGTGAGGAAGGAGAACTTGCTGCTGGTGCCGTCGCCCCAGAAGCTGTTGTTGCCCCACAAATCCATGAAGCCCTTGAAGGTGAGACCCTTGAGGCCGAAGAGGTTGTTCATGCCCCACACGGCGGAGAACTTCACGGGGATGTCGGCCTTGCCTACACCGAAGTGCTGGTCGTACATGAGGTACAGGGACAGGGTGTTGCTGTAATCGGCGTTGTGGAAGAAGTACTTGGCACCGATGCAGAAGATAGCGGCACCCCAGGAGCTGCCGTCATACTCGATGTGGGCGCTCAGGTCCTTGAGTTTGGTGTCCTGCCAGAAGTTGATACCACGCTCGATCTCGAAGTAGGTACCGTTAACGGCGCTGGCAACACCATCCTTGTACTGCTGGCCAGTGGCGAAGTTGTGATCGATGAACCAGAAGGTGTCACCGAACTTGTCGGCCTTGAACATCTCGAAGGTGGTGGTGATGTAATTGCGGTCCTTACCGAAATCGTAGAAGACCTGGACATTCTGAGCCTTGGCAAACTGGGCGAAGGCGAGGGTTGCAACTGCAACGGCGAGAATAGTTTTTTTGAACATAAAACGTAGTTTATGAAATTAATATTATAGTAATCTATTATTCGTGACCTTTCACTTCAAAGTCCACGGCTTTGTCACCCTGGGGGTTGGAGCCGAATTCATAGTCCTTGCCGGGGAGGATGGCGTTCAGGATAACACCTACCAGGGCGGCGACGGCCAGACCGCTGAGCTTGGTGAAGCCCAGGTCGATGGAACCGATGCTGTAGCTGATACCGATGGCCAGGACCAGGATGAGGGCGGCGATGATCACGTTGCGGCTCTTGGTGAAATCCACCTGGTTCTCCACGATGTTACGCACACCCACAGCGGAGATCATACCGTAAAGGATGAGGGACACACCGCCGATGACCGAAGCGGGCATGCAGGCGATGAGGGCGCTGAACTTGGGGCAGAAGCTGAGGATGATGGCGAAGACGGCGGCGATGCGGATCACGCGGGGGTCGAAGACCTTGGTGAGGTTGAGCACGCCGGTGTTCTCACCGTAAGTGGTGTTGGCGGGAGCGCCGAACAGGGAGGCCAGCATGGTAGCGAGACCGTCACCCATCAGGGTGCGGTGCAGACCGGGATCCTCCAGGTAGTTCACACCCGTAGTGGAGGAGATGGCGCACATGTCACCGATGTGTTCCATCATGGTAGCCAGGGAGATGGGCACGATAGCGATGATGGCGCTAAGTACCAGGCCCCAGTTGGGATTCTGGAACACGTGGAAGGCGGTGTTCTCCCAGTGGAAGGGAACACCGATCCAGGCGGCGTCCTTCACGGCGGAGAAGTCGCACAGGCCGAAGCAGGCAGCGGTGATGTAAGATCCCAGCACGCCCAGCAGGATGGGGATGATCTTGATCATTCCCCTGCCCCAGATGTTGCAGAAGATGATGATGACCATGGCGAGCAGGGCAATCCACCAGTTCTGGTTGCAGTTGTTGATGGCGCTACCGGAGAGGGTGAGGCCGATGGCAATGATGATGGGGCCCGTCACGATGGGCGGGAAGAAGCGCATCACCTTCTTGGCACCGTAGGCAGCGAAGAGTCCCGCCAGGATGAAATAAATAATGCCTGCCGAGAAAACTCCGATGCAGGCATAAGGCAATGATTCCGAGGCGCTGAGTCCCATCTCGCTTCCCATGGCGACGATGGCTGCGTAGCCACCCAGGAAGGCGAAGGACGAGCCGAGGAATGCCGGCACCTTCATCTTGGTAAGGAAATGAAAAATGAGTGTACCCAGACCAGCGAAAAGAAGGGTTGCACTCATCGAAAGACCGGTAATGACCGGGACCAGGACCGTGGCTCCGAACATGGCGAACATGTGCTGGAGACCAAGAGTTAGCATCTTGCCCTTTCCTAAAGAACGGGCGTCAAAGATTGCCTGCTGATTTTGTGTCATAAATATAATAATAGGTTAAAAAGTGTCTTTTAACGCCTCGGGCCTATTATGACCGGACAAAGGTAGATAATAAAATTTTTTAAAACAACCTTTGTCTGTAAAATTTGCACAAAAAGTTATCAACAGGGGGTTGTTAACGATCCGTATAATACCCCATACCATGCTCTCCCATGCCTTCTACGAAGTCTTTGAGCTTATGGGCGCTCTCGCTCTTGTCAAACAGTTCCTCGTAGTCGTGGTGATAGCTGGCATCCGGCACCACGTTCACGTCGAAACGCATCTCGGTCCAGCCTTCGGGCGAGATATTGCCCCAGAAACGCACCGAATGCTCTACCTTGCCCACGTTCTTGCGTGAATCGTAGCGCAGCGTCACATACATGAAACGGTCCGGCGGCACCACCATCTCGTGGTCGCTTTCCAGCACGATGCAGCCGCAGGAGGGCTGGATATCCTTCACCACCAGCGGCACCTTGCCGGTATTGCTCACTTTGATCGTCACGTCCAGGTCCTGTCCCTGCAGGATGGGATAGTAATGGCGCACGGGATCCTTGATCTCCACGGTAGTGAAGGCCACGCGGTTGGTGCAGGCGGCCAGTGCCAGGGCCGATGCCAATATGAGGATCAGTCTTTTCATCTAGCGGAAGAAAATTTCGTCAATGGCCAGGTTGCGCGTATGGGCGGGCGTGAAGCGGACCTCCACCTTGGCAGGCCGGCCGAAGCCCACGGTTCCCTTGAAGATCACGCGCTCACCTTCGTCAAAGTAGTTGGAGAGTCCCTCGCGGCGCAGGGAGCAGACAAGGCGGTCGTCGGCCCAGATCTCCACGTCGGCGGGCGGCGCCATGCGGTGACGCTCGCTGTTCAGGAAAGCCATCGTCATCTCGCCGGACTTGCCGGCCACGACATCGGCCGGAAGGTCTATCACCAGGTCCTGCTGCGGGTAAATCTGCCAGCCCCAGTGGTAGTTCTGCGAAATGCCCGCCACGCCGTCGGTGAGGTACTGCGTGGTATGGGTCTGTCCCTTGGAGTGCACGCGCAGCGGCTGGCGCAGCAGGTGGTCGCGCGTCCACATCTGAGCGTTGAGCCACAGTTCCACCTCGTTCTCGTAGTCGGCGATGTACACACCAAATTCGTTCACACGGTCCATATGGTCCATGGACGTATCCTCGTTGTTGGTGAGCAGGTAGATGTCGTCCTCGTCGGTCATGATCTTCAGGTCCTCCACGGCCGACCATACCTCCGGTTTCACCACCCAGTCGTCACCCACCAGTTCGGCGAAACCGCCGGGCTTGAGGCCGTTCAGGCGGCACATCTCCAGGAAGGAGAACGACACGAACTGGCGCGTTTTCTCGTACAGCACGCGTTCCCGGCGCGTCATTTCCATATCGGCCGCGCGCAGGAACACGGAGTAGAATTCGCGGAACTCTTTCTCGAACAGGTAGCTATGCAGGGCTTCGTCCATACCGCCATACAGCGGCAACTCGGTACCCGAGCGGCGGGCGTGGTCCTCGGTCTGCATCACCGCCGAGGCGTAGAAATCTCCCACGTGCGGCATGGCGTCGTGGTAATACTCCTCTACCATCCTGCGGATGTCGGCATCCGGATTGATGAGCAGGTGGGCCAGCAGGAAGGAATACATCTCCTGCTGATTGGAATAGAAGTAACCGCTGCCGTTCAGGAAAATGCCCTTGACCCCGCGCTTGCGGTATTCCCGCAGGCGGTTCTGCATCACGTACAGGATGGGATAGGGCGTAAGATAGTCGTCAAAGTTGCACACATAGTCCCAGATGTACACCTCGTTGGTCACCTTTTTCCAGGCCTCCAACGTCTGGAAGAACTTGCGGCTTTCGGGCGTCTCCTCGGTGGTCCAGGCACGCGGATAGTCGATGGCCGACAGGAACACGCCCACATTGGACGGCAGTTCGTGGTCCGGGAGGGCCTGCGTGGTGGAATAACCGGGGATGAAGAAGGTGTGCAGCGGGAAACGGGCCGCCAGCTTCTCCACGAAGTTCACCACGGCGGGCGTGGCGTTGCCGGGCTTGTTGCCCAGCTGCTCGCAGCGGCGGCACATACAGACGATATCGTTGTCGTTGGGGCCGATGGTCATTCGCAGCGGCACTTTCTCGCCGTCTCCGTACTGGTCCAGGATGTACTGGATGGTCAGGTCCAGCAGACGCTCCGACGAGAAGCAGAACTGGCTCTGGTGCGCAATGCCGTTGGAACGGGCCAGCAGTTCCTGGTCCATATTCTGGTAGCCGAAGGACGTGTCGCCGTTGGAGCCCAGCACGCGGGGCAGGTTGTGTCCCCAGAGGCCCCAGTCAATCTCCAGGTTGTTCAGGGCCAGCAGATACGTCATGTCCGTATTCTGGTTGGTGGGCATATACAGGTCCCTGTACTCGAAGGGGAAGGTAACCACGGTATCCCGGCCGCTCAGAAGCAGCGGCGGAAGGTCGTCTACCCGCAGTTCCGGGTCTGTGCGTCCGGCCATCTTGATGAACTGGTAGGCCAGCCAGATAAAGGTGCGTTCGTCCTTGGCGCCCAGGTAATACCCTTCGGGCGTATGGAAGAAGGCGAAGTCTCCGTCGATGTCGGGTCCCACGTGAACCGTCACTTCCACGCCGCTCTTGTCCAGGATGGTGCGGTCCGAGCGGTTCTGCATATGCTTCTTCAGGTACTCGGCCATCTTGGTGTCCGACGACCGGCCCGGGATCTCGGGACGGAAGTAGTAGGTTTGGACCGCCTTGCCGCCTCCGGTGATGGAGGAGCAGGAGAAAGCGGTTAGCAAGAGGCAGGCCGCCAGGCTAGAAAGAAATCGCGAGAGAGACATGGACCAGAAACATATTGCGGTAAGTGACGGTGGTGCGCTGGTCATACACGGTGTTCCAGGTTCCGGAGAGCTGGAAGACCAGGTTGTAGGTGAGCGACCACGAGGCCGTAACGGCGACGAACGAATTCAAATTGTTGTAGATATTTGAATTGTAGTAGTAGTTCAGGAAGTTCAGTTCCGGGGCCGTACCGGCACCGAACTGGCCTTCCACGTAGGAACGTCCTCCCTCTACGGGATAGAAGCGGAAGCGGGCTTGCGTGTTGAAGAAGAAGAGGTTGTGCAGGAAGCCCGTGGTGACCTTGCCGCCCGTATACAGGCTGCCGAAGGTCTTGAAGCCACCCAGACTGAGCGCATACATGTGCGAACGGTCGCGCATATAGCGGTATGAAAGGATGGACTGGACATCCCAGTCGCGGGGCGCGTGCCAGGTAAAGTCTACATCGGCGGTCCAGCGCGGGAAGAACTCCGTAGATACGGCCGCGGTGCCCTTCAGGGAGAACAGCGGGCCGAAGTTATGCATCCAGCCCGCCTGGAACTGCAGGCCCTGGCCACCCACGGAATTGTACATGAGCTCGGTGTCGTCGTAGTCGGCGTCGCGGCCCGTGTAGTTCACGCGGAACTCGGCCTCGTCGTTCTCCCAGTAATGGGTATAGCCCACGGTGGCCAGTGCCATCAGGTGCTGGGAATCGGTGAAGCGGAAGATATCCACGCCGGCATCCAGGGTGTTATGCAGGGTGCGGGCGCGCAGGCCGTACATGTGGGCCTTGTACTCCGATTCTTCCAGCAGCGACGGCTGGTACTTGCTCTGATACACATAGGCCGAATCCCACCGGTGCCGCTTTTCGTACAGCAGGCCGCGGGTGTAGCGCACGCCCGGGTCCATCGGACGCACCGCCAGGGCCGAATCCAGCACGGCCTCGGCCCGCGCGTAATCCTTCTCCTTGTACAGGCGGTTGGCCACGCTGTCCGAGATGCCGGCATAGGCCTTCTGCAGGTCGTCATCGGCCGGGAACTCGGAAAGATAGGTGCGCAGGATGTTCAGCGCCCTTTCCTGATGCCCGCGCTCGGCCAGGACATTGGCCGCCTTGATGGGGAACGTAAGGTCGTCGGGATACAGGCTGATACCGCGGAGGGCGTAAGGCAGCGGATCCTCGCTGGTCTTGAGCGAATAGCGCAGGCCCCAGTAATCCTCGGGGTCGATGGCCAGGATCATATCGGTGATGGGCTGCAGGCCGGTTGTGACGCCGTTAGCCAACTTCTCTTTCAGGTAAGGATAGGCCGTTTCCTTATAGGCATTGCCCAGTGCGTGCATGGCCATGGAATCGGTGGCATCGCTGTAGGAGGCCTCCAGGGCCTGCAGGGCGGCCTCGGGTCTCCCCTGCTTCACCAGCAGCGAGGCGTAATCCACGGTCACCTGATACTCGGGATCCGTCTTCAGGCGTTCGCGCAGCATCTGCTCGGCCAGATCCATCTGGTTGGTCTCGCGGTAGCAAGTGGCCAGCCTGCGCACGGCCGCCGCCCGCAGCTCGGGATCTACCGAGCGCTTGCGCACGAACTCCAGCAGCGGGATGGCCTGGGCAAAACTCCCCTCCTTCATCTCCTCGCCGGCGTCGGACAGCCGCTGCCGGCAGGCCGCCAGGTTCAGGTCGTAGTCTTCCGGATACAGCTTGAGGCCGTTCTCCAGCGCACGCCAGGCCGACTCATTCCGGCCCATGCGGAAGTAGACCTCGTGCTCCAGCATATACCAGCGCGGGGCGTCTCCGCGCACGCGGCGCATCTCATTGATATAGTACAGGGCATCGTCGTAGTAGCCCTTCTGGGTACTCATACTCAGCAGATACTGCAGGGCGTCGATGCTGTGCGTGGTGTTGTACACGCGTTTATATAAGGCATAAGGGTCGGCGTCGTTCCCCATGCGGGCGCTCTCGGCCAGCAGGCGGTTGTACAGCTGACTCAGCTCGGGATCCGGCTTGATGGCCATCTGGGCGCGCACCAGTTCCAGCGCGCTCATGCTCTTGCCCTCCGACATCAGGATGTCGGTGGCCTTGCGCACCAAGGCCGGATTGCCCGGTGTGTTGTTGATGGCGAAGTTCAGCACATCCAGGGCCTCGGCGGTCTTACCCTGCGCAATCAGCAGGTTGGCATAGGCCAGCTGGTAGTCGATATCGGCCGGCGTAATGCGCACGATCTCCTTGAGGGCGGCTTCGGCGGTTTTCACGTCACCGGAGCGGCGGGCCTGCTGATAGGTGCTTTCCAGAACGTCGAAGTAGTCACCGTTGATGGATACGTCGGAAGGGTAAATCTGCGACAGACGCTGCAGCAGGGCGTTGGCTTCCTCGAAGTTACCCATCTTCTTGTACAGGTCCACTTTCCGCAGCCACAGGCCCTTCCAGTAGGGGTTCACCTCCAGCAGCTCGTTCACGTAGCAGATGGCCGATGAATAGTTGCCGGTGATTTCCTCTACGTTCACCAGCAGCGTCTTGGCGTCTACGAAGTGATAGTTGAGCTGGCACGCCTTCACCAGGTGGTAGCGGGCGCGGTCGTAGTTCTTACCGTTCCACCAGTAACGGCCGGCCAGGTACTGCAAGTTATGGTCGTTGGGGTACATCTCCAGACTCTCGTCCAGCAACTCCTTACCCTTGGCCCAGCGGTGCTGGGAGAAGTAATTGGTAATCTGGTCTACATAGTACGACGGCAGGCGACGGCGTTTGAAAAGGCCGTTCGTTTCCTGGGTCTGGTTCCGGGACTGCTGGTTGCGGTTCTGCTGGGTACGCGTCTGGGCGGCTGCCGACAATACCAGCAGCAACGAAAGCACGATGA
>Ga0310696_10004135_pt1 | contig 17898 bp, 18 predicted proteins | sample AusTroGonzalo_MG_4_FD_203885 | JGI IMG/M metagenome (GOLD analysis project Ga0310696, IMG submission 203885) | Bovine rumen microbial communities from tropical cattle in Woodstock, Queensland, Australia - Gonzalo_02 (v2) (version 2) | ecosystem: Host-associated > Mammals > Digestive system >...
TCCGATATGGCCAGTGAAGAACAGCCAGCGTCCATTGTCCTTATAATGGACGACTCCGCAAAACGACCCTCTGAATTCATTATAGAAAGAGTCTCCGTGTGCGTCAAGCATCGTTCCCACACAGCTCTTCCAGTCCGACGCGTTGTAACGCTCCATCAGAAGATGGTTGTTTACGACCACTCCCTCAATGAGAATGATGCAATGCTCGTTCTCGATAAGGAATTTGTCGTTGGAGAACTTGTTGCATGTACGCCAACTGATTTCATATCCGTCGCCGGAGAGGACGGATACTTTCAACCGGGAGTCTTTTTCGGGAGGGATGATTATCCCATTTCCCACGGAGACTATGAAACCTGGCATAACTATCGGTTTAACAGTTCCTTCAGATGATTCAGCCGCGACTGGTCGGAGTACTCTTTGTCGATCGCAAGCATCGTCGCAGAGCGCTCCTGCTGAGCTTTCTGTATAGCTGAACGAAGATCCTTTGTGTGCATTTCCGTTACATCATATACAGAGTCGACCCCCATCCGTTTCAACATGTCGTACTGGGGGTTCTTCGTCTTCATGAAGACCGGCTTCCCGAGGACGAGCGAGGTCATGATGTTGCCTTCGGCTTGCTGGCGGTTATGGAACATCATCACGACATCCATACTGTTTACGAGGTCCACGAAGGAATACTTGTCCATGTAGTTCGTGATGGGGTGGAAGCGGGTCCCAAGCTCTTTGGAAGCATAGTCCAGTATCCATTGCTTCGCTTCCGGGTCACCATAGGACAGGAAACTGTACAGTTCGAAGTCCTCTTTCAGTCGTTTTTTCAAGTAATGGATTGCGTCGATCTGGTTGCCGTTCGGGTCACAGGAGTTGCCCAGCAGGATCTTAAGTGGTTCGCCCTTATCCGGAATGGGCTTGACGGGTTTATCCTTGGCGATATCGAAGTTCTGGTCGAAGGTACCCACTACATGCTTGGCCTTGCAGCCTGGATACAAGCGTTTTACGAGCTCTACTTCGGGACCGGAATGCTCCGTAATCACTATGTAGTCAATCCTTTGTATGGCCTTGAGCTGCTCCTGATACTCTCCCCGCACTTCACGCTTGAACTTCCACCAGTTCTTGCACCTGTACCAGAGCCAGGGTTTCCCTTTGGGAAAGAAACGGGGATAGAGCCGCTCACAGTACAGTTTCCTTTTCGTCATGGGATCGAGCAGCCAATTGATGTGCCACCAATAGGGGAAAGAGTAAAACTCGGCTCCCATCAGATAGACATAAAGCGGATTCGGCAGTTTCATCTCCAGGATCAGCCGGCCGATGGTCAGGTCGTACCAGGAGATGAACAGTTTGTCTTCAGGCTTGAGCTCCGACAGCTTCTCACGATAGTGCCTTATGTCTTTCCCAAGATATTCAACGGGACGGTCCGTATGGAAGAAGTCATTCTTGCCTTCTATACCGCGGACCCAGATGATGTTATTGTCCTCCTCGTGCAAGCGATAGATGTCCTCAATGTATGTATTGAAGAACTTCTCCTGCGTTATGATGTGATAGTTCATCGGGCGATAATCCCGGCAATGCGCCGCACGGTCTCAATATCCAAATCGTAGTAGAGGGGAAGCCGTACCAGGCAGTCTGAATAGCGGTCGCACTGGGGTAGTGACCTGCCGTCGTGCTTGTCTGCATAATAGGGACTGCTATGCAGGGCGAGATAGTGGAAAACGGCCAGAATGTCTTCCCTGCGCAGCCGGTCGATCAATTCAGTGCGCTTCTCCAGACTGGGCAGGACCAGATAGAACATATGGGCGTTGTTGGTGGCATATTCGGGGATGTCCGGGAGTGTGAACAACCCTTTCTCTGCCAGTGGCTTAAGCAGTCGTAAATACTCGTTCCAGAGGATCTTTCGCTTTGCCTGTATATCTTCCATTGACTCTAATTGTGCCCAAAGGAAGGCGGCGGTCATCTCGCTGGGAAGGAACGAACTGCCCACGTCGCACCATCCGTATTTGTTGACTTCTCCACGGAAAAACTCCGCGCGGTTGGTACCTTTCTCCCAAATGATCTCAGCACGGCGGATGAAGCGCTCATCGTTGATGCATAGCATTCCCCCTTCGCCTGAAATGATGTTTTTCGTCTCGTGAAAACTGAAGGCGGACAGGTGCCCGATGGTACCCAGCGGCCGGCCTTTGTAATACGAATCTATAGCCTGGGCGGCGTCTTCCACGACGATGAGATTATGCCTTTCGGCGATGTCCATGATCTTGTCCATGTCGCAGGCCACGCCGGCGTAGTGGACAGGAACGATGACCCGCGTACGGGGGGTAATCAGTTCTTCGATCCGGTCAGCATCGAGGTTGGGGTTGCGGCTCATCGAGTCGGCGAACACTATTTTTGCGCCTTCCCGGACGAAAGCCAGGGCCGAAGACACGAAAGTGTAGGAGGGGACGATCACCTCGTCTCCCGGCTTCAGTTCACAGAGCATCGCCGCCATCTCCAGCGCGTCGGTACAGCTGGTAGTCAGCAGGCATTTCTTGAATCCGTATTTCTCTTCGAAGAAACGCTGGCAGCGCTTGGTGAACTCGCCGTTGCCGGAGAGCTTACCGTTCTTCAAGACGGCTTCCGCGATATATTCAGTCTCTTTGCCCGTGAGGTGGGGCTGATTGAAATGAATCATCCTATGTCCTTGATTAACTTGTAGATATGACTGAAGGCATGGGGCGAATAGCCTCGTCCCTTGAGGTAGTATCGAGTATACTTCAGGAACCTTTTCCTGTCATAGAACATCGACCGATGATATACCCTTAGGAGGTTACGCATATAGTTCAGGTATTGTTCCTTGTTCCTCTCGTATAACGGGCCTCCCATCCTTCTGCAGATGGCGTCAAGCTGAGATATCAGAGAATAATGATATGCTCTGTTCTCTGCATCGCTGTCTCCGATGGAGATAGACTTGGTATTGTTGATCCTGTAGTAATAGAGCGGAACAGGTATATGCAGAATGCTGCCGGTCTCTTCCAGCAACAGGTATAGATCCCTGTCAACGTCTGCTTTCAAGAAAGGATTGATTCCGACATTCCTGTCATAATCCTTCTTTTTGTAAGAAGTAAAGTGGCCTACGATTTTATTCCTGTAAATAAGCATGTCTACACCTTCCGGTATTACTCCGACCATGTCCCAGACCTGCATAGCATCGTTGCGATTACCGGAATATCGATAGCAGGTCGAATAGATCAGACTGCATTCCGGGTGTTCTTCATGCGCCTTGACCATTATCTCGAGTGCATCAGGGAGCAGAGCGTCATCGGGATCAAGGAAACCGCAGATTTCACCTGTTGCCAATTCAGCACAACGCCGCTTTGTATAGCCGCATCCACGATTCTCTTCGTTGTAGTAGATATGGAACCGACTGTCTGAAACGTATTTGTCATAGACCTTCCGGGAGTCGTCCGTAGATTTGTCATCGACAAGGATTACCTCCCAGTCCGTATAAGTCTGAGCCAGGACGCTGTCAATGGCCTCCTGGAGGAATTCGCCGTTGTTGTAGTTGGCAATCAGAATAGAAAACAACACATTATCCATGGGCTATAATTATATAACTACTTGAGTCGAAAAACTTGTAATCAATAATCTCGTCTTTCAATGCTTGCATAAAATGCTCACATATTATCCTTACATATATGTTGTTTAGTTGTCCCATTTCAATCTGCAGATACGAACCCTGTCATAAACTGGATATCTCCCCAGTCGTCTTTCCATAACAGAATATCGTTTTTCTGTTCTTTATTCAGATATTTGATGTTGAAGGAAAGGACATCATATACTATGTCATAATCTGTAAACAACGAGGAACCTGTCTTCATACCAACGTTGAACCCGAGATAGTATTTCCCTTTTGCAAGGTTGTGATTTGAAATACCGATAGTCACGACAATCTCGTCCTTGCCCTTACAATTGATCACAGGTGAAATATACGAACCGACCCTTTTACCCAATACATTATTGACCATCATCTCCAAGGTGAATTCTTGAATGCTGCTTTCGTTTCGTCTCATTCTCACTTCAGCGACAATATCTTCATCCATGGCGATGTAAGGGGAGTCGTTCAAAAGCTTCACGGAAAGGATCTCAATCTGTTTGTAGCGAAGATATCTTCTGTTCCTATCGGAAACAACTGTATCGACAATTAGTTCATCCCGTCCGTCGTCTATATATTTGTTGACACATTCTGTCGCTGTACCAAAAAAGGATGTACGTCCGTTCTCAAGGATTACTCCCGACTTGCAGAGACTTTTGATGCTTTCCATATTATGGCTGACGAACAAGACGGTTCTGCCTTCACCGCGGCTTATATCCTGCATCTTACCGATGGCTTTCTTCTGGAACTCTGCATCACCTACGGCCAAGACCTCGTCGACGACAAGGATTTCGGGATCAAGATGCGCGGCAACAGCAAATCCGAGGCGTACTGTCATACCGCTCGAGTAGCGTTTTACAGGAGTGTCGATATAACGCTCGCACCCGGAGAAGGCGATGATCTCATCCAGTTTACTTGTAATCTCGGAGTGAGTCATTCCCATAATCGCTCCGTTCATGTATATGTTCTCCCGCCCGGTCATTTCCGGGTGGAAACCGGTACCGACTTCCAGGAGAGCTCCGATGCGACCTCGGGCGCGGATGGTTCCGACTGAAGGACCGGTAACCTTCGAAAGGAGCTTCAAGAGCGTGCTCTTGCCGGCGCCGTTCTTCCCGATGATGCCGACGACATCACCCTGCTCGACCTTGAAGTCGATATCACGCAATGCCCAGACATATTGGCTGTGGTTGGCAGCGACGGTACGGTCGTTGACCTCGCCGATACGGAGGTAAGGGTCCTCCTGCTTTAAGATGGCGGTGTGCCACCATCTGTTCAAGTCATGGCTTATTGTTCGTGTGGATACAAGTCCCAAACGGTATTGTTTTCCTACATGGTCGAATTCGATGGCTGTGCTCATCTATATAGTTTTTTTAGTACTTTATCTATGAATCGAGTGATAATGCTTCTATTGTCCTTTGACTTAAGGAGATAGGCATGAATGATACGGTCTATTGCCTTCCTGGGATCTTCAAGGTCGTATGCACTTCTGAACCCTTCATCCCAGATTGGGAGCTTTCGCAATTGCGCCATGGAATGACGGGGGAGTCTCTCTACGACATAATCGTCAAACCAACTTTTCTTACTGGTAGTGTCAATCAGCTCCCACATATCAAAGCCCCCGTTTTCCGGAGTATAGACGAAATGATCAGGCAGCTCTTTAACTTCATCGTCGAGTTTGGTCCCGGCATACTTCCTTGCTAAGGAAACAGGGGCAAGGCTATTCATCTCCCAGTCTATGAAAGTGTAGAATCTTCTCTTGGATTCTGTCCTGTAAGGATTCAAATATGCGAGGTGAAGTACACGGAAGTCATCGACATAATACATCTGCTTCTCCTCGATTGGATACGGAATCCGCATGGAATGCATGTTCCTGACATAATTGCCGTGCGGTTCTTTTCCATCATCGTGAAACAGCCAGGGGTAATATGTTTTCCGAGAAATCTTGTATCTCTTTCTGTCCGGACAGATTTCGGCCCATTTGAACCAGAAAACATCTCCCGGAATGGAATTGATGATATGCTTCCAGTCATCGGTCTCCCGGAAATCTGCTGCCAGTATCTCATCCGCATCAAGCCCCCACAATAGAGTATCCCTGCCTGCAGCGATCTCTCTTGCCTTGTTCACGAGCATAGCCTGCCGTTCTGCCTCGTTGAACTCTGGATTCTTGTTGTCGATAAGGATCACTTTATCATACTCACGTGCGATCTCCCGACTGCCATCGGTCGACATCTGGTCCGCAATGATGATATAATCTGCCCATCGGGTAGTGCTCTCCAGAAAAGCACGCAGCACCCATGCTTCATTCCGGACAGGTGTCATTACGATATGTATAGGGCGGCTCATATCTCTGTGATCAATCATCAGTTGTGCTTAAACCGTGAACAAACCTTAGTGACAGCGTACTATAGTTTTCTACGCTTTTTAGGAGGCAGCGTTAACTTGCTTCCCAGTCTGTCCAAGAAAGATTGTTTATAATTTGTAAGTATATTAGTTGATGGTGTAAAAGTTAATTCTGCTAAATATACGGAAGAACCGACAACGTAGAAATCAGCTCGAACAAACGGAAAAGGCTTAGTGAGTTGCCGGGCATAGTTGATAAGTGTAGAGATACCGCATTCCGGTTTATTGAACTGAACATCATCTTTCTCTTCCTTTCTATCGTATAAACGTTCCCAGTTTAATGAATAAGATGCAGCATCATAAGTGTGATCCAGGTTCTTTCTACATACTAAAATAGACTCAGGTTCTCCATTTATACACCAGAATTGGTATTCAGTTGGAGCAGAGTTATTGTCACCAATGAACCGTTCGCAGACTATTCTTCTTGGGATGCCCTTATAGTGGTTCTCATAATAATACCGAGAGTAATCGATGCCCAGCCACTCGTTCAGTTGCTTCCTTGTCGCCTCGACGTCCAAATCATCTTTGTTTGTGCAGATAATGTTGAATGCGGATCCATGATTGCATTTTAAGACAAATTGATCCGGAAGAGATTCAAAATCAATATCTTCAGCATTACTCCAAACACCAATGAGTGGAGTCAGGATATTATCGAGCCCAACATCTTTCACATACTCACGGACTAGATACTTGTCCGCACATTGTGTCTTCAAAGGATTGTGCCAATACCAATTAAGCCAAATGAGTTTTTGATTCAGGTCAGAAGGCTTTGCGAAATTCAACCATTTTCTGGTCACTAAGTAATACCGTTCTCGATCCAGTTCTAAATCAAGCTTATCAGAATTACACTTTCTTAGTAGCTCTATATACTTTATGTGCCAGTACCGTTGCGATAGGAGTACTTTTAATGACATATCTATTCGAATAATCTAAGTTAAAGGTTAACAAGGATTCTCTTATCAAACATAGAATACGTGCCGAACACTTTATGGTTGTCAATCTTATTGTCGCCTCTTAATTATCTGGTGACAATGGGGTTCTATGTCTTCCACAAACCTTAGTGACAGCGTACTTCGGACTCCAATATACAACACACAATAAATCAGAAATGCGGCGGAGCAGGTGCTTCTGTCTCTTCATGCGGGTATAGTAGGCTTGGGCGATGCACCCCTTGATGGAAGCAGAATCCACTTTAGGGTAATTAATATAGAGGCATTTGAAATGCCGGGGTAAGTCAAACACCGCTTTTGATCTGAATTGCTCGTTATGCAGTACACTGCCGGGCTGCATCCGATAAACAGACATGACGCCCGACATTCCCCATACCCTTCCAGTAGCCAGGCATTTGAGTACCAAGTTTATATCCCCGCGATTGAGCCACTCGGGGTGCTTAGTGCGATGACTCAGGACCGTGTCCTTTCTAAAGACAATCGATGCAGTCGGTACCAGCCAAGTGGTGAATATCTCCGTTGACTCGTATTCCCTTTCCTCAATGCTCTCGAACTTGGCACCCGTTTTTAAGTCACCGACCCCTTGCCTCAGAATTGATGCAGAATGGAAACACATTGAGAAGTCCGGATGATTCTCCAGGAAATCTATCTGCTTCTGTAGTTTGAGCGGGTCTGTCCAGAAATCGTCTCCTTCGCAGATCGCGATATACTTCCCTTTAGCTCGGGGGAACAGAATGCCATACCAGATATCATTACCCTGGGAATATTGATTCTCCACCTGGTAAATGGGACGGAACAAGTCAGGATACTTTGCCTCATATTCCCTGATTATGTCTGCCGATCCATCAGTCGAAGCGTCATCGTGAATCAATATCTCTACAGGGAAATCCGTCTTCTGCATAACGAAACCGTCCAAGCATTGCCGGAGGAACGGCTCGTGATTGAAAACGATGCAAACAATGCTGACCAGGGGTTCACTCATAGTAACAGTTCTGATGGGATGGCTATTAACCCAATTTAGAGCTAAGGAAACTTAAGATATCAGAGTATGATTTCATCTCAGCGATTTCCTCCGGCTCAAAAGTGACGTTGAAAGCATCTTCGAGCTCGAAGACGAGATTCAACTGTCCCAGAGAGTCCCATTTTTCACAAGTGGACTGGGAACAAGTCTCATCGACAGAGTCCAGCTCGAAGACATTTTTAAGGATATCCAATACCTTTTCTTCCATCTCTATACAAAATCTATGTGATAATAATCATCAATATCGAACACGGTGTTCTGAAGGTCGATTCGGTAATCTTTACGCTCAGCAGTATTCGAAACGCATTCGAAACCAATCCTTTCGTAGAAGTCCTCCGTCATCCGGTTCTTGGCAGTCGGAATGTAACAGGCCTTGACTATCCCGATGCCTTCACTCTTCAGTATTGACAGGATGCTCTTGACGAAAGCGCTTTCAATTCCCTTGCCGAGTATCCTGCAACTGAGCAGGAGGGAATCAATCTCATCTCCATTGATGAGAACCGTCCCCGTTATCCCGTTGTCACCGAAGCGGTCCGAAACGCTCAGACACCAGATCCTCCAGCCGGCAGAAATGAACCCCGCAATATCAGAGTCAGTGTACCGCTTGGTCGTGAGATTGAACTGGTTGGTCTTCTGTGTCATCTGGGCAATCCTGGGAATGTTGAAGCTGTTGGCTTCCTCGATGCTCAGATGTATGTCAAGGCTTCTCAGAAAAGATTCATAATCAGTGAATTCGCGCTGGGCTTGAGATCGGGCTGCGTTGGCCTTATACTGCTCCGTCTTATGCCTGTCCTCTGCAGTGACGGAATAAACCCTGAAATACTGATCGACCAGCCGGGAATAGAAAGCGGGAAGCCCGTATGGCTGCGCAGGGAAATCGGGAACGGATACCATAGGAAGCATCTGCTTGACCAGCTCCCTTTCCGTAGGATTGTCATCGATAAAGACCATGGAATCCAGGCCTATGTTCAACTCTCCGGACAGTTCCTTGATGTTCGTTGCCTTGTCCTGCCAGTTGATCCTGTAAGCTGAGAATGCATTTTTCTTCAGGACTATGAACGGATTCTTATCCCAAGCTTCGAGGACGTCGCTCTCATTGTTCTTGGAACAAATGGTGAGGATCACTCCCGACTTTGAAAGCTCCAAAAGTGCCTTCTGGAAGAAAAGAAATGCCTTGCCGGGATAGTCTCCACCGATCTTGATTCCTTCGACCCCGTCTTCTCCAAGTACTCCTCCCCAAAGGGTGTTGTCGAGATCCAGGACAATGCATTTCTTTCTCTTCAAAGCGATGCTGTCCAGCTTTTTCTGCCACCAGGTCTGGAAATCTCCCGCCAATTTAGGCGAGAGCCCCATCTGGCTCAGGAAATAGAACCTCCAGTCAATTAGGTCGCTGACAGGGTAGTTGGAAGTAAACTCGGAGAAATCGACGACCTTGAGGTTAGGATGTCCGCTTTCCAGTTCGAATAGTTTCTGATTGTACTCAGAAATAGCTTTCTGACCCTGGAAGTCATTTTCTATTATCCTGACAGAGAATGAGTTGGATAGGGTAAAAGCTATGAGGGTCTTTTCTCTCGGAATTCTTTCCAGAACAAATACGAGGCTGTCCAAGTAGCTCGTCACCTTCTGCGACAGCGACTGACTGTCACATTCGACGGGGCACTGGTAGAACCACACGAAGCAATCGGCATCGCCCGGGATCCGGGAGATGTCCTCATATCCGGAGAACCGGTAGCCCTTCGGGAAGAAGCGTTCTACTGTATTGTTCCTGAAAACGAAGAAATCCATCACTATTTACTAATGATTGCCGGAGCTTCGACCAGCTCGACCAGTCCGACATTCTTGTGGAAGACAAAGGCGACACGGCTGTTGTTGAGAGCAATCGCCTTGACAGGTTTCTTTACCACGACGAACCGTTGTTTTCTCAGTTCTATGAGAGCCTGCTCGATATCATCCGCCTCATAACAGAAATGGTATGGAGACACTCCATTCTTTTCAAGTATGCGGTTTACCGGGGATAAATCATCTACTGGTGCCAACAGCTCCAGCAAAGGTGCATTGTCCTTGGTCAACCAGCAGATATTGACATTCTGTTCTGGATCGAAAATGCTGTCGGAGCGCTGATATCCAGCCTTTTCATACATCGATGCAGTCTCTTCCAGAGAAAAGACGGCTATGCCGATATGATGAAATCTCAATCCCTCGAGCATGTCAATATTCGATTACTGGTGATACTTTGCAGCCACGCATTGTCACCATAGCCACTCCCCAGGACAAGCCTGCTCCGAAGCCAGCCATAATCATGCGGTCTCCATCATTCATCTTGTCATGCAGTTCGCTGACAATGGTCAGGGGCACGCTGGTCGACGAGGTGTTACCATAGCGGTCGATGCAATAGGGGACTCTCTCAGGATCGAACTTCAGTTTTTTGACGAAAAAGTCAGTCATGAAGCGGTTGGCTTGATGGAACACCAGCCAGTCGACCTTGTCAAGCGGAGTATCCGTCACTTCAGCGATTTCTTTTATAGTTTTGGGAATGCGCTTCATTGCGAAATTGAACACATCCATACCGTCCATATAGACTTCAAGACCATTGTGTGTGTCGCCATTCTCGTTAACCTTCTCAATCAGAGAATCGGCCGTGATCGGGTTACGCATGCCGTCGCGGATAATGACGGCATCCCGGCCGGAGCCGTCACTGCGAAGGATGAACGTTGACTCACCAAAGTCTCCCTTTTCCACCAATGTGGCAGTCGCGGCATCGCCATATAGGGGCCAGTCCACCTTATCGTTGATGTTGACTATCTTTGAGAAAGTCTCGCCGTCAAGCAGCAATACCCTGTGAACATCCGGGAGCGATGCATACGCATATGCGGCTGACAGTGCAAAAACAAAACCTGAGCAGCCGAGCGATAAGTCCATTGCCATCGTGTCAATGGACAGACCAAGGCGGTCTTGGAGCAAGGGAGCAGTAGCCGGAATCCGGTAGTCTGCAGTCTGGCTCATAAACAGTAGGACATCGATGCTCGCCGGATCGATATCATTGTCCTCCATCAGCTTCTTTGCTGCCTTGTATGCCAGATCGCTTGCACATACATCGGCATCGGCAATCCTACGCTCGCGAACCCCGATGCTATCTATGGTCTTTTGGATCTCTTCCTCCGGAATCAGGTATCCCAGGTCTTTGTTATATACAACACTCTTAGGCACACAGGCAGAAATTGCCCGTATGCCTACATTGTTGTACCTAATCGTTGCCATCCGAGAATTAATGAACTATCGAACAACCACCGTCGACTATGATACTCGCACCGGTAATGAACGATGCGGCATCGCTCAGCAGGAAGGCAACTGTAAGTGCCACCTCTTCGGGGCGGCCATAGCGCCCGAGAAGATAATGGTCTTCGATATCCTTCTGGTAGTCAGTCTCGTTTATAGCTCCGGTGGGCTCAGTCATGGCGGTCCGTATCAGGCCCGGACAGACTGCGTTGACACGGATGCCGCGGCTGCTGAAATCAACGGCACATGACTTGGCGAAAGCATTGATGCCTGCCTTGGTAATGTCATATACAGAGTTGGCTAGAAAATGTGTAGCTACGCCTCCAATCGAAGCCGTGAAGACATATGAAGCTCCTTTGGACAGTTTTTTCTTCTTGTGAAGATTACGGGCAAGCTTAACATGTGAGATGATGTTGGTGTTAATGACATCATAAATAGCGTCATCTTTCAAGAACTTGATAGGTATCGAACCTTTCAGGATGCCCGCATTGGAGAAAACACCATCCAATTGGGGCAGTTCCTCAATCAAGTGCCCGAGGCCTTCGTCTGTCGTGATATCTGCTACGATAAAGCGGTGTTGCTGTCCTTCGGAAATGTCCAGACAATCAAGTGTTTCTTGTAAGCGCTGCTCATTGCGGGCAGTGATGACAAGTGAGGCTCCAAGTTTGGAGCATTCAATGGCTGTGGTCCGGCCTATGCCGCTGCTGGCGCCGGTGACAAGCACTGTCTTACCGCTCAGCGAATATGGATTATAGTTTGTCATTTCAATAGATAATTACATCCGGAATAATCAATCCTGTGGTTTCCATATAGACCGTAGCCCAGGACAAGCCCGTGCCGAAACCACAAGCCACGGTCTTCATGGATTTAGTCCGATATTCATCTGCACATTGACTTACGATAGTCAATGGGATAGTCGCAGAAGTGACGTTACCGTATTCGCCAAGAGAGATTGGCACCCGCTGTTCTTCAACTTTAAGTTTCTTTGCTATCTTCTGAACCATGAAGAGATTGGCCTGATGCAAAACAAGTTTGTCAATATCTGCCAGGTCTAGATTATGAGCCTCACAGAGTCTTTTGATGCTTTTCGGTGGAACGCTGATACCAAAACTGAATACACTCATTCCATCCATGCCGCTTTCTTCCGGAGCCAGTTTGCCGCTACGCAAGTCAAGCTCTTGACGTAAACTCTCCAAAGTGTACGGGTTACGATACCCTCCCGGCTCATGAATCAGAGCTTTTCCGTCTTCACTGTTTGTTCCGGTATCAAAGAACAAAGGACAAGCGTTGTCATCATACTCTAAGGCAGTCGCAGTGCCGCAATCACCAAAGAGAGGACGACTCTCGTGGTCCATTTTCCATTGGATCGAGGAAATATTGTCCCCGTCCAGAAGCAGGCAGCGATGCATCGCACCATGACTTAGAAGACTTGATGCAGACATCATACCGACCACCCATCCAGGGCAGCCGTGATAGATGTCCAGGCTCATGCATTCTTTTTTCAGTCCCAACCGCTCGTGAGCGATGAAAACGTTGGGGTGATTGATGTAGTCGGATGTTTGCGTAACATTGACGATGAGATCTATCGACTCGCGTTCCCATCCCAGGTCATCAAGAAGACGCTCGGCAGCGCGTATGCAAAGGTCAACACCTGTCACTCCGGAGTCCTTCACAATGTGCTTGCGCACTACGCCAGTGGTCTCTTCCACTTTTGCGGCTTCTTCCGGCGTAGCATAGAACTCTATGTCACGCGTCTCCTCAGTGAAGCGTGGGACGCACGCTGCCATCCCCCTGACAGCAACGCGCGGAATAGTCAGCATCGCCATTTATTACGCAATCTTGGACTGGACAATGTTGAAGAGGTCTTCAACGGTCACAGCGGCGCGCATGTCGTCTCCCTTAAGCTGAACGTCATATTCTTCGTCCACCATTGCGATAATGGAGAGAGCGATTAATGACGAATACTCGTCAAGGTCGTGAAAAGCAGTTTCAGCTTTAATCTCATCGGGATCGGTATCATCGAACTGATCCGCAAAATTCTGAACAAATAAATCGATATCCATAGTTATTAAAAATTAGAATTTCAATACTTTAGCCGGATTCCCATAAACAGTGGTACCTGGTTTGACATTTTTAATGACGACGGATCCTGCTCCTACAACGCAGTTCTCTCCCACATTGACATGGGGCAAGATAATTGAACCGGGATGCAGAACCGTCAAGGAACTAATCCTGGAGTTCCCGCCCAACATAGAGAATGACCCTATATGACAATAGTCTTCGACTACTATATCGTGCCCGAGAATACATGTGGACTGACACGTCACAAAATTCCCTAAGGTAATGTCCCATGAGACAGCTGCATTATTGTGGATAATACATCCTTTGCCAATTTTCATGTTCGGCCTCAATATGATACTCGGGTGGACCAGGCTGATGAATTCCCCTCCTTTTGCCATCATTATTTCCGCATAATGCTTCTGCCAGTGCGGATCTCCTAATGCACAGATAAATACATCATTCTCTTTCGGAATATAATTCTCCACACTGTCAATAATTGGCGGATAACCTGCAAAACCATCCAAAGCATCTGCTTTATCGTCCAGAAATCCCTTGATTACAAACTCGTTCCGGGCGCTTTCACAATCCATCGCCAATCCATATACTTCACGCCCGAATCCGCGGGCACCTATGATGTAAAGATTCTTCATATGATTATTCAGGAATAATGCATGAGATGGTCCGGTCAATATCTTCCTGGCTTAGAGTGTGGTGCATAGGCAGACATATCACGCTGTCAGCAAGTTTGTTGGCATTCGGAAGATTGTCCTTTGCAGCACTGGGTAAATCCCTATAAGGAGCGAAGGAACTGATAAGCGGGTAGAAATACCTCCGCCCGAATACACCTTTTTCTCTCATCTTGAAGTACAGTTCATCACGCGTCATTCCGTATACCTCAGAATTAACGAGAATAGGGAAGTAGGAATAATTATGCCGTACACCAGGCGTGTCCTCGAAAACTGTAATCCCAGGAACACTTCGCAGTACTTCCCTATAGAAGAGCGAGACTTTTTGCCTGGCTTCGATGGCAGCGTCAACCCGTTGAAGGTTGAGGAGTCCGTAGGCGGAACGAATCTCATCCATCTTGCTGTTGATGCCCGGACCGACCACTTCCGTCTCTCCGGCAAAACCGAAGTTCTTGAGGAAATCTATCTGTCTCTTAGTTTCCGCATCGTGCATCACCATTGCGCCGCCCTCGATGGTGTTATAAACTTTTGTCGCATGGAAACTGAGCGTGGACAAGTCTCCGGCCTTAAGGATGCTCTCTCCACCGGCCTCTACTCCAAAAGCGTGTGCCGCATCATAAATGACCTTCAGTCCGTGTCTGTCGGCGATTTCCTGTATTCTCTTTGTGTTACAAGGCTGTCCATAGACATGAACGGGCATGATAGCACTGGTCCGTGGCGTAATGGCAGCTTCAATCTTTTCCGGGTCCATATTTCCCGTACTCGGGTCGACATCCACGAAAACGGGAGTGCAGCGGTTCCACCAGATTGAATGGGTCGTAGCAACGAAACTGTATGGCGTAGTAATGACTTCACCGGTAATGTTCAGTGCCTGAAGCGCTGTCAATAAAGGAAGAGTTCCGTTTGTGAACAGACTGATATACGGGACCTTCAGGTACTCAGCCAGTGCGGTTTCCAACTTTTGGTGGAAGGAACCGTTGTTGGTGATCCACTTACTGTCCCAAATCTCTTGCAGGATGAGATTGAACTCCTGCAAATCTGGCAGCAATGGTGATGTTACTGTAATGGTCTTGTTATGCATTCTCAGTTGTACTGAAGAAGGGACGTAAAACCGCCGAAAAGGTTAAGACTGATTGGCCTGTGAGCCGTACGCTTCCATGGCCCTTTTCATAACCGGTGCCATGTCATAATATTTGTATTCCGCGAGACGTCCTCCGAAAATGACATTTTTTTCTTTGTCCGCCAGGGCTTTGTACTTTGCGTACAACTCACTGTTCCTTTCATCGTTGACGGTATAGAAAGGCTCCATCCCCGGCTTCCATTCTGTACTGTATTCCCGCGAAATCACGGTATGCGGATTGTCATAAACAGCAGCTCCGAAGCTTTCGAAATGCTTGTGCTCGATGATGCGTGTGTATGGAATATCTCTCTCAGTATAGTTTACGACCGCATTACCCTGGTAATTTGGCGTGTCCAAAGTCTCCTGCTCGAATCGTACAGTCCTCCATTCGAGTTTACCAAGTCTATAGTCGAAATACTCATCTATGGGACCGGTATAAACAATCTTCTTGGCGATGGATTCCCAATATGCACGGTTATCGAAAAAGTCGGTATCAGTCTTGCACTCAATACCTTCCAAGAGTCCGTCAATCAATTTGTTATATCCTCCGATAGGGATTCCTTGGTAGGCGTCGTTGAAGTAATTGTTGTCGAAGACGAAACGGACCGGCAGGCGCTTGATGATGAATGCCGGAAGTTCGGTGCAGGGCCGCCCCCATTGCTTTTCGGTGTATCCTTTGACGAGTCTCTCGTAAATGTCGCGTCCGACAAGCAGCAGGGCCTGCTCTTCGAGGTTGCGGGGTTCCGTTACACCCGCCTCATTCATGCCGGACAGCGCTTCAGACTTCTGTTCTTCAATCTTCTTCCTTGCCTGCTCCGGCGTGGTCACACCCCACATCCTGTAGAAGGTGTTCATATTGAACGGCAGGTTATACTGTTTGCCTTTGTAGTTGGCAATGGGTGAGTTAGTATATCGGTTAAACTCGACGATGGAGTTCACGAAGTCCCAAACCTGCTTGTTAGATGTATGGAAAATATGGGCTCCATACTTATGCACATTGATGCCCTCGATATTCTCACAATAGATGTTTCCACCCAGATGATTGCGCTTATCGATGACCAGACAACGCTTACCCTGACGGTGCGCCATACAAGCGAAAGTTGATCCATAGATACCCGCGCCAACAATCAAATAATCATACTGTTGATCCATAATTCGTTGATTTTTCTGCAAAAATAGCAAAAAATTTGGATATATGCAAATATATTCGTATTTTTGTCGTCGTAAACTGATGAATCAGATGAATAACGAATCTGTCAGACAAAAGTTCAATGGCAGTCCAAAGCTTAAACGAATGGTGGACTGGCTTATCATGAACCAGGTGGAGACACGGCCACGATGGTATATCCGTATGTTGGCTCCCCTATACCAGCACCGGGGCAGGCACTCAGTGATTCACCGTTCTGTCAGGATGGACACACCACCCTACCGCCAGTTCCGATTAGGCCGTTATTCTGTCATCGAATCAGGGGCCTGCGTCAATAATGCAGTTGGGGATGTCATCATTGGCGACCATACAAGGGTTGGACTACACAATACCATTATCGGTCCTGTGACCATCGGGAGCCATGTCAACCTGGCCCAGGGAATAACGGTTACTGCACTGAATCACAACTTCTCAGAATCTGGAAAACGAATTGACGAACAGGGTGTTAGTACGACACCTGTCACCATAGAAGATGATGTATGGATTGGTGCCAATGCAGTGATATTACCCGGCGTGAGAATAGGCACACACTCGGTGGTTGCTGCAGGAGCCATCGTCACCAAGGACGTCCCATCCCACTCGCTAGTGGCTGGCGTCCCCGCTAAAATAATCAAAGAAATATGAGAATAGGTATTGAGGCACAGCGTATCTTCCGCAAAAACAAACACGGCATGGACTATGTTGTGTTGCAGGAGATCAGGGAATTGCAGAAGATGGATACGAAAAATGAATACTTCGTGTTCGTTGCTCCTGGTGAAGATGTTTGTTTGGAAGACACCAAGAACTTCCACATCATTGAAATCGGAGGCACCTTCTACCCTATCTGGGAACAGATTACCCTTCCAAAGGCTGTAAAGGAACTGAACCTCGACATGCTGCATTGCACCAGCAACACGGCTCCCATCCGTTGTAAGATTCCCTTGATCCTAACGCTTCACGACATTATTTTCCTGGAGCCCAGAGACAAGAACAATAAATCGTTATACCAAAATATGGGTTGGTTCTACCGAAGACTGATCGTGCCTAAGATTCTCAAGAAATGTAAGCGCATCATTACCGTATCCAACTACGAGATGAACAATATCATGACGAAGTTGGACATCCCCAAAGAAAGGATGGCGATGATCTACAACGGCTACAACGAATGGTTCAAACCCATCGCTGATACCGAACAAGTCTATCAGAAATACATAGAAGAACCTGGCTATTTCTTTTTCTTAGGTAACACCGATCCCAAAAAAAATACCGAACGAACCCTGATAGCCTATGCAAAATACCTGGAGCAATCGAGCGTGAAACGCAAACTGCTGATGGCTGATATCGACAAGCAGTACTTGGATGATATCGTAGAGCGCAATCATTTGGAGGAAATGATGAAATGGGTGGTCATGCCCGGTTATATCGTCAACAGCGACCTACCTTATATATATAATAATGCCTTCGCCTTCCTCTACACATCCCTCCGAGAGAGTTTCGGCATCCCACTGCTGGAAGCCATGGCCTGCGGAACACCTGTCATCACTTCGAACACCTCGTCAATGCCTGAGATAGGAGGACC